>Ga0055451_10000138_pt1 | contig 26221 bp, 22 predicted proteins | sample China_Galinas_PW_3_FD_57745 | JGI IMG/M metagenome (GOLD analysis project Ga0055451, IMG submission 57745) | Wetland microbial communities from San Francisco Bay, California, USA, that impact long-term carbon sequestration - China_Galinas_PWB_D2 | ecosystem: Environmental > Aquatic > Marine >... | reverse complement strand
CCTCGATTCGCGATAAGTCTACCAAAACCCGGCTCGAAGGAAAGGGCATCGCCGGGACCCGGTAATAATGCAGCCAAGGGACGTTCTACAAGCGACCATGTGCAAGCCTCATGGACGGACCATCGGCCGCCAAGTGCCAATCACGCGCTGGACAGAATCAGAATGACATCCGCGTCCTGCACCACGTACGTTTTGCCTTCTTTCCGGACCTTGCCGGCGGCCTTGGCACCCTTCATGTCCGTATGGGCGACAAGATCATCGTAGGCCACTGTTTCCGCGCGGATGAAACCGCGGGCAAGATCCGTGTGGATTTGCGCCGCGGCCTCGACGGCCGTATCACCCTCGTGGATCGTCCACGCGCGGACCTCGTCGGGGCCGATGGTGAAAAACGATATCAGCCCACCGGCGCGATAGCATTGCTGCAGCAGGCGTCCCTTGGCGGACTCTTTCAGGCCGAAGTCGGCCATAAAGACCTCACGATCACCCGGGTCCAGTTGGGCAATCTCGGCCTCGATCGACGCACCGAGGACCACGGAGGCGGCCACGTGTTCGAAGGACAGCGGCTCTGCGGTCGCGGCCTTGTCGTCCGCTACATTTCGGATACAGACCACGGGCTTTTCCGTCAGGAATGCGAAGCTCGACACGAGCTTGCGCTCTTCGTCGCTGTGAAACACCGAGGACAACGGCGATTCGGATTCCAGCGCCTCGCGGCACCGCTGCAAGAGCGCCAGCTCGCGCTTTTCCAAGTCGTGCGTCTTCGTGGGCTTCTTGAGTGCCTGTTCCAGCTTCTCGACACGCGTCGTCACGGTGTCGAGATCGGCGAAGATGAGTTCATCCCACACCGCGGCGAATTCCTTGGACGGGTCGCTATCGCCCTCGAAGTCTTTGAGAACGACCGCCAGCAGATCCGACTGACGCACCGTTGGCAGCAGGCGCCGCCACTCGTCCTGCCCTCGGCTATCGTCGAGTGAGCAACCGGGGACATCGACAATCTCGATCGTAGCCTCCACCACCTTCTTCGGCTTGCACAGTTCCACCAGGTAGGCAAGGCGCGGCTCGGGCACCTTGACCACGGCCTGGCGCGTCTCCGGCGGCGCAGACGGATCCAGCGCCACGCCCGTTACCGCGGAGAACACCGTCGACTTTCCCGACCCGGGCAACCCGATCAGCGCTACCTTCATGCCATCCGTCTCGCAGTTCTCGGACCGGCTCCGCACGGGCCGGCCGCGAATAGTAGATAGAACGTGGTGACGACCATATCGGGGCGCCGTGCCGCGTATCGCCCCGCGCTAGCCCTTGCCGCTTGTCTGCGGCGCCGCGCTGTGCGCCTCTTCATCTTCGAGGGCACTGCCCAACGCGACGATCTCATATCGCCCCTTCACGCCGGTATGATCGAAATCCACCTGGTCGCCGATTTTCTTGCCCATCAAACTTTGCGCCAGCGGCGCCTTGTAGTTGACCCAGCCGGCGTCGATGTCCGCCTCCCATGGACCCCCGAAGCACATTGTATAGACTTCGCCATCCTCGACGCGCCGAAACACCACACGCGATCCCACCCCCACATGGTCGGTCGGAATATCCTCGGGACGCAAGACCTTCGCCTGCCCGATCTCCGAATTCATTTGACCCAGACGAGCCCGCAGGAGATCGCGCTCTTCCAGGGCGAACTTATATTCGGAATTCTCGCTGAGGTCGCCGTGTTCAGCGGCGCGCCCGATGGCCTCCGCGTTTTTCTTCATTTTGACGTTGAGGTGATGGTCGAGCTCAGCATGCTTGCGCGACAAGCCCGCCTCGGTGACATAGAGTACATCTTCGTCTTCCCAAGGCTCCACGCTCGGCCCATCGGCGGCAAGCGGCAGACGTTTGTCGATTTGTTTGAGCATGTCCCCGCGTACGCTTACCGCCAGACCTTCAGCACGCGAGACCTGCCTGCGTATGGCGCGCATCACCCCCAAATCAATCGAGTCGAGACACGCGATCAACCGCTCATAGCGCCGTGCCGACAACACGGCGCGAACACGAGTGCGAATCAACTTCTCGGCTTCGCGAGCCGTCTTTCCCGCCACGCGAACATCCTCGAGCATCCGTAACGTTCTGGTCAGAATGTTGATGGGAATGACACACTCGGCAACCATTTCCGAGGAAGGTCCGTCCCAGAGCCAGAGAAGCGCCTCAAAATAGACCGCCGGGGAAACGAAAATACGCTGAATAATCTCTTCAAAGTCCTCCTTTGTGGCACCGGCCTCGACCAGGCGCACCGCGACGCGGTCGCACGTTGCCATGGGGAGACTTGGCAGCAACTGGACAAGCTGGGCCTTCCAATCGTCCGGCCTCGCCGCTGCCAGAGCGTCGCAGGCAGCCGTCGCCAAATCATCGGACTTCAGGAGCTTGAATACCGGCGCCACATCGCTGGCACCTGCCAGGAGCTCTTTTAGCGGCTCGTCGGCATCTTCAATCGCAGCATACCCACCGATACGGCATGCCGCCACGGCAGTCAGCCCTGCCTTTTCCAAAGATCTCCGCACCACCAGCGACGTGCGCTTGACGAAGATGTCGTAGATCTGCTTCAGCAGTTCGCCTTGCGGCTCGCGGCCGCGTGCTCTGCAATCCCTGATGTAGCCATCAACAAGGTTTAACTGCGTAGTGGGGTCTCGCAGGCGATGAAAATCGCTGATCACCTGCTCTTCCGCGGAAACCGGAACATCATGATAGCGAATGTAATACGGCGATCGCCCCTCCAACTCGATATTGTGGCATTTCTTCAATGCGGTGCGCGCCTTGGTCCACCACTTCTTCCATTCGCCGTCATCGATCAGATCCGGCACCAGCAGCCGCTCCAGCTCGTTGCTGTCTATGTTGTCATTCGCTTGCCGGCACAACTCGACGACTACCGAGGCAGGATCGTCCCGGAGTCGCTTTGTCAGCGCTTCGCGCTGAAACTGCCTCATGACCCAGAAATCATCTGCCTCCGTCCGCAGATAGGTATCCGCCAATTCCACCGCTCCAACGGTTTCCTTGGCATCGCCCGTATCGATCGTGAATTCGCAGGAAACCGGCTTGACTTTCGTAACTCTTGCGGCTCCCTCCTCATCGCGCGAGCGCAAAAAGTCGCCCTCGTTCAGCGACAGGCAAACATCGAGCGTTCGAAGTGCTCGTCGCACGGGGCGACCGGAGGGTAGGCCGGCTTCGCAGATCAACTCCTCTAACCCATCGACGCCCTCATAGGCAGCACGGTAGAGTTCCGTGACTTGCGTCCGCAGCTCGTCCCCGTTACCGACGGCGAGCAGGAATGGACCGGCGATCTCGAGGGTCTCACGCGGTGACTTATTCGACGCGACCGTCTCGATGGCCGCCCATGCCAACTCCGCCGCCGCTGCGGTATTACCGCGCTTGCGCAAAGCCGTGAGCACCACGTTGTAGCGTGCCAGTTTGGCAGGATCGCCATCCGCCTTCTCTACGACCGCCAACCATTCCTTCTCGACTGTGCTCGCGTTACCACCTTCCGCCAGTTGAACGAGTGATTCTGGTTCCATTCCTTGAATGCCCTTTTGCTCCCAGATCTAGCCAGATTTCGCGAAACGGCAAGTATTGCACAGAAGCGTCGGATTGTCGAGCCGTGCCACATGCCGCTATGGAATCTTTCAGACTCAGCCGATGGGATGGAGTGCGGGGATCGCCTGGGGTGGGCATTCAGCGAGACTGGGTGTATTTGGGGCCGTTGGCCGGCGCCAAACGCGGGAGGCTTTTGCCATTCGAATCGAGAGCCAAAGACGCCTCCAGAGCGTAGGGCCGGCCCAAGGTGCCGCCAGCTTTTCCCGCCAAAGACCGACAATTTCGTCGGCCGTACGTGACCATTGGAGCGTGCGCGCGTGTTCAAACGCCCGTTGGACCGCCGCCGATCGCTCCTCGGGGCGGTCTATGAGACGCCGGACCGTCTCGGCAAGGGTCCGGGCATCGCAGGCCGAAAAAAGGTACGGGCTGAACGCCTCACCGCTTACGTAATCTCGTTTCAACGGGTCTACATATGCGGCTACGACCACGCGCCGCCGCGCCATCGCCTCCTGGATGGCCATCCGCCCGTCCACAAAGGCGAAACACGACCGGGAAAGGAACTCCTGGGCGTTGGGCGTCCGGCCGTGAAAACGCACGGGTAGCGCATCCCTGGCTACCACAGCACGCAGCGTCGGCAGTAACGAACCGTCGCCGTAAACGTCGAGGTGGAAAGACCGCCCGTACTCCCGAGTCAGAATGCGGACGGCTTCGATGTAGAGCCGAATACCGCTGTCCGGTTCGAGCCTTCCCACAAATGAGGCAAACGTGGGGGGCGGCTCCGCTACGGGCTCCAGGGTGTCGGCCTCAGGGCTGAGCCCCTGATCCGGGCACAGGTTGGCACGGACCTTCAGCCACTTCTCGATGAAATGCCCATCGTGTACGACACCGCGCACCAATCCGAGCGAGCGTTTCGCACGCACGGCGTCCGACACCGGCACCGGGTAGACGCACGACATGCCATGGCGAATCAGAAACAGCTTGCGCATGTCAACAAACGGCCCAAGCATGCGCCAATAGTATTCGAGCATGTGCGTGTTGCTGACGCTGATCACGTCCGCGTGACGAAACAGAGACCGCATGCGAAGTAGATGTAATCGACACCGCAAGGGTGAACGCGTGGCAGGAAACCGACGGATCGCTATGCGTTCGCATGACTCCGATGGCGGAAGCGACCCGGTGTGATCGCCGGCCACCACGGTGACCTCGTGTCCGGACGCCAGGAGACTCCGGGAGAGTTCGTAGATGTACTTTTCCACACCGCCTATGCTGGGATAGAAGCGATGCACGAAGAAGAGGATATTCAGTGGTTCCCCATTATTCATCGCCGCCCCCTGCCGCCGCACGTTGTTCCGCGCGCGTCTCGACGTCCACACCCCGCGCGTCGTGCAAGTAGTGCAGCAAGCGCGCCGCATACGCCTGGTGTGCAGCGGCGTTGGGGTGGGCGTCAATCGGCTTGCTGTTGTATTTGGGGTCCCGTACGTCGACTTGCACGTCCAGGGTCGGATGACCGTGGCGCTGTGCAAGCCGCAACATGTCGCGGGTGAGCGGATCCTGGTCCATTCCCACCAGGACCCAAGGGATATCATACGCATCGCAGAAGACGGCGAACTCCTCAATCAGCGCCGCTGACACCGCATGGCTGCGCAGCCGCGAGGTTTCACGCTGATTATAGTAATTCTCCATGGTATTCATGACGGCGGAATAACGCGTCCCCGGCCATAGACGGTAGTCCGGGTCTCCAAAGTGGATGTGAAGCTCGTCTTCGTCATCCAAGCGGGCGAAGGGTCGCGCTAGCCCACCGGCCACCTTTCGCCACGATCGCTGGTTCGTGTTCCGCTCGTCATGAAACGAGGCGTAGGTCAGGACAGCGAAAGCCGGGATACGGCCGCTGTGCACCGCGGCGCGGAGTTGCAACAGTGCCTGCACGGTGCCGAAACCGGGCACGCCATAATTCATTACCCTGTAACCCGGCAGCGCCTCGTCCAGCAGCCAGGGGAAGGCCTCATGATCGGCGACGGACCAACCATAGGAATAGGAGCAGCCGAATATCCAGACCTCGGGCAGATGCAGACCGTTCTTCACGGATGAAGCCGGTCTCGTTTCACGGAAACCACTGGCGTGATGCGTCGCCACGAAGGAATGTCCGTCGCGCAATTGGATTGTGTGACGGCCGGCCGCGTTTACGTACCCCAACATTGCATGCGGCATGTATAGACGATCTATCTGTCCGTCGCCGGCGCGCTCCGGCATTTGGAAGGGTGTCACGCCAACCGCGCGAAGTGAGATCTCGGCGAGTAGCCCCGTGATCGCCACCAGCACCATCCCCGCCATGGCTGCAAACAGGAGGCGTTTTCGGAAGGACAGGGTGCCCGCCGAATCAGCAGCCGGCGGCATACACACGGCTCGCCACACTAACAGTCCGACCGACACACCGCAGAGCCCGCCGATGATCAGGAGAATCTGAACTCCACCCGATCCTTGCCAGGCGAAGCCGACCTCCAGCCGATTCGCAGGCAGCACCCGCGTCAGCAGAAATAATCCCGGCAAAACACTAAGGGCCAGAAGGATCCCACGAAGAACGACCGGCACGGCCGACTCCGTTCGCGTGCCGGCGACTTCCCGAGGAGTTGATGGGGACGCACCCGATGCGCTGTTCGTTTCCTCACGAACGCCGTGGGAGGCGCCCGTCACATTCTCAAAAACTGCACCGGACATGCCCCCCCTTTAGGTTGTCGTTGTGTCAACTTCCATTCGTCTCGCGATCATCAGCAGGACCATCCCCATCACCGTGTCCATGCGCGACTGCCTTCCGCTCCACTCAGGCCAGCGTCCGAAAATTCGCCTGCCCCAGAGCTCACCGACCGATTTCCAGAACTCCAGCGAGCGCGTTTCGACGTCCACAAAGCCCGCCTGACTGGCTCGCTGCATCAATTCCCGCCGGCTGTACGGAATTTCCATGCCGTAAGGCCACCAGCCACGCAGTTCAAGGTACGTTTTCCACAGTCGATACGGCACGCACCAAGCATGCGGTACGCTGACCACGCAAAGACCGCCGGGCCGCAACACCTCGAAATGGGCGTCAAGGACGCGCGTACGCGCGTCGCCCTTGAAATGCTCGATGACCCCAACCGACAGCGACACGTCAAAGGCACCGGACCAGTGGTCGTCGCCGATCAGCAAATCGCCTTGTTCGAATTGTGCGGACAAACCCAGTCGGTCGAATCGCTGACGTGCCTCGTCAAGCGCCCGCTCACTCCGATCCATGAGTGTTACGTGTGCGCCGTGCTGCGCGAGCAAAACGGATAAATCACCCCTTCCGCTTCCGAGTTCGATCGTCCGCAGCCCTGCCATGTCGCCGAAGCAGGCTTCTAGACGGCGTACTATGAGTTGCCACCGCGGGCCCTGATCTTCGCGTAGCAAAAGCGCATCGTCGCGGTCGTCGCTTGGACGATAATGCCACAGGCGATCCCACACGGTTTCGGCAGGATGGCTCGATACCCTCGATGATTCCGGCGTCGTACACACGGCGGGCATGAAGATCCCCGATCAAAGCGGTCCGTACGCGTCTCGTCTGTCGGACGAAACCATGTCCGTTTATCGGACGACCAGAAGTGCTCCTGAAGAACGTCACGCCAAATCCTCCGCGCATGGTGGCGCCGACGGAATGCCCCATTTTCGTGCGGGTGCCCATCCTCGCGCAGCGAGGGTGGGGGACGTACTCCATTCTGGTGCAATGTGGACCGATAAGACGAGAGACTCTGCAAGGAAGCGACACCGGAAACCCAGCAAAGACGAGGCACGCATGCCGTCCAGCGTTCCATACGCCGTCCCGATCATCGCCAACGTCGCTCGGCAGTTGCGCCCGCGATCCGTCCTCGACGTGGGCATTGGGTTCGGCAAGTACGGCTTTCTTCTTCGCGAGTACACCGACATCTGGGACATGGAATCCGTCGAAGACTACCGGCGCGAACGTTGGAAAACGGTGATTGAGGGCATCGACGCCACGCCCGACTACATCACGCCGCTGCACGAATACGTCTACGACCGAATCCACATCGGGGACGTGACCGAACTGATCGACACGCTCGGCACCTACGACCTCATTATCATGGGCGACGTGCTCGAGCACTTTGAGAAGCCGGTGGGCGAGGCGCTTCTCGACAGGCTCTTTCAACACACAAACCAGTGCCTCCTCTTGACATTTCCGCCGAACTGCCGCGCGAACGACAGCGTGGTCGGCAATCCGTACGAAGCGCACCGCAGCGCGTGGAATCGCAATGACTTCCGGCGTGCTTCAGGCGCGGAATACAAGCTGCTCGAGGGTCGGGCTGCGCTCGTGGCCATAACCAAGCCACCGCATGCCGCCCCTCTACTGACCCCCTGCTTCGGCGCACGCCGCCGGGAGGGCTGGAAGGGCTTGGCCACCGCATTCCTCGTACGAACCCTCGGGCCGGTTAACGCCTCGCGATTCGCCACGTGGCTCGCCGGTGATGCGCGGATTCTACGGGCATGATAGCTGCCCGTCATCGACCGAGACCGGGATCGCGACATCCCGAAGTACGTTCGCGGTGACGCGGCGTTTGCCTCCCCGGCGCTGTATCGCGTGCTGGAGGGGGAAAGTTCCCAGTACGCGATCCGCGCCCCGGCCAGCAGCGGTCTGCTGGCCAATATCAGTCATTTGTTGACTCGCCCGGTGGGACTGTGCAGCCTCAGTCGGAACAGGAAGCACACCCTACGAGATCGACAGCCTCAATACGTCCCGATTTCTTCGGCTTCCACGCCAAGGATTTTGCAGATCACTTTAAGCGTTCCTCCGCGAGGTTTTTTAATCTCGCCTCTTTCAATCCTCGCAATCGTCTTTGCCGTGATTCCGTCAAACTCATCGCGTCCGATCTTGCGAAGTGTCCGAAGTCGCCGAAGAGAAGGTCCGAAACCCATCTCTCGTTCACGCCGCTTAGCGTTGATTCGCGTTCGAAACTCAGGATCGAGCGCGTATAGAACGAAATCTGCGCCTGCCTCGTACGTGCCGAAGCGAATAGTCTGACCGTAGTCATCAACTTCGAATCGACCAAAGTCGGGTTTCGAGGTACCCGAGGCGCGAAAGATCGACAGAGGAACGGCAACCCTACTGAGGTCGCCACGCACCAAGGCCAAGACTTGGCTCCTCGTGTCAACGAGTCCGCCAATGAACAGATCGCGCAAGCGCTCTTTCGGTGCTGAAAGAACTTGAGCTAGTTGATCAGGAGGAAGAGACTTGAATGACGAATCTGCACCCACTACCACTTCGAAGAATCCGTGCAGTATTCCTAACGTCCTAGTTCTTGGGGCGTCGAGCATCAGCAGTTTGCCGAGGCCGGTCCTACGGCCAGATCGCTCAACAACAAACTCGCGCATGGCCCGTATTAGCTGATCAATCGTCTCAGAGCGCGAAGCGATCCAAAGCGACTCTTTGTTGGCACGACGCGCAACCTCGCTCATCTGCGTCTGCGACTTGCACGCAACATAATGCTTATTGGCAAACACGGTGCGCCACTTCGTCGGTAGACCAACCAGGATGAAGCGTGGGCTCGTTGCGCGACTTGCTACAATATGTCCCTTATTCTTCTTCTTGCTAATCGCTTTCGTCATCGTTCTTGCTCGAAATTGGGTTTTTCGGGTAGCGCGCATTCCACGCTGCCTTCAACGCCTCACATTCAGCCTTGATTGCCGCACGCACGCTCTCGTCGATCTGTCTCCATACTCGCCCCAATTCGAGAAGCGAGCAAGTGCGGAGAGACAACCTCCAAACGTCGCACTTTCGCATGATGGTCACGTGCGGATCTTCGAGCCGCTCGGCATCTCGTATCTTGACCTTCCAACCAGCCTTCTTGAGCCCCTCCGGCAACTTCAGTTCGTAAGGCATCCTCCACCGCTTTCTTATTCGTCGTCTGAAGTCTATGTCCTTTTTGTATGTTTGTCAAGAAGGGACATTTTTCTCGTGGCGGTGGCGGCGTGCCCGATAATACCGCCTCGCGAGTTGCCCATACTTCTCCGAGAAAGCGATCTGGGTGTTGTCGTTCCCAGTACTCGTCCGGCGATTCTTTGGCTTGGTGGAGCCGAGCGTAACAACGAAACGACTCCAGGAAGAGCCTGGCAGCCGACGCTAACCTCTGATGCTCGGAATCAGGGAATGGAATGTGGCCTGAGCGGCCTCGCCAAGCGTGCGCCATTTGGGCCGCGCACGAAAGGATTCTAGAAAGTACCTCGCGGCACTTCTGTATAGCCGAAACCGGTATGTATCATAACCCAACTGCCGGTTGCACGAGGCGAGATTCCCCTGAAGCGCTCGCTTCTGTTCGCGATTCAAGTCGGCAAATGTATCACGTATGCGCAGCAGCAGGCGGCGCAGCTCGATCTGATTGCTCTGCCTGTCGGTCCTTGCCAGGCTCCCGGCCGTAAAATGGTGCAGGCAAAGCGGCTCGTTCACGTACCCCGCGGACACCGCGCGAGAGACCTTCAGGTAAAAAAGCCACTCCTCGGCGTAGGATTGCGCTACCGGAAAGCGGATCTCGCGTGTCAGCACTTCGCGCCGGACCATTCCGCAGATGGTCGAGACAAAATACTCCTTGATGAGCCAGTCGAAGAGGCTGCCCCGACAGACGCGTAATCCCGGTTCGATCTCGTCAAAGGGCACCGCGCAGGCCAGCCTGGTTTTATCTTGAAACACACTCTCGTGGCGCCGCCCGTCGAGATCCACGAACGCACTGTCGCAGTAGACCAGACCGAGCGAGGGTTCTTTTTCGAAGAGCTCCACCTGCCGCGCCAGCTTGGTGGGCATGAATTCGTCGTCGGAATCGAGAAACGCAACGAACCGCCCTCGTGCACGGTCTATCCCGAGGTTTCGCGCGGCGCCGGGACCTGCATTGTCCTGATCATGGTAGACCAGACGCGATCCGAGTCGGTCACGATATCCTTCCACCGTTTTCTGTGTATCGTCCGTCGATCCATCGTCGACCACGATCAACTCCCAATCCTGCATCGTTTGCGAGATGACGGAGTCAATGGCACGAGACAGAAGATGGGCCCGGTTATGGGTGGGGAGCACCACGGACACACAAGGCAGGGTCATGTAAGCTGCAACTCCTCGGCCGCCAAGGGATCAGCGTCGCTCCGTTCGACCGGACAAACCAGATCGTCCAGCAACGCCGCCAGGTGCCGCGTCAACGTGATACGGTTGAATCGTTCGATGTGGGCGGGCATCGCGGTGATGGTGGGCTTACCGTTTCGCCGGGCCGAATAAAGACGATCGAGCGCGAAAGCAATGTCATCCGCGTCGAAATTGACGGTCAAGCCGGCCCCGTGCGATTGGACAATCCCTTCGGCCACACCATCTTCCGGGCCCACCACGAGAATCGGACGACCAGCCGCCAGGTACTCGAAGAGCTTGGCCGGGATCACCGAATCGGCGTTGGGCCCGTCGGGTACATTCAGCAGCAACGCACCGGCGTGGCGCATTTCGCAAATCGCCTCGTTGTGCCATACTTCGCCCACCGCCACCCAATGAACGCCGGTCTGATCCAGCCGGGTAGAGGTTCGGCGATCTACGTGGCCGACAATGCGAAGCTCGAAGGTATCGCGCGCCCCGCCGAGTATGGCCGCGAATCGAGACAACCCATCAAACCACACCTCGGGCGTGCGCCAGCGATCGAAACGGCCGACGTGCGCCAGCACGAATCGTTGGTCATCGCACGACGATTCGGCAACATCCTCATCCCTGTCGAAATCCGTTGGATCGAACCCGTTGGTAATCGTGGCGAACTTGTTGCGCTGCTGTGGCACGTGCGAGGCGAGAATCGCGGTCTGATTCGGAGACACGCCGATGACCACATCGGCCGCTTCCAGAACCTCTTGTTCCAGCCGACGATCGACCGCACGCATGGCGGGCGTGGCTGGTTGATACCGGTAATCGTCCGTCCACAGATCGCGAAAGTCGGCAATCCACGGTAGACCGGTCGCCTCCTGAACGCGCAGGGCTAGAAGATGATTAGACGCCGGACTGAATGTCGAATAAATGGCATCGATACTGTCCCGCGCAATCAGGTCGAGGATGGGCCGCAGGCTGGCATTGGCCCAGCCGATGGAGCCGTCCGGGTGACTCGACCGCGTCTGCCTGGCGCGCAGACGCCAGTCAAGACGGCGAGCCGCCGCACCCAGCAGCCCGGCTCGACCCGCGCATCGCCCCAGCGATTCCATCAGGGTCGGCGTCAGCCCGTTCCAACCGCTGTTGTGACGATGGATCTCCAAGTCATCGGGAAGATCCTCGAGTAGCGTCGCATCCGTAGGAAGACCCGAGTGATGATCACAGGTCCAAACCACGGGCGTCCAGCCGCAGTCCGGAAGATATTTCACGAACTTGGCCGTTCGCTGCACCCCCGATCCACCCGCAGGTGGAAACGCCGAGGCAATGACGAGTACGCGGCGAGTCTGCGATCGATTTCTCATGATTTCTTGTCTCTTGCCGTGCCGCGGCACCAACCGAGCGATGCGCAACGCCCCACGAGGGCGAGCGTATCTGCGATATTATCGGCAGTCTGGAGCCGTCGGTTTTGATCGGCGCGGGGGGCGCCCGAATCTAGGCGATTCGATCGTGCGTCGCCGTGCGAATCTCCCTTGGTGTGGCCTTCTCCGGCCGGTTTCCGCTAGAATGAGCGGGTTCCGGAACTTGCCGGGTGTCAACGGATCTTTGGGATTTCCTCTGCGGAGTGCTTGCATGACTCGGTTTTTCGTACGATTGCGGTTGGCCGCAAGCGTCGCCGTGCTTCTTTCGGTGACGAGTGTCCACGCGGACGACAACTTGCCGGCCGGTGCCACCGTCCTGGACACCTTCGTCTTGAAGACCGGCGGCAAGGAAGCCTACGGTCGCATCCGCAATTGCATGAAGAAATTGCGGACGACCAGTCCTGACGGCGAGGTCGGGGTCACGATCTATCAGGCGGAGCCGTATTTCAAGCTTGTCGAAAGCAAGACACCGCGCGGGCTCGCCCGCGCCGGCACCAACGGCGAGGTGGCCTGGCGCGACGGCTTCATGGGCACCCGTGTTCTCTCCGACGAACGGCGGGATCAGGAAATGCTTGAGGCGTTCTTTCACATGCCTCTAAAATGGCGTGAGGTCTTCGCGAAGGTACAATGCACGGAAATCGTCGAGCTCAAGGGGACGCGTTGCTACAAGCTGCTGATCACGCCGAAGTTCGGCCTGCCGCAAACACGTTACTTTGCGGTGGATACGGGACTGCAAAAGGCCACCGAGAGGACCGTGACCACGCCGTTGGGCAAAATCGTCGCCCGTATATTCATGGAGGACTACAGGCCCGTCGACGGCATTCTTTATCCGCACAGGATGGTGCAGGAGGTCAAGGGCCAGCAGAACTCCGTCATCACCGTCGATTCCATCGTTCACAATCTGGACATTCCCCCAGACAAGTTTGCGCTTCCGGAGGATGTCAAGGAGTTGCTGAAGAGCCGCTAGGTGTTAGAGCATTTTCAGTCAAAACATAGCGTGCTGAATCGGCTTACCAGTTTGGGAAACATCCTGAGCCGCAGGCTTAAGCCTGCGCGGTCACTCGGATTCGTGGGACACATAGTCACGCGTCACCGCGCAAGCTGAAGCATGCGGCTCAGCTAGCCGCTACGTCTACACTGAAGGCGCTCTAGAGCAAACGGTGTGACCATTCCCACGCGCAAACGGTCTTACACCATGGCGCAGACGCGATCTCGCGCCTTGGCGTACGTGTCGATCCACTTGTCCAGTATCCCGCCCCACTCGTATTCAGCATGAACCATCCGCCGGCCGGTCTCGCCCATGCGGTGGCGCATCACGTCGTCTTCGAGTAACCGGATGATGGCCTCCGCCAAATGCGCCGGTGCCCGCGGCGGGACGAGCAGACCATTCTCGTCATGCCGGACCACATCAGGCAACCCACCCACATCGGACGCGACGACAGGCACTTTCATCGCCGCAGATTCGAGCGCCGCCGCCCCGAAGCTCTCACAGAGAGACGGAATCGCCGTAACATCGCACAACGAAATGTAGTTCGGAATGTTGCCGTGCGGCTGACGCTTGACCCACTTCACGGAGCGCTCGACTTCGAGTTGTGCGGCCAGCGTCTTGCAGATCTCCAACTGCGGCCCATCTCCGACCATGAGGAATCTCGCGTCGGGCATGGCTTCCAGCACAAACGGCATGGCGCGCACGAGATACGTGGCCCCATAGACCTCGCGGAAACCTTTGTAGAATCCGATCTGGTGATAGCCATGGCGTGACCAATGGCTCGTACGATGGGGACGAAACAGATTCAGGTCCACGCCCAACGGCAGCAACTCGATGCCTGATTCGTCGATGCCCGCAAAGTCCGCCACAAAGCCTGAAAAGGTCGGTCCCCAGGCCGTCACGAGCGCTGCGCTGCGCAGCATATCCTTACGTCTGGTGGTCAGCTCGATCGTCGGCGCCCCTTCGCCGGGCGGCGGCACGACATCGGAGCCCCATGGCGTCGCGACAAAACAGCCGGCATCGATCAACTCCGGCGTAAAGCCCCAATCCGATAGAAAATGTACGTGGACGACGTCAAAGTCGCTCAGGAAGTTCCGCAGGTAACGCTCCCATCGCCGCTCCCACCGATGCGGATACCGTAGTGAAGGCCGCGGTACGGAGAAGCGCTCGACGGTGGCACCGGGCAGCTTGGCGGGCTTGTGCGTCACCACGTGCACACTCAGCCCGCGCTCGATGAGCCCCGGTACGATGCGCTGAATGTGCACAGAACGGGCGTCAGAGAATAGGCATACTTTCATGGTCGGCATTCGTTGGCGCCGGCGCGATCGTATCCCTGGATGCCGCGGCGTAGGTTGGCACGACGGATTCCCCGTCGCCTGTTTCCCATTCGTGATCGACGCACAGAATGCCAGTCGCACGACCCTCGTCGTCAATGACCAGCGGAAAACGGAACGGCGAGTCCAACACCGTGGTTCCTGTATCCGCGTCCCACATGCGCACGTTCCACAAGTACTGCCCACTGCACACCGGAAGGCGGTCCAGACGGAGCGTCACGGTGTGGACACCGGCGGGCATATCGAATGTCAGCGCATCGCGGCCGGAATTCAGGCTCAGTAGGTTGTCGCTGACCGACGCGCGCATGTTGCACTCCACCACCAGGCGCGCCATAGGCCTGCGCAGGCGAAAACGAACGCGAACCCGAATCGATTCGGTGCCGAGCGCCCAGGCGGTCTCCACGCCATCGGATCGAACGAAACTCAAATCTACGAGTTCCGCGTTTCCGGACTGTCCGTCGGGTTGCCCCTGCATATCGGTGGGACGGTCGGCATAGGCACGCGACATCGCCGTCATATAGAAACCGACCGCCTCGCGCGCGGGCCCGGCAAACGCCGTCCTGCCTTGTTCCAGCACAATGGCACGAGGGCAGGTCGATTGCATCTGCTCGAGATTGTGCGTAACAAACACGAGCGTGGTCCCCTGCCGCACGAGCGTATGCATCCGATCCAGGCAGCGCAAGCGAAACACCGCATCGCCCACGGAAAGCACCTCGTCCACGAGGAGGATTTCAGGATCTACGTGTGCGGCAATGCTGAACCCCAGCCGGGCGTACATGCCGGAGCTGTAGCGTTTGACGGGCGTGTCCAGGAACCGCTCGATGCCCGCGAACGAGACGATGTCGTCCAGTTTGCTGCGGATGTCGGCGCGCGGCATCCCGAGAATCGCACCGTTTAGAAATACATTCTCGCGGCCCGTCAGATCGCCGTGAAACCCTGCGCCCACTTCAATCAGCGCCGCCAGCCTCCCGCGGATCGCCACTTGGCCTTCGTCAGGTCGGAGAATCCCCGCGAGCAGTTTTAGCGCCGTACTCTTGCCCGCGCCATTGGGGCCGATGATGCCTACGGCCTCACCGCGTGGCACAGAAAAGTCAACATCCCGAAGCGCCCATAAATGGGACTTCGTCTTCGGCTTTCTGCCGGCCAATCGAGCGAGACCCGACGAGAGCAAGTCACGAAGTGAATCGTGCGACTCGCCGAGGCGAAAACGCTTGGAGACATGCGAGAATTCGACGGCCGCTGACTCCATCAGATGCACTCCGCGAAGCGAAAGCTCGCACGTCGAAACCAGGCCCACCCGACCACGAGCAACACCAAGGCTACACCGGTCGTGTAGGCGAAACCGATCATGTCCGGCAGTCGACCGTGGAGGATGCAGTCACGATACGCTCCGATCAGCGGCACCAGTGGATTCGCCGCGATGACCTTGGCCAACAGGGAGCCGTCATTCGGCACCGGCACGACGACGGCCGACACGAACATCGTAAGCTGGATCGACACACCAAAGATTTGCCGTACGTCGCGATAGAAGAGATTGGCCATCGCCAGGAGCATGCCCAATCCAACCATCAGGATGATCTGCACGCCCAACACGATCGGCACGAAAAGAAGCGCCGGATTCCAGTGAAATGACCAGTGGCTGGCATGGTGGAAGTAGATCATCAAGCCCATCAGCACCGTGGAGGCCACCAGAAAATCGACGAACGAGCTGCCGATGCAGGAAAGCGGAAACACCTCGCGCGGAAAGTAGACCTTGGTCACCAGGTTGCGGTTGGCCACCAGCGAATTGACACATCCCCCCAGCCCGACGCTGAAAAACGTCCAAGGCACGAGGCCGATGTAGGCGTACAACGCATACGGCGTGTCGATGCGAAGAACGGCACGGGCATCGATCGCACGGGTGAACACGAACGTGAACACCAGCATCATCGACAACGGCAGCAAGACCGCCCAGGCGATGCCCAGCACCGACTGCTTGTAGCGAATCCGCAGATCACGCCACGTCAGACTGGCGAGGAGCTGGCGATACCGAAGCAATTCGGTGATGCCAAGTTGTACGGTCACTGCGCGCACGTGTGACGTCTCCCCCGATGCAAGAAACCAGACTTCTTCAGGTCTTATCGGTCGCTGGAAAGTTCCGCTTTCCTTGCGCGGCGGAGGCGCAATACCTGCACAAAGGAGCGTCTCGGCTGCAAATCAGGCATATTGCTCGGTGCGAAGCGGGCGGGTCATGAGGGCTTTGATGGCCTCTTCCGGACGAAGACCTTCAAAGAGTACGGTGGACATGGCCTCCACGATCGGCATTTCCACCTCGTGGCGCCGCGCCAGTTCGAGTACCCCGCGCGTCGTGGGGATCCCTTCGATCACGGATTTGGTGGACGATACGACATGATCCACGGATTCACCGCGACCGATCCGTTCACCGGCCGTCCGGTTACGGCTGTGCTTGGAGACGCAGGTTGTGACCAGATCACCCACGCCCGCCAATCCGCGGTAGGTGTCGGCGTCGGCACCCATGGCCACGCCAAGGCGGGTGATTTCCACCAGGCCACGCGTCAACAGCGATGCCTTGGCGTTTTCGCCGGCGCTGATACCATCGCAAATCCCACCGGCCAAGGCAATGACATTCTTACAAGCGCCTGCAAGTTCAACGCCGAGGACGTCGGTGCTGCGGTAGACACGAAAATACGGCGTGCTGAAGGTTTCTTGAACCAGTTTCGCCACGCGATCTGCATCCGATGCCGCCACCACGCTCGCCGGCAGCTTCTGTGCCACTTCCCGCGCAATGCTGGGACCGGAAAGGCACGCGAGGGTTTGATTCCCGACACACGCCTTGAGGATTGCCGTGGGACAGAGCAGCGTCCCGGTCTCGATGCCCTTCGCGACGCTGACGATCGGGGCATCGCCAATGACGTGACGTGCAAGGCGGGTCCATACGCCACGCATGTGCTGACATGGTACGGCCGACACGATGAGATCCGGCGATGACGCAAAGGCGTCACTATCTTCGTCCACGATCACCACTTCTTCGGGAATCGTGAATCCCGGCAGAAATCGTCTATTCTCCCGAAGCTGACGGAGTTCCTCCGCCTGCTCAGGAAACGCGCTCCACAGCGTAACGCGACAGCCCCGCTCTGTAAGAAGGATTGCGCAAAGCGTCCCCATGGCGCCGTCGCCAATGATCGTCACCCGTTGGACGGATACAGACATCGAGGTCACCATCCGCCGGCGCTAAGGCAGTCACATAGGGGGCCGTACCCCGCCGCCCGCGCGACGTGCCGTCAGCTACACGAGATTAAAACCGCCAGCCACCAGATCCTGAATGTACGTGCCGAGTATCGCCAAGATCAAACCATTTGTCGTCTCTTGGAGTAGACACCCGTTCGCCTGCAATAGTGTGCCTGCCACAAGAATAGTCGAAGCAGCACGCAGAAACTTGATCGTGCGATATTTCATCATGTCCCTCTGGTGCATTCACCATTTTCGGATGCGTTTCGTTACGAGAAATCCGCGTATCGCCCGTCTTGAGAACGCGGCGCCGCCGCGCGCCGATCGGGTAGCGCAAGACGAACATCCGGGAATCAACAAAAGCGCTGCGCTAATTCTGCACGGATTTCATGGTATTCACAACGGGCGCGTCGAGCAAAACGATCTCTTTGGCGACGTATACGGGTACCGGCTCGACACCGCCGGGAAGGAGGCGTTTCTGGCTGGCACGCACGCCGATATAGCGGTTCAGATGAGTGGTAGCACTAAAAGGCACGTCGGCGGGCACGTCCACGTAGGCGATCGTCCGCTCCGTTGCGCCTGAATCATCGACCAGCCGATACCTGCGCGGGGACCGCGTATCCGGGTACAAGGCGCTCACACGGAGTACGCCCCGCGCATCGATGCCGCTCGGTTTGGGGACCTCGACGTCGGTTCGCTCGGTTCGCTCGGCCAGAAACTCGAGCCGGCGCGCGTCCGTCTGCTCGCCGAGACCACGAACGGTGCGCACCGTATCCGCGATCTCCGCCATGGTTTTCAATTGCTCAATTCGCGCCTCGGCATAGCGTTTGGCGAAGTCGTCGTTCGATGCGGCCACACCTTTGAGCCGCGTGATCAAGGAATCGAAACGGCGATCAAGTAGAGGTTTCTCCGACTCGACCTCGATATCCCGCTCGATGCGCGACAGCATCTCTCTTTCCGGGGTGGCCGGTAGCGATCGCAGACTTGGCGCGATGACACCGCCGCTCGTTTGCGACGGTGCCGTAGGCGTCATATGCCTTCTCTCAACGTCGGCAGCCCGGGATTCCTGCCGTGGCGTTTCGACAGCAGCCTGTGGCGATTGTGTAGTCGTATCAGGTTGGACCGACGCCGGGGAGACCGATGGCGGGGGGATTGACGGCGGCGACGAGGCCGTCGATGGCGCGTCGTCCTCATCGACAGGACCCGGAATCGTGCCCCCCGGTCGTAGCGATGCAAGAAACTCCGAAGATACCCATAGCGTTGCGCCGTCCGGTGGGAGAATCCGCACGAACCCGTCCGGATTACGACCGAGAATGGTCACTTCCGCGCCTTTCTTCAACAATCGCTGCACGGTGTATTTGTGGTCGCTCAGTTGAGAACCGGCGCGCACACGCACGTTGTCGCCGTTGATGACACCGTGTTTGTCGTCGGCCGTATCGACATAGTCGCCGTGTATCAGACTGAACGTGCCGGCCGGCGGAAGGACCTCGTACCAGTCTCCAGCGGCCCCCACCACGGTGACCCGGTCACCGGCGTTCAGCTTGCAGACGGGATAATGGTTCAGGCTGCCTCCGCTGCGCACGTATACACTGTTCGCCGTGACCTCAAATACGCCGCGAACGGTGGAATCCGACGGGGTCGCCTGGGCAGTCAAGCGCCCAGTGGCGGCGCACACCACGAGGGTCACAACCAAGAGCCCCGCAAATCGACGAGAGAAAAGTTGTCGGCACATGATCGGCCATCCTTTGCCAAACGTTGAGGTGTGAATCGCGTTTTTCCCTTCCCAACGGAGCGATTAGCATACGAGGATCGAGCGCCTCCGTCAACGATCCAGACAGGGGCTGACGCCTCCACCGGACGTCTGTTATACTCCCCGCCCACCATGACGAAAACAGACAAGGCAACACGCCGGAGTGACTCATCGACCGCCAATGTGGTCGTCGAACCCATCGATGTGCACGCTTCCGTCGACCGCTCGATTGTGAGTTTCTCGCGAGCCACAAGCCCTGCGATTCTCGAAAGTTCTTTGCATGGCGGGCCTTACGCGCGATTCACGATCCTCGCCGCTGATCCCGCCGACCGATTCGTGCATGGGCGACGCACACCCCGATGCCCTTTTCGAAGCCTGGAAACGCAGGCTAGGAAGTATCCGGCCGTACCACCGACTTCAAATCTGCCATTTTTTGCAGGCGGCTGGATTGGTCACTTCAGTTACGAAGCGGGGCTTCTGATCGAGGGAATTCCCTGCCACAGCCCATCGGACGATCGTGTGCCGTTGGTGTCATTTCGGCTCTACGACGCGGCCGCAGTCTTCGACCACGAACTGGATCAATGGTACGCGGTGGCCGTGAATTGGCCCGACTCGGCGGCGTTACGCCGACCGCCGGTGGCACATCGCCTCGAAGCGATAAGGCAGCGGCTTACGACGGCAGAGCGCGATGAGAATATCTCCGGCATACTATCCTCGGGATGGCCAACACCTCGAATCGTCGCAAGCAACATGACCGATGCGGCGTACTTGGAAAGAGTGGCCCGCGCCAAGCGGTACATCGAGGCCGGTGACATTTTCCAAGTCAACCTGACACGCCGCTTCTCCACGACGACGCAAGCGAAACCGGTCGAGACGTATCTTCGGCTGCGCAACATCAGCCCGTCCTCGCATGCCGCGTTACTCCTCGAGGACCGGTACGCCATTATGTCCAGTTCGCCGGAGCTCTTCCTCGACGTCCGGGACGGGCGTACGGTGACCCGGCCCATCAAGGGGACGCGACCCCGCCGCGGCGATCCGGCGGTGGACGCATCGGCCCGGCGCGAACTCGCCACATGTAGCAAGGAGCGCGCCGAACTGAACATGATCATCGATCTGATGCGCAATGACCTTGGCCGGGTGTGCCGAATTGGATCCATCCGCGTCGAATCAGACGGCGATATTGAAACGCACCCCACGGTGTTCCATCGCGTCGCCACGGTCACCGGCCAATTGAATGCCGGCCAAACCGTGTACGACCTGCTCCGCGCCACATTTCCCGGGGGGTCGGTCACCGGCTGCCCGAAGATCCGCGCCATGCAGATTATTGACGAATTGGAGCCCACGGAAAGAAGCGTGTATTGTGGCTCGATCGGATACCTTGGCTTGGACGGTCGCATGTCGCTGAATATCGCCATTCGTACGATGATCCAGGTGCAAAATGAGATTCTCATGTACGCCGGCGGCGCCATCGTCGCAGACAGCAAACCACAGGCCGAACACGACGAGGTTCTCGCCAAAGCGCGTGGCATGTTTGAAGCCACCGGTTGTCGGCACGGTTCGCAAGGTACGGAGCGGGAGTTGGCCGCCTCATGAACAACGACGTCGTTTGGCACAACGGTGAATTCAAGCCACGAGCCGACGCGCAAATTGCCGTCGACGACGGAGGCTGGCTGCACGGCGCCGGTCTCTTCGAGACGATGCGCGCCGAGAACGGCCGGGTGTTTGGGTTGGACGCCCATCTGCATCGGCTACGTTCCTCCGCGCAGGAGTTGATCAGACCGATCGATCTGAGTGAGCTGCCGTCGAAAGAGGCGTTCGAAGAACTGCTCACCAGAAACAACATGCCGGTCGCGCGCGTGCGAATCACCGTCTCCGCCGGATCGATGCTGGAGAATCGCCCCGACGACAAACCGCCGATGACCGTCGTGGCGACGGCATCGCCTCTCGGCGCGCCGCCCGCACAGGCCTATACCCAGGGGATTCAGGTGATCATCACCGAACATCGCGTTTCTCCAAGCGATCCGATCGCCCCGCACAAGACGATCGCCTACCTGCCCCGGTTGATCGGATTACGCGAGGCCCACCGCGCCAAGTGTATGGAAGCCCTCTGGTTCACGACGGGAAGGCACCTCGCGGAAGGTTCCATCACCAACGTCTTCGTTGTCAAGGACGGGGGGTTGAAGACGCCGCCGCTCGGCACGCCAGTCCTGCCGGGAATCACGCGGGCGGCCGTGCTCGATTTGGCGCGAGTGGAGAAGATCGAGGCCACCGAATGCCCGCTCTCCATCGACGACTTGCTCGATGCGGACGAGGTCTTTCTGACCAACGTCATTATGCTGATCGTACCGGTCGTGCGTGTGGAAAAGCACGACATTGCGGACGGGCGCGTCGGACCCATCGCACCGCAACTGCACGATGCGCTCAAGAAGATGATCCGACAGGAGTGTACGGACTGATGGCCAGGACCGATCGCCAATACAGCGTATCAGATTTGTGCCGCACGATGGACACCTTGGCGCCGGAGAACCTGGCGCAGGCTTGGGACAACGTGGGGCTGTTGGCGGGCGATCCGGCGGCGCGCGTGCGGCGGGCGATGCTCTGCATCGATCTCACGTCGGACGTCGTCGAAGAGGCCACAAGAGAAAAAATTGATTTCCTTCTCGCCTACCACCCCCCCATCTTCAAGCCCATCACCTCTCTGCGTGCGGACAGCAAGAGGACCGATGCCGCGGTCTTTCAGTGCATCCGCCACGGCGTCGCAATCTACGCCACGCACACGGCACTCGACGCTGCGGACGGCGGCACGAACGACGTGCTCGCATCGATGTGCGGCATCAAGAAAACGGAGCCGCTGGAGTACGTGGACCAATCGGGCGAACGACACGTCAAGGTCGTCGTCTACGTACCGCCGGAGAATATGGAAAGGGTCGCGCAAGCGATCTTTAATGCCGGCGGCGGGCACATCGGCAACTACTCGCACTGTAGCTACCGCAGTACCGGCGAAGGGACGTTTCTCGGCGGCGAGAATACGAATCCGGCCATCGGTCAGCCCGGTCGATTGGAGAAAGTGGAAGAAGTGCGATTCGAGACAATCGTACCCGAGCGCATTCTGCCCGGCGTGGTGGACGCCATGGTTTGCGCCCATCCCTACGAGGAGCCCGCGTACGATCTCTACAACGTGCGACCCAAGCCGGCACGCGGCTTCGGTCGCATAGGCAATATCCCCCGCCCCTTGGCCCTTCGCACCCTGGCCCGAAAACTCAAACGCGCCACCGGCGCCGCATGTACGCAAATCATTGGATCGCCCGAGCGCATCGTGGGTCGCGCCGTCATCCTCGTCGGCGCCGCCGGATCAATCCCGTTTCGCATCGGCCTGCAAGAATCGGATGTCATCATCACCGGCGAGATCCGCCACCACGACGCACTGACCATCAACCGCCTCGGCTGCACGGCCATCGCCCTCAACCACTGGACCAGCGAACGCCCGGTTCTCACGCACCTGGCCCAGAGAATCGCCGAACACCACCCAGGCATTCCGGTGATCCTCAGCCAGACCGACCGCGAGCCCTTCCAGCCTATTTGAAACCTCGTGACGCCAACCAGCCGTAGGGTGGGCATCGCCCACCAACAAGAAATTGAATCACACCACGAAGACACCAAGACACAAAGCGGAGTGTTTTCTGCAGGCCGCTTCGTCGGCAGATGAGAAGGCACGCATCGTAGCAGCACGCCGACTTGCAAGAGCTTGCCCCTTCCCCGTCATCTGCCTCGTCCATGGCGTACAATTCACGGTATTGGTGATAGGTTCTTAACTTCTCCAGTCGCGTTTGGGAAAATTCACGACCTCTTGTGCGGACGCAGTATTGAAATCTGTGATCACATCTGATAGGATTGGGCGTGCTCGGGGTCGCTCTGCGCGGCACTGAGCTTCATGTCGCTACATAGGGGTACAGGTGATGAAGAATCTGCTCGCGTTCTGTTGCGTCGTAGGACTCACGGCTGCCGGCACGTCGGCACAAGTGCCCACATTCAAGATGTGGGTCACGGAGGTTTACGAGGTCAATCCGGACGGAACCTACACCGCAAGGTGTGGTCCCTATTGTCCGACGCAAGAGCTACTACCGGGAATTGCCCTGTCCGGTGACCTAATTCAAATCGAGGTGGAGGTGGAAGGCTGGGACGCCTCGACGGACTCCGGAGTATGCCATCCGGAAGGAGAGGCGTGTAGCGTCTCCGCCCAAGACTGCGCCTTGTCTCACTGTTCGGGCCTTCATTCCAGTGCGCCATGCACGAATGACAGCGACTGCGTTTCCCCCGACACGTGCGACCCCGACAACTGTCGGAAATCACCGATATTGGCTGCCTTCCAATGGGCGATGGACCCGTCAACGTTTTCGAACGATCTCGGTCCGGGGCTGGCGCTGGCCGAACTGGCCTGCACGACAGATAGGGATTGCGCGTGCCCTTTCACCGAACGGCCCGGCGATTTCAATGACTGTTCGGACTGGGCTCTCTTTGGCTTTTGTACTTGTGCCGAAGCTAGTTGCGTCGAAAACGTCTGCGATCCTCGGGCGGTGGCCTATATCGACTACAGGGTCGAAGGAAATTTCGTGTTCGCAGGCTGTCAAACCCCACCATGGATCACGCTTGACATCCCCGAATACCAATTCGGCGCGTCGTGTACGGATGTGAATGGTGGAGTGCCTGAGGAACTTCTCCGTTGCAGTGCGGGTGCCCGGCCGATCTGCAATACAGATGCCGATTGCCCGTCGGGATCGTGCGAACTGGTCCGCACATCACCGTATTATCTGGGCACGCTTATCCTCGTAGCGACCGGCGAGGCATGCGGCTTGCTCACGCTCGATCTTCTCGAGGACTCGACCTTCCTGATCGACAATATCGGCAGTAAATTGCCGACTCCCATTATCGAGCCGTTGCGGATCGACATCGGCGTTTCGCAACCCTGTGATGATGGCGATCCCTGCACGGAAAACGACGCAACCTGCGGCGGCACGTGTGCGGGCACGCCAATCCGTTGCGCCCCCGGCGAATGGTGCTTGGGCGGCATTTGCACGGACTGTACCTTTGATCAACTGATCGACGCCACTTGGGCGGACGATGGACCGCCGGCAGATGACCCGTTTGATCGACCGGGAAACTGCGCGATCGACGCGCGTCAACCGCATTCGATCAACGATGTGACCGCCATCGAAGGATGGGACAGGCTGGTACTCACGTTCTCCTGCGATCCGACCCGACTGGCCACCACACTGGAGCCGGCGCGATTTCTGGTACAAACTGACTCGGCGGAGGTGTCCCCGCCCGCCATCGCGTCAGGGGGTGTCGTGGCGAACGCAGTGGATCGAACGATCACGATTCCACTGGGCCACAGAATCAGCCCCGGAACCTATACATGCGTGACGCACACCGACTCTGCGAATCAGTGGTGTGCGGGATTCCTGCCGGCGGATGCCAGTCAAGACGGACTCAGTACGGCAGCCGACATCAACGCCCTGATCCATGCGATCAATCATGTGCCCGGGCACGCACTTCCCATATACGCAACGGATATGGACCGCAGCGGCACTACGAACGGTCAGGACATTCTACGGTTGATCGACCTGCTGAACGGTGCGAGCGATTTTGATCCGTGGCTGGCGCAGGGTCTGCCACCCTGTCCCTCGCTAGATTTTGAACGCTAGGCGCCGAGCCATGGCGTAGCGCTGCAAACCAGCCATCGCCCAATGTGACAGGCGGTTCAGCCTTTCAGTCGAGACTGGCACACAGCGGTTCCTTCGGCTCAAGCCTTCGACGGACCAACGACTGCACCTACCGAACGTTGTCGCCTTTGATGCAGGCAGGGTTGCCTGCGGTACGAGGGGGCGCGTTTCTTCGCTCGTCTAGGCTCCCTGCGCGGTCGCCTGCAGGTTCGTCGCTTGTCCAGGCTTCCTACTCGGTCGCTCTCACCTTCGTCGCTCCGCCGCCCTCCGGTCGGAGTAGGAATCCCGGTTGCCCGGGACCCCCTCCACAGATCCCAGCGTGCGGCGTTACCGCACTGGGCTCCTGCCTCGGGTCATGACCAGGCGCGGGCGTTGATTCGGATACGGATGAACGATATGCGGACGGGGAATCCACAGGTCGGCGATACGGGTCATACGGTCCCACGACACCTTGCCCCGTTGACTGCGTCGGCTGAGCGTCTTGTGCCAACTCCCACAACCGCAAATCGGAACCTGGCCAGGGCCGCCGAGTTGTGCGGGACGCCATAATACTGATAGTGCCCTCGCACGACGGAACCCAGCCACGCCCCAACTTCGCCGATACGCGCGTGTAGCCGACGCCGCAACTCCTGCTTCAGCGTCATGAGCTTGGCACGCTTACGTTTCGCCGACGTCCGACGCAAGACCGTAGAACCACCTCGCCGCGTCTTCCCACAACAGTGGGTGAAACCCAGGAATGCGAAGGTCTCCGGCTTGCGTTTGCCCCCGCCGCTCACGATTCGCCGACGCAAATCGGCCACACTCGAGGAGGCGGGTCTTGTCCGGGTGCAACGCCAGGTGGAACCGACAGAGCCGATCCGCCAACGGCAAGGCACACTGGTGCATGCGCGTTGGGGGCGTGCGCATCGACAAGGCTGTCAGTGCAGCCTTTCTTGGAGCGGTCGCTCCGGCCGGCATGCAGGCCGCGCTGCAAGCCGAAGAGCTGATCGAAGCCGAATATGACAGTGCCGTGAAACAATGGCGTCTGCAAGTCGAGCAGGCACGTTACCAGGCCCAGCGGGCTGAGCGTCGTTACCGATCCGTGGAGCCGGAGAACCGCCTGGTGGCTCGG
>Ga0055451_10000137_pt1 | contig 26240 bp, 12 predicted proteins | sample China_Galinas_PW_3_FD_57745 | JGI IMG/M metagenome (GOLD analysis project Ga0055451, IMG submission 57745) | Wetland microbial communities from San Francisco Bay, California, USA, that impact long-term carbon sequestration - China_Galinas_PWB_D2 | ecosystem: Environmental > Aquatic > Marine >... | reverse complement strand
GCAGTCTGGCGATCAATGCAAAAATCGAAGTGTCGCAGGCACGGCTGGCCGCCGCGAATGCACGCCGTACGTTGGCGGAGCTGCTGGGTCTCGTATGTCAAGCGGATGCGTTGGTCCTGACCGACACGCTGCCGGAGGCCTATCCGGACATTGTCGATACGTCATCTCTGGTCGACCTTGCCCGGCAATCACGCCTCGACGTGGCTGCGGCCGAAGACGCTGTTTCCATCGCGGAGACGAGTCTCGAGGAACAATACCTGCTCATCTTCCCCACGCTGGAATTGGGGCTCGAACTCGAGCGGGAAGATCGCCGGTCCCAAGGCGGGCGCGACCTCTTGGCTGACACGGCCCGGGCATCGATCGCAAACGGTGGACTCACGGCACCCGACATTCAGCCGCGCTCGGAGCGCAAGAGTGAAGGCGGCCAGGATACGCTCCTCGGGCCGAGCCTCGGTTTCGAACTTCCGATCTTCGATCAAAACCAAGCGCAGATCGCCAGGGCACGATACGCCGTCCAACAGGCGCGGAAAACGCTGGACGCCATCGAGCGATCGATGACGCAGGAAGTGCGCGGGGCCGCGGATCGCGCGCTCACCGCCTGGCGGCTGATGAAGACATACCGCAACGAGTCGCTTCCGCTCGCACAAACGAACCTGGAACTATCGCGCGAATCCTTTCGTGCCGGTCGAGCCTCTTTTCTGGCGGTGCTCGAGGCTGAACGGCAGTTTCTTGATGCGCGACATGCCTACGTCAACGCGGCGCTCGAAGCAGCAGTGGCCGTCCCAGAGTTGGAGCGGACGATTGGATTGCCATTCGACAGGCTTATTCCGCCGGACGGAATCGAATCGCAACCACAAACAACTTCGATGGAGGAATTGACACCGTGACACGAACGCAACGCAAAACGGGCGGCGCGCGGTTTCCGCTTCTCGCCACGCTGATAGCAGCGTTATGCGGCGGATGCCAGGCAGACGCGAACGGCGATCTCACGGACTTTTTGACGGAGTTGGCGCTGAACGCTTACGCGGCTTTTCTACTGTAAGCGTGTTGTCCCCTGATACGGCGCGTCGATCCGGCACGACCGTACGGAGAATGCAGTGATGTACAGAGCAATCATAATCGTGGCGATCATCGTGGCCGCCGCTGGACTTGGCGGAGGTATGAGCCTCCTTTCCCGCGCCACGGCACAACAAACACCGAAATCCGCGGAGCCGACGCCGGACCATGATCATGACGAACACGACCAAGACGAACACGAAGGGCATGATCACGAAGAACACGAGAGCGACGCCGAAGACGAGCACGCCGGGCATGATCATGGTGGGCATGATGAGCATGAGACAGTCGTGAAGCTCAGCGGCAACGAACGACGGAGGTTCGGCATAAAGGTGGCCACCGCGGCACCGGGAGACCTGACCAACTTGATTCGTCTTCCGGGCGAGATCGTGCTCAACGCAGACCGTGTGGCCCACATCGTCCCGCGCGCACCGGGGATCGTGCGGGAGGTGCTAGTAAGCGTCGGCGACCATGTGCGCGCCGGCGACGTCATGGCATGGCTCGAAAGCGCAGAATTGGGGGAGGCCAAAGTCGATTATCTGGCGAAATGGTCGGAGCTTGGATGCTGTACCATCGACCTCGCCCGCGCACAGGCGGTTCACGACAACACGCTTCAACTTCTGTCACTCTTGAAGACGACGCCCACGCTGGAGACCTTGCGGGACTTTTCCCGTGGTGAGATGGGTGAGAATCGTGGCGCCCTCATCTCCGCCTTTGCCGAATTGAAGTTCGCCGAGGCGGCCTATCGCAGGGAGAGGCCGCTCTTCGAAAAGAAAATCGCGAGTGAGCGCGACTACCAGGCTGCAGAGGCGGCGTACAAGAAGGCCGATGCGATGTATGCGGCCACGCGAGACAGCATTGACTTCACCGTGCGTAGAAATCTTCTGGAAGCCAAACGAGCGCTGCAAATCCGTGAGATCGAACTCAAGGGCGCGCGACGGCGGCTGTTCGTCATGGGGTTGGCGGCGGATGAAATCACCGACCTGCAAGCCCTTGCGCAGCCACGTGCGAATGGCCCGAACACCGCGTCTGCGTGCAACGATCCAAACTGCACGGGATGTGAACATCATAGCACTTCGGGCGCGAGCGGAATGCAAATCGGGGCACACCCGGCGGAGGAAAAGCTGGCCTGGTACCCGCTTCGCGCGCCTTTCGATGGTAGCGTCATCGAAAAGCACCTGACGCTGGGTGAGAAGCAGGCCGACGATGCCGGCGCCTTTACGGTGGCAGACCTGGATTCCGTGTGGGTCAATATTGCCGTGTACCAGAAGGACCTTCATTACGTCAAAGAGAGCATGACGGTCTCGTTCTCGACCGGTGCCGGTATGCCGTCCACCCGCGGCACCATTGCCTATGTGGCGCCGGTGCTGGATCGCGATACGCGAACTGCCTTGGCCCGCGTGGTGCTCCCTAATCCCGACGGCAGACTGCGGCCCGGGCTGTTTGTGAACGCTGAAATCAGCGTCGGTGACCAGAATGGCGCGATCGTGATCCCCAAGAAAGCGGTGCAGAGAATGGACGAAGAATCAGTGGTCTTTCTGGAGACGGCGGATGGATTCTCCGCACAACCGGTGGTGTTGGGGCGAGGCGACAACGGATCCGTGGAGGTGCTCGCGGGACTGTCCCACGGTCAGCGCTTCGTGACGGAGGGCGCGTTCGAACTGAAGGCCAAAATCGTCACCAGCGGGCTCGATGCGCACGCCGGTCACGGACATTGATCATTTCTCGGCGGGCACGCGTGAATGAAACATGAGCAAGCGGCTCGACCGACGTCCGGGCAATAACACCCCACGCAAAAGAGGATTGTTCATGACAAGCAGAGTGGTGGAGACGGCGCTGACGATGAAAGGACTGGTGGTGGTCGCCGTCCTGGCCATCGTCGCGTTTGGAATCTATGCCTACAGGCAGATGCCGGTCGACGCCTTCCCCGACATCTCGCCCATCATGGTCCCCGTGTTCGCCGAAGGTCACGGCATGGCGCCGGAGGAGATTGAACGCCTCGTTACCTACCCCATCGAATCGGCCATGAACGGCTTGCCGGGCGTGGCGCAAATCAAGTCCACGTCCGCGTTTGGTATGTCGGTCGTCTACGTGTACTTCCGGGATGACGTCGACATCTATTTTGCACGCCAGCTAGTGGCCGAGCGTCTCGCGGCGGCCGTGAGCGAACTGCCTGACTTGGACGAACGACCTTCACTCGGCCCGATCTCCACCGGGTTGGGTCAGATATTCATCTACTACCTCACGCTCGATGACGGCGTCGACACCGGCGGGAAAGACCCCAACACCTACCTCCGTGAACTCAACGATTGGGTCGTCAAATACCAGTTGAAAACGGTGCCCGGTGTGACTGACATCCTTTCGATCGGTGGGCACGTGTTGCAGTACCAGATTCGCGTGGACCCCGACGCCCTTCTTCGTTACGGACTTTCGCTCGAAGACCTCGTCGACGCGGTTCGGGCGAACAATGAAAACGTCGGCGGGCAGTTTCTGGTCATCGGTTCGGAGGAGTCGTTGGTGCGCGGCCTCGGCCTGTTGGAAAGCCTGGAAGACATACGCCGCATTCCCATCAAGGTGGAAGGCGGCGTGGCGGTCAAGCTGGAGGACGTGGCCGAGGTGGCTTACGGCAATGAAATCCGCCGCGGCGTGGTGACCCGTAACGGCGAGAAGGAAGTCGTGTCCGGCATTGTCCTGAAGCTGTTCGGCGAGAATACATCCGAGGTCATCGAGCGTCTTTATGACAAGGTGGCGGCCGTGCAGGCGGGTCTACCCGCAGGTGTCTCGCTGGTTCCCTACTATGAGCAGGCCGAACTTGTGCAGCAGGCCACCTGGACCGTGAAGAAAGCCCTTCTGCAGGGCGCGCTCCTCGTGCTCCTCACGCTGTACCTCTTCCTGGGAAACGTACGCACCGCGTTTATCGTAGCGCTCTCCCTGCCGATCTGCGCGCTGGTGGCCGTCATCTGCATGCGTTTCCAGCACATCTCAGCCAACCTGATGTCACTCGGCGGAATCGCCATTGCCATCGGCATGCTGGGCGACGGGGCCATCGTCATGGTGGAGAATATCTATCGCCATCTGAACGAGCCCGAGAATGCCTCGAAACGCAAGTCGGAGGTCATCGTGTCCGCCGCGCAGGAAGTCAGCAGGCCGATCATCTTCTCGATCGGGATCATCATCACCGTCTTCCTTCCGATATTCACATTGGAAGGTGTAGAAGGCAAGATGTTCTCGCCGATGGCCTTCACCATCGCCTTTGCACTGTTGGGCTCCATCGGCACCGCCATCATCGTCGCGCCGGTGCTATCGGCGTTTCTTCTTAAACAGGGCGTATCAAAGGAACTGTCCCTCGTCGGGGGACTGAAGCGTATCTACCGCTCGCTGCTGGAATGGTCGATGCGCTGGAAGCGCGCCGTCATTCTCGTCGCCCTGGCGGCCTTCGTGGTCAGCCTCGCCGTGGTGCCCCTTATTGGAACGGAGTTCATCCCCACACTCGAGGAGGGGTCGATCCTGATCGGCGTTGTGATGTCGCCTTCCATCTCTCTCGAAAAAGCCACCGAAACGGTGATGCGGCTGGAAAAAGAGATCATGGCCTACCCGGAGGTCGAGGAAATCATCTCGCGTATCGGTCGCCCCGAGGCGGGCAGCCATCCCCATCCGGTTAACTACGCCGAAGTGCATATTGAGCTACATCCGCCCGCCGAGTGGACGCGTTTCGAGAACAAGCAACAGCTCATCGCATCGCTCAGCGAGAAACTGTCGTCCTGGCCGGGCGTCCAACTGAACTTCACGCAGCCGATTCAGAACGCCTTCGACGAACTCCTCTCCGGCATCAGGGCGCAATTGGCAATCAAACTGTACGGCGAAGATCTGGCAGTACTACGCGATAAGGCGAACGAACTGGGTGCGGCCATCGAAGACGTGCCGGGGCTGGTCGATCTTTCCGTTGAGCAGAGCTTCGGTCAGCCGCAGGTGCAGATCATTCCCGATCGCGACGCGTGCGCGCGGTATGGCATTGTGGTCAGCCAGATTCTGGAGATGGTCGAGCTGGCCATCGGCGGCGAAGTGATCGACACGCTTTATCTGAACACGCGCCGCTATGGCATTCACATGCGTTTCCGCGAGGACCGCCGCATCGACCCGGATTCGATTCGCAACACGCTCGTTCACACGAACGACGGTTCGCTCGTTCCCCTTTCGCAGGTTGCTGAGGTGAAGGAAATCGTCGGCCCCATTCAGGTCAATCGAGAAAAGAACCAACGCCGCTGGATCGTGCAGGGCAACGTGCGTGGACGGGATATGGGAAGCGTCATCGCGGACATTCAGGAACGCATCGCGACGAACGTCGAACTGCCACCCGGCTACTTCGTCGAGTACGGCGGGCAATTCGAAAACCAGCAGCGTGCCATGCTTCGCCTGTCCGTGATCGTGCCCTTGGCAATCGGTCTCGTGTTTCTGATGCTCTGGTTGACGTTCCGGTCGACGGTCCATGCGCTGATCATCATCATCAACGTCCCGCTGGCGTTGATTGGAGGGATCTTCGGATTGCTGATCACGGGCGAATATCTATCGGTACCGGCATCGGTCGGGTTCATCGCCCTGTTCGGCATCGCGGTGCAAAACGGCGTGGTGCTCGTCAGTTACATTAACGAGCTGCGCGAGAGCGGAAGGTCTCTGCACGATGCGATCGTCGACGGTGGACTGCTTCGCTTGCGGCCCGTTCTGATGACGGCCATCACGACGATCCTTGGGCTCCTGCCGTTGCTCCTCGCCCGAGGGATCGGCTCGGAGGTCCAGAGGCCACTCGCCGTTGTGGTCATCTTCGGTCTGACCACTTCCACGCTGCTGACACTGTTCGTCATACCCGCGGTCTACGGATGGGTGGGCGCGAAACTAAGGGTCGGGGCGGCCTGAAACGGTAAACGGCCATGCCGCATCGAGCGGCGTACTCGCTATGATCCCAATGTGGAACAGCTTGCCTTCCGCGGGAGGACGAACGTGTTTGGCTTCTTGAAGAAACTTCGAAGACGCCCGGATAGGCGGACGGACCCCCTGCCCGGACCGTTTCCCGATGGGTGGATGCATATGCTACAGAACGGCGTGCCGTTCTATCAGCGTCTCCCCACGAATGACGACCGGGCCCAACTCGAGCGCGATGTCTCCCGGTTCATTGCCGGCAAGACGTGGACACCGTTTGATATAGACATCGACGACAAAATGAAGATCGTGATCGCCGCGTTCGCTTGCCTATTGATCAACCGGCGACTCGACCTGGACATCTTTCCGCGGACGCGCGAGATCATTGTACGCCCGAGCGCGTTTCCGGACGTGCACGCCCGGTGGGAACAGGACGACGGCATCGTCGATGCGGGAGACACTCACATCGGAGAGGCGTGGTACCGGGGGCCGGTCGTGCTGGCTTGGGATACCATTGAACCGCTGACCAAACGACGACCAGGCGCGCAGAATGTGATCCTACACGAGTTCGCCCACCAACTGGATTTCCTCGACGGCTATGCGGACGGTACGCCGCCGCTCGCCCAGGAGGAAGTGCAGCAATGGATAGAAACTCTGTCACCGGAATTCGAGGACTTGCGTAACGCGGTCGCCGAGGGGCGAGCCACGACCCTTGACCCGTACGGTGCGGTTGACGAAGCAGAGTTTTTCGCCGTCGTCACCGAGGCGTTCTTTGGCCGTCCTCAACAGCTTCATCGCCGACACAGGAAACTCTACGACCAACTGAAGCGGTTCTACCTGCAAGATCCGTTAGCGTGGCCAAAGATATGAGAGCGCTCACGAACCCTCAAGTGGCTCGGCACAACGTTTACCTGCACGGTGGCCGGCTGCGCATCTCGTTCTTTCGATCTTCGAATTGGCCGCCCGGCTGAGTCCACGGCGTCAATCGCATAGGGACGGCGCGGGAAGGCGCGCCGAAAGCCACACATCGAATTGGCCGGCACCGTTGAGAAGATCGATGAGCCGCAGAATATCCTGGGCGTTGGTCACGCCACTTCGATCGATATCTGTCGCATAATCAGGAAGCACGCGTCCGGGGACGAGGTTGATCGAGTCGATCAACGCGTTGATGTCACTCGCCGTCGCCAGGCCGTCCTGGTTCGCGTCGGACGGTAGGTAGCCCACGCAGGTTCGCGTGCAGCTCGCCCGATGGGTCACGACGAGGCGCGTGCCCGGCTCGATGCGATCATCCAACGTGATGCGCACCACGTCGGGCGGCAGTACCGTAAAGTCCGCGATGCCGGGCGCGACGCCGTCCCCGCCTTCCTCGGTCAACACGAAATCCGCGGACGCCAGCGCCGTGGCATCCTGGTTCATGCGGATTTCCAGCACATTCCAGCCAAATGGCACAGCTCCGCTAAGATCGGATGGCTGACGGGCGTCGATCGCCCCGCTGGGCGGCGTACTCGACACGACGGCCATCGTCGTCTCACAGGCGTCACCGATGCTGTTCCCGTTGTCATCCGTCTGATTGCTGTTCGCAAGACAAGGACAGTTGTCGCAGGCGTCTCCAACCTCATCGACATCGAAGTCGATCTGATCCGTATTCGGCGTCACCAGACAGTTATCACAGACATCGCCTACCTGATCGCCGTCGCCGTCGGCCTGGTCATTGTTCTGATCGGACACGCAGTTGTCACATTCGTCGCCCACGTCGTCCAGATCGAAGTCGGCCTGGTCGTTGTTGGGTTCCATCAGACAATTGTCACAGATGTCGCCGACGTCGTCGTGGTCGCCGTCGGCCTGATCCTGGTTGTCATCCTGCGGGCAGTTGTCGCAGGCGTCGCCGAGCACGTCGTTGTCCGAGTTGGTCTGCGCGTGGTTGGGCGTGTTCGGACAGTTGTCGAAGGCGTCCGGCACCTCGTCCGAATCGGCATCGGGAAATTCCTCGTAGACAATGGTATATGAACCGGTGCTGTCGTGATCCACGATGTGAAGGAAATCCTCGGGCAACGACGGCTCACCCTCCGGGCGCACGATGCGATGCGTGGTCCAGACGTTGTCACCCAGCAAGAGGGACTTCCCGTCGGACCGCGTCACGCTGAGGATCGTGAAAAGGTTTGTGCTCGGCTCATCGAGGCGGATATAGACCCATCCCGGCGGCACGGTGGCTGTCAACTCGACGTCCAGGTCGCCCGACGTGGGTGGGCCGTCAATGACGCCATCCAAGACGGCAGACACCGGCAGCACCGCACCGTCGCTGCTGTGGATCGTATCCGCCAGTCGTTCGAGGTCGGGCGTGTCGTTGGTCAGGAAATCGGGCAATCCGTCGTCGGTGGGGACGTCGACGCGGACCACGTGGATCATCTCGAAAATGTCGACGCTGTTGATCAGCGACAGCGCCGCGTCGCCCAGGTCAGTGACGTGCTCGAACGTCGCATTGTATTCGATGAACTGCCCCTCGAGTGAGGATGTGAGCAACCACCGGGCCACTGAGGTGGCACCCGGGCCAATGTCGCCGAAGGAAACGCTCAGGGACGGCGAGACCGACCTGCTGCCCACCTGTGTGCCGATGATCGAGAAATCGATCAGCAGACCACGCTCATTCTCGATGATCTCCGGTTGCGCCGACGTGATGCGCAGATTGCTTGCCGTGCCCGCCCCGTTATTCTCGACAATCAACCCGAGCGCGAAGGGCACCGCGGGTTCGGTCTCCGGCGTGAACGGATCATCACTGAAGACCAGCCGTTCAAGGAAGTAGTCCAGGTCGAGACTGGCGTTGGGATATACGGTAATCGGCGCCGGATACAACGGAATGGTCACGAGCGTCCCGTTGATGTCATACGAGAGTTCACCGCTCACCGTATAAACCACCGGTTCGGTCGGGGCGGCGTCGTTGCCGGGGATGATGAGCCATTCGGCACTCGCAGACTGGCCGGGCGGCAGTGCCCCCCCGCCGTCGAGATCGGGCAGCCCGGTCACGTCCGGCTGCGGAATCCCGAACAAATGCGCGGCGTCCTGCCCCGCCTCGTCCTTGACAAACAGGGTGACGGTGACAAAGTCCAGCGTGTCCGTATCGCCGCTGTTTTCCAGTTCGAAGATAGCGCGGAAGGCCGATCGCGTGATGACGGCCTCCTGCTCGATTTCGATTCGCACGCGTGCACAAATGGCGTTTTCATCCCGCGCGGGCGCAGCGCCTCTGCCGCCGGCCGTAGTATATCCACCGCTGTAGGCCGGCTGCTTGGCGGTCGCTAGTGCCGCCAGCGCGGCATTGGTACCGGCCATCATATCGTTGAAACCCTCGGCCGCGTCGGCAGCCTCGGCGTCGAGCGCGGCGGCGACAAGAAATTCCATTTCATCCTGCGGGATGAAGTCGGTACTCATACCGGCCGGCACTTCCTTGATGCTGGTGATGCCCTGTGCCTCATAGTCCAGCGTTCGATTCCAGCGATCGATCAACTTCTCCGCGTCGGCGATCGTACGGTGGCTAGGTAACGGCGTCGCCAGCAACTGCGCGCGTTCCGCCTCGGAGATGCGGTCGTCCTCGTCCGATCCCATATCGGTCGCGTCGTCAAACGCGGACACCCATGCACCCAGGACCTGCGTGTCCTGCTCCGTGGGCGCGCGGAACCAGTCCGGATCGCCGAACGGCTTGTTCAGCGCTTCGAGAATGATCCCCATTCGATTGCGATGTTGGATGACATCCAACACCAACGGATCGACGGCACCTTCAATAAATGGATCGAACGCCGGCGGTCCGAATCCGCCGTCGCGCTCCGGAGGACAATTCGGATTTCTGTATTCCGGGTTCTCCGGATCGCAATCGCATTTGCAGGGGATGTTGTTGATGCAGTCATTAAGATTGACAGCCGGTCCCAGCACTTGGCCGACGACTGGAATAGCACCTACGACACACCCCTTCGCTGCGCCAATGGCACATTTCTTGAGATTCGCAAGCGTGATGTCGCCGCTACAGTTCTGGAACAGGGAAAGCGGACATCCTAACGGCGTGAAGCCGAGGAAACACGAGAAGATCTCCAGCGGGCAATCCGGTTTGCTGCAATCGCTGCAGTGAATCGGCTCGCTGAAATCCGGAATGCCCGTGGCGATTCCGGGCGGACAGTCGTCACACGCTTGCGGGAAAATGAAGCCGCCCGCGCCAGGACCGCCGCCACAATTGCTATCCGGAATATGGAAGAACACGGGAACGCGGTAGGCCCTGCGTTCGCCGCAGACCAGGGAGTATTCCGTTTCGAATCGGATACCGACGCACGGGTTCCCTCGTGCCTCGGCCGTGGCACGTGAATGATAGAACTTGTCGCGTATCACCGTGGGTACGACAAGCGTGGATTGCGCCGGAAGATCACCGAACTCAGTCAGTAGCGGCTCAATCTCGTACTGCGGATGATCGCCGATGATCAGCCTGACGTCGTCGGCGGTGATCAACCCGTGGTTGGTGATGACGAAGTCGATCTCCATCGTCTCACCGGTCAGCAAACGAAGGTCAACGGACGCCGGCTCTATCGTGACCACCGGCGCCGGGACATGGGTCTCGAAGAGCGCGTCAATGGTGATCAGGTACTCGTCCTCGATCGTTGTGGGGAACACGCTCCAGGAGTAGTTGACCAACTGCCGCGTCAAAAACGTCTCGAATGTCTTCGTCTGCCCGCCGGGCACCAGGACCGTGCCGCGGAAGCTGCCGTGGTCGGCGGCGCGAACTTCCAGGTCGTACCACGCCTCAGTCAGATCCTCGAACAATGCAAAGCCGTCGACATCCGTCGTTTGCGTCGCAAGGATTGCACCAGTACTGACGTCGCGTAAGGTGGCCACCGCGCCCTCCACGGGCGTCTGCTCGGGCGACCAATACGTGAACTCGTCCGTGGCGTATACGAGCAGATTTCCCTTCGCGTCCGAAACGGCATCAAACTGATACGAGACACTTACGAAGGCACGGGGCTCGCTGACGATCAGATTGCCGGTGTAGGGTCCGAGCGGCAAATCGATGGCCGGCGACAGGCGCAGCGTCAGACTCGCCGATTCGCCCACCCCGAGAGGCGCAATGGGAAGCGCCGACGAAAGCGACAGCCAGGGTAGATCCGGCAGTTGAACATCCAGCGCGTCGCTGGGCACGGCGCCAGTATTGGTCACGGTAAATTCGACAAAGGTCTGCGCACCGCGCACCATGCCCGCATTGAGCGAACTCGGTGTTGCGACCAGCACCGGCACCTCGGGCGCCACTTCGATAAAGAGACTCAGGGTTTCGGCAGCGTTCTGATCGCTGTCGAGTTGGACCTGCACGAGCCCCTGTGATGTCACCTCAGGCGCTGCCACTATCGAGTAATTTATCGGCAACGACTGAAGCGAACCGAGAGCCGTCGGCGGTGTCACACTCACATCGAGATTTGCGGGGGCGCCAACGACGTCCGCCGTAATGCCCGAAAGCAGCGCATCGCCTTGGTTGCGGAGCGTCACCTGACCGTTCAACGTGTCGCCCGGAATCAGGCGCAGCACCTGGCTATCCGGCTGTGAGGCCATGCCGAACAGCGTGAAGGTGTCTTCGGGTTGCGCGGGATCCTCGGCCACGAGCGGATGATCGGCGAAGACGGTGTACACGCCGGCCTCTCCCGGCAGCGGATCGAACACCATGGCGAACGCACCTTCGCTGTCGCTGGTCACATCAAAGACACGCCGCGTGCCCTGCAGGCGTACACGAACCGTCGCCTCGATGAACGGCGCGGGTAGACCGGAATCCAGGAAGGTGGCCTCCCCACTGAGGATGACCGCCGTCCCGGCGACGCCGAAATCGATGTTGGCCTGTACGCTGGCGGTATATTCCACGCCTGTCGCGTCGATGCCACCGCTATTGCGGTTGTTGTCTTCCGACTCGGCCTCATCGAGTTGGCTGTCGGAGTCGGTTTCCACGAAGATCCAATAGAGCCCTGGCGTCGCGGGTAGCGGATACACCGACGCAAAGCTGTAGTCGTCACCCAGCGCGAGCGGTCCGACGAAGTCGATTTCATCCAGCAGCGTGTCGCCGCCAAATACGTCGTCATCCGAGAGATAGATGCGATCCACCCAGGCGCCGTTCGCAGCGGCGTCGCCAAGATTTGTGACCGTATAAGCCACTGTGAACGGATCACCCGGCGAAACCTCGGCCGGCACGCCGAGCGACGTGATTTGCAGATCGGGCGCCGGCAAGTACACGGTAAATTCACGTGAGACCACGTCGGTGAAGTACAGGAACGGCGGGGCTTCGTTGCTGACACTGAACTCACGCGACACGACGTCGGTGGTCGGCACCGGCGCGAGCGATCGATTCAAGACGGTGAATTCTCGCGAGATCACGTCGGTCGTCTCAATCGTCGTGAGTGACCGATTCAGTACGGTAAACTCGCGGCTCACCACATCCGTCGTCATGACCTGCGCCGATTCCCGGTTCAATACGGTGAATTCGCGCGACACCACGTCGGCCGGCTCCACCGGCGCCAGCAATCGATTCAGGACGGTGAATTCTCGCGACAGCGCATCCGTCGCGAGCACGATATCCAATGCCCGCTGATACTCGGATGGATCGGCACCGGCTTCGGTCAACGCGAAATGTGGCCGTGTAGATACGGTCTGCATCCACGCGGACGCCGCGAAGAACACCAGCGTCACGACCGTCAGCAGTCCGAGTTTTGCTCTTTTTGCTGTCATGACTCCGTCACATCCCATTGAGACTCCATGGAACCGACCTTTAGCCCGATGGACCGCGCATCACGCGATCGGCCCATCGGTGCTACCTCTACGGTGCGGGTTGGAACGCTCTCAATTGAATGCCGGAAAAACCACGCGGCAGAGTGACCAACGCCGTAGTCGTGGAAGATTCCAATGTGCCCGCCAACGGGTCGGCGGTGATTACCTGCGCCACACCCGATTTGGCCACCGCGCGAACCTCGACCGTCCAATCAAGCGGCACGTTGGCCGCCGCAATGTGAAGTTCCAGAGGATCCTCGGAGTCGATGGACACATCCTGATCAGGAAAATCGAGGCTGGCATTGGGATCGACCGGGATGGGCACATCCACGGCATTCACCACAAACTTCACCGCTTCCAGACGCGGGGAGTCGGACGGCGGCCAGAGAAGTGGCACCGTCGGCGTACACACGCCCGTGCCGCAGTCGCCGCCGGTACACGGCGCGTTGTCCGAAATGCCACCGACACAGCGCATGTCCAGTTCGGGAGGCGCGAAGGAGAAAACCGGATCGCCGGGATGAGTAAACGTGATGGTATCGGCCTCGACGCGAATGCGCCCTTTGCCGCCGGGGGCAGAACTTCCACCGCCTGTCGCGATCAACTGTCCAGCCCCTGCCAATGCAGGAGTCACAAGGCGAATGCCGCCGCCGCTTCCGTCGCCGGAATGCGAGCCGCAGCATTGATTCTGACCTTCGCCGCCATTTGCGCGGATCCAGCCGTCGATGGTGATCGTACCGTTGGCCGCTACTAGAATCGCACCGCCGCCGGCGCCGCCCCCCCTATTGGTTGAGCCACCATGGGCGGACCCACCGCTTCCGCCGATCAGTGGAATTACCTGTTCATTTCCGTAGGTCGTCGTACCTCCGGAACCGAGCGTGCCGTAGCTACCGCTGGTCCCGGCGACACTCGCAACGTAGTCCGCCCCTCCCGGGCCGTAGCCGCCGGAGCCTTCGCTCTGCGCACTCAAGAAAGCACGCCCACCGCGAAACCCGCCTGGACCGGCAATGGCCGGTCGCGCAGCCACACCGGTATGATTCTCTCCATCCAGCGCCACGCCGCCGGCGATGTTCACATCCCCATCAACAAGCCACACCACCGGCGCACCGGACGGATGGTTGATGAAACTGACCGTCACGCCGCCGGGAATGTCAACCGACGTGTAATTGAAGGTGACCGCCCATCGGTCCGGATCGTAGTGTCCCGTTCCCGGGCCGGTGTCGGCTAATGAGAGATCCACCACCGTATTGGCTACCGGCGCAAAAGCGCCGTCCGAACCATCCGAGCCCACGTCGATCTGCCCCAGCGCTGCGCCGGTCCAAGCCAGTGTCAGCAGAGCCACGGTTCTCCGTTTCATCGTTTGATCTCCTTCCTCTCAGAAACTGCCTCTCGAGGTCATTTGGTTGTAAAGAAAGGCCAAGCCCGTCTTCGCAACAGGCGCGGCCGTGGATCTCTATCCCGCGGGCTTCGCACATCGCGGCGGGTCTTTCGTCATAGAGTAAGGCGAGAACGGCGACAAATCTGGCCGAAGAAATCCATCAACCATTTCTTTCCCTTCGCGACGTGCCCCGATTGTGGTCAATAAACCATCTTATCCGTATTTCACTGGGAGTGCAATTATTCTCGCGACGCTCTCACGGGCTCGAGCGAGATACCATCCGATAAAGCAGCGGTTTCTGGCCGATCAAAGGGACTGATCCGGGGTGGAGCGCGCCGCGCGGGTGATCGGTAGAGGGACCAGATCCTTGGGCGCCAGCACTTCAACCGGACCTGCCGACCTGATTTCTCGCGCAGAGGTTTGCATCCGGCCGTAGGCTGGCTGGTTAAAGCAAGGACCGCGGGTGTCACCGGACCATCCTCATCCGCTCGCGTGCAGACATTTCCCTTGGGTGAAATGATCTGATACTATGAGAAGCATCTTAATCTCTTTCGGGACAAGGGGCTTGGACGCGGCGTCTGATATGACGGGGCCGTCGGTTCACGGGGCGCAGGATTACGCCTACGCGGAATGTGAAGGGGGTTTAGCCATGAAAACCAGCAGCGCTCTTGGGCTTGTCCTTGCGGGCACCGTACTCGCAGCTGTTCCGGTTACGTCGCAGGACCCGCAGGGTGTTCGTGGCGAATATGGGTCAATTCACAATGTCACCCAGGACACGTTTCACGCGACTATCCAGGACGCGATCGACGCAGCTGTTTCCCAAGACGAGATCGAGGTCGGGCCAGGGACATACCACGAACGCATCAACATGCAGGGCAAGGCAATCACGCTGCGCAGTACCGACGGTGCCGCCTCGACGACTATCGACGGAGACGCCGCAACCATTAGGGACGGCGACAGCGGCAGCGTCATCACGTGCGTCAGCCGCGAAACGGCCGCCACGGTGATCGTGGGCTTCACGATCACCAACGGCTATGCCTCGCTGGGCGGCGGGATGTACAACAGGTTTAGCAGTCCGACCGTGACCAACTGTACTTTCACCGGAAACTCGGCCGGCGGTGGCGGTGCCGGTGGGGGGATGTACAACCTTTCCGGCGAGCCGACGGTGACCAACTGCGCATTCAGCGCCAACTCAGCCCAAGGTGGAGGCGGAATGTATAGCACCGAGAGCAGCCCAACCGTGACCGATTGCACATTCACCGGCAACACAGCCGGCTTGGGCGGCGGAATGTACAACTTTCTCGGCAGCCCGGCAGTGCACGGCTGCGAATTCAGCGGCAACGCGTCCAGCGGTCTCAACAGTGGCGGTGGAGGGATGTTTAACCTCTCCTGCGACCCCACGGTGACCGAAAGCACATTCAATGCAAAAACACGGCCGTCCGCAATGGCGGTGGGATGCGCAACTACCACGCCAGCCCAGCGGTGACCAACTGCACATTCAACGGAAACATAGCCCAAGGGTTGGGCGGCGCGGTGCACAACGTCGGGGGCAGTCCGACGCTCACGTACTGCACCTTAACGGGAAACCGCTGCCACACCTGGGGCAGCGCGGTTTACAGCGAAGGTATAAGCGTCCGAAAGATCACCAACAGCATCATCTGGGGCAACACGGACGATACGGGGCAGCAGATCCGCAACCTACAAGGCGCAACGAGCGTCAGCTACAGTTGTGTCGAGGGCGGCTGGCCGGGGACGGGCAATATCGATACCGACCCCATGCTCGTGGATGCCGATGGCGCCGACGATACTTTCGGCACCGCAGACGATGACGTGCATTTGCTGGAAGTTTCGCCCTGCATCAACACTGGTGACGATAGTGCCGTGACGGTCGACGTCACCACGGACTACGAGGGTGACCCTCGAATTCAGTGGTGCCACGTCGATATGGGGGCGGACGAATCGCCGTATTACGGCGTTCTCATCGACTGCAACACCAACACCGTGCCCGACGACTGCGACATCGCCAACGGCACGAGCAGCGATATCGACAGTGACCGCATTCCCGACGAGTGCGAGCCGGTCCATAACATTACCCAGAACACGATCCACGTGACGATCCAAGAGGCTCTCGTGGCAGCGGTTGCCGGCGACGAAATCGAGGTCGGCCCGGGAACGTATGTTGAACGCATCAGCTTGCCGAGCAGGCCGATCATACTGCGCAGCACCGACGGCCCGGAAGCAACGATCATCGACGGCGACGGTGGCGGTCCCGTCATCTCGTGCGGCAGCAACCAAACGGCCGCCACGGTGATTGAAGGCTTCACGATCACAAATGGGCATGGCCAAACCGGTGGCGGGATGCGGATCAGCAGTAGCAGCCCGACGGTGACTCGTTGCATCTTCACGGCGAATTCGGCCGGCTACTCCGGCGGCGGGATACGCATCTCCGGAGGTAGCCCGACGGTGACACAGTGTATCTTCACGGCAAACTCGGCGACCTGGTACGGCGGCGGACTATACAGCTCTGGCTGCGGTTCGCCGGAAGTAGTCAACTGTACCTTCAGCGGGAACTCTGCCGACTATGGCGGCGGCATTTACACCTGGATCGACACCGAAACACTGGCAACCAACTGCATCCTCTGGAACAACACGGCCAGCAGCGGTGGTCCGCAGGTTTTCGACGGGGAATATCCGGGGCACGACGCCGGTGTGACTTACGCATCCTACAGTTGCATCGAAGGCGGCTGGCCGGGAACGGGCAATATCGCCACCGACCCATTGTTCGTCGATGCCAACGGACCGGACAATGTGCCGGGCACACCCGATGACAACCTGCGCCTGCTGCCCGACTCGCAGTGCATCAACGCGGGCGAACCGGGCTTCGAGCCCGCTGACGGCGAGACCGACCTCGACGGCCACACGCGCGTGCTTTGCGGCCGAATCGACATGGGCGCCTACGAGTTCGGCATCGGCGATTTCGACTGTGACCAAGTGATCGATCTCATCGACTTTGCGGACTGGGAACACTGCATGACCGGTCCAAACAACGCCGAGCCGTACGGCGAAAGCTGCAAGGCATTCGACTTCGAGTTCGACGGCGACGTCGATCTGGACGACTTCTGCCTGTTTCAACAACTGTTGGCTGGCGCGGCGTAGGATCGCCGGCACTCGCATCGTGGGCGAGTCAAAGACCTACCGGTGCGGGCGGTAGCGGAGGCATAGCGGACTGTCGAGGCATGGGCAGATGAATTGCCGAAAGGTGGAAGGTGAGCTACGCCGAATGACAGCACAGGCCCTCGAATCTCGTGACCCGCAAGTATGCACTTACCTGTTCTTCCCGCTTTTCCTGTAAACATCAGTACTCAGGTACTTCAATCCGGAATCGCACATGAGCGTTACGACTCGTGCGTCCGGTCCTAGTTGCTGAGCCACTCGAATCGCCGCAATCACATTGGCTCCGGAAGATGTGCCCGCAAAGAGCGCCTCTTCCCGGGCCAGGCGCCTGGTCATTGCCTTTGCATCTTCAGTTTTCACCGGAATGACTTCATCCACGAGGCTCGGTTCCCACAGCGGAGGAGTGTAACCGATACCTACCCCTTCGATTTTGTGCGGTCCGGCCTGCCCGCCTGACAAGACTGCGGATTCGGCCGGCTCGACGACTGCGATTTTGACTCGCGCGTTGTGACTCTTCAAGACCGTGGCCACGCCTCGCGAAGACGCCGCCGTACCCACGGAATGGACGAATGCATCCACTTTGCCCTCGGTCTGAGTCCAGATTTCCTCGCCCAGCGGATAGTAGCCTTGGATGCTGTCGGAATTGTTGAGCTGGTCGGTCCAGTAGACATGGGGCTCGCGGCTCAATACTTCAGCCGCAGCGATCATATCCAAGATCAGTTTCCTGGTCGTGCGCCCTCCCTCGCTCGGCACCAGTGTAAGTTCCGCACCTAAGGCCGACATGTGATCAAGCTTTTCCTGACTGAAGGCATGGGAAGTCACGATGTGCAGACGGTAACCCTTCGCGGCGCATATCAAAGCAAGCGATGTGCCGGTGCTACCACCGGTGTACTCGACAACGGTGTCACCAGATTTCAATCGACCATCCTCCTCGGCGCGCGCGATCATCGCCTGCGCCGAACGGTCTTTCATGCTCCCAGTCGGGTTTTCCCACTCGAGTTTCACAAAGACTCTGGCACAATCCGGTGGCACAACATGACGTAGTTCAACTAACGAGGTGTTCCCGATGGCCTGCAAGATGTCACTACAAACTGCCATTGTCTTGGCTCCCTGCGTGATTGCGATCGAGACCGATCGACCGGATCGGAACATCCTTGGTCAGTACTGCCTAAAGTCATCAGTACCGCGCCCGTCAGGAAGCGGCCCTGGAGCATGGCTGGGGCGAAAACAAAGTTTGTGCCCCACCGTTGTGCCACGTGAGGGCCGCACTGTGCTGCATGGTCTGTAGAGTCTCGCGCTACAGTCGGCATTGGTCAAATCGATCCATGCGCGGCCGCACGCCCAAGAACAGCCATGGAACACGGATTGAAACTAGGGCCATGTAAGCCCTCGATTGAGGGGTCGGGTGGCACGGTCTGGCGCGGCCAGGCCAGTGGGGTCTTGCAGCGACCACGGCCTATCGACTTCGTCGCTAGACCGTGCCATCCATCAGAATAGGTTTGACAGAACACCAGGTCACGTTGCGTGAAAATGCGCCGCATGGAGTGTCATGGGCAAGCGGAAGGTTGCTCGTGGCTCGAGATGTATAGCACGGGCAAACAAGTTTGCCCATGCCACCCGGGATGCGTGGCGCGTACTCACGCACGCTGTATTAGATGTCAGTCAGATTCCGCAAGACGACTGGCCGCGTTTCTCGAGGTACTGCTGATGGTACTCCTCGGCGGGGTAGAACGGACCGGCCGGCACGATTTCGGTGACGATATCGCCGGAAAACCGGCCCGCCCCCTGCAGAACGTCGCGCGACGCAAGGGCTGATTCACGCTGATCATCATCGTGATAGAAGATGGCGGACCGATACTGGCTGCCCACATCCGGTCCCTGACGGTTTTTGGTCGTCGGGTTGTGGATGGTCCAGAACGACTCGAGCAAATCGTCATACGAGACCTTGTCGGGATCAAAGGCAACCTCCACTGCCTCGGCATGACCCGTCCCGCCGGCGCAGACCTGCTTGTAGGTCGCATCGGGCACCGTTCCGCCGATGTAGCCGACGGCCGTCGCGACGACGCCATCAATCTTGCGAAACGCAGCCTCGACGCCCCAGAAACAACCCGCGGCAAACGTCGCTTTCTTGTGGTTGGCCGCCGTCTCTGGGTTGGCAGAGTCAGTCATCTTGCTTCCCTTTGATAGTAGTATTGTGTCTCCGTGCCCGCTATCCGGGATCATAGCCCAGATTCCCGGGAGAGGCATCCCGTGAATTCCATTTTGGCGTGCGGGCGGTTGACGCCACGCTCGCGCCCGGGGACGATCGCGCTGAACTTCCAGCCTTGATTCCGCCGGTATGGGAAAGGTAGCCTGTTATGAACGCATTTGAAGTCGACTGGTGTCGTGAGCAGTTTCCAGCCCTCACGGGAACCATCTATGACCGTCGGGTCGTCTACTTCGACGGTCCCGCAGGCAGTCAGGTTCCGCACCAGGTCGCGGAGGCCGTCAGCCACTACTTACTGGAGATGAACGCCAACCATGGCGGCACCTTCGCCACAAGTCGGGAAAGCGACGAAATGCTTCACGGCGCGCAGTGTGCGGTGGCCGACCTGCTCGGTGCGAGCGATCCCGACAGCGTCGTCTTCGGGGCCAACATGACGTCGCAAACGTTCGCGTTGAGCCGCGCACTGGCTCGGACATGGCAACCGGGCGACGAAATCCTGGTGTCGGACCTGGATCATGACGCCAACTTCACGCCGTGGGTACTGGCCGCCCGTGACGCCGGCGCCACCATCAAACAAATTTCGTTCCATCGGGACGACTGCACGTTTGACCTGGAGGATCTCAAAGCGAAGCTGTCGCCACGTACCAGACTGGTGGCCTCCGGCTGCGCGTCGAACGCCGTCGGCACGGTCACACCCATCGAACGAATAGTCAAAATGGCGCACGGCGCGGGCGCGCTGGTGTTTCTCGATGCGGTGCATTACGCGCCACATCTCAAGATTGAAGTCGACGCCTGGGGCTGCGACTTTCTCGCGTGTTCGGCCTACAAGTTCTTCGGACCGCATGTGGGCGTTCTATGGGGCAAGCGCGATCTGCTGGAGTCCCTGCCTGCGTACAAGGTGCGACCCGCCTCCGACGCCATCCCCGACCGGTGGATGTCGGGCACGCAGAATCACGAAGGGATCGCAGGAACGCATGCCGCCGTCGAGTATCTGGCCTCGATCGGCAGGCGATCATCGGATGCCGAGACAGACCGTGCCGCCGCGCTGCGCACCGCCTATGCGGCCATCGGCACGTACGAACAGAGTCTCGCCAACCACTTCCTGCGTCGTTTCTCGGAGGTTGCGGGCGTTAAGATCTGGGGGATCACCGACCCGCAACGCATCGCGGAACGGGTGCCGACGTTTTCGTTTACGCACGAACGCCTGGCGCCCAAGGAGGTCGCCACCCGCCTTGGCGACCAGGGCATTTTCGTCTGGTACGGCAACTACTACGCACTACCGCTGACCGAAGCGCTGGGCGTCGAACCCGAAGGCATGGTCCGCGTAGGCCTGCTGCACTACAACACGGCAGACGAAATCGACCGCTTGGCGGATGCGGTTGCCTCGCTGTAGGCTTGTGGCCACACCAACGGCGACAGCCACCAGGCCGACAGACGAGACTAGCCGCACATTGCGGCCATACGTCGCAGCGTGTCCGCCATGTCTTCCGGACGGCCCATCTCGCAGTGCGTCGTGCCGTCCAGGGTCGTCACGACAATCTCGACGGCACCGACGGCCGGATTCATCACGTCCACCAGCAAGCCTCGCTCCTCCATCTCGTCGATGATTTCCCGCGATGCCTGATCCATGAGATAACGGGGGAAACGCTTGCTCGTACCGGGCGTTTGTTCCACAGACATTTCACGACCTCCTTTACCAGGCCCCGGTCGCTCCTCCACGCGCGAGGCGTAATCGGAAAGATGCACACTCTTTTCTAACGTCCTCCAGTCCTCCTCCACTTGAGTATAAGAACCAAATTGCCACGGCGCGAACGAGAGCCGCGAAAAACAAGGAATCGCGAGGTTTTTCGGACGAGGCGGGTACACGGACGCACGCCGGCACGGATTTACGCGGAGAAACCGGATATTCGGACTAGGCAATCTTGTCGGTCGCGATGGCTCCTCGCTTCGCATGGTCCGTCGCGAATGAGGTTCCACCGTAATGATTAACGATATGAACGAGGCTCTACAGTTTCACGAGCCCTTCGCGAATCGCAAACAATGCAAGCTTGACGCGATCGTGTATGTCGAGCTTACTCATGAGATTGAAGGTGTGGTGCTCCACCGTCTTGACCCCGATGTGCATCGCGCGGGCGATTTCCTTCTTGGACATGCCCTGCGCGATATGTTTCAGTACTTCCAATTCACGCGGCGTCAAACTGGAGACACGCGAGCGACCGTTGCCCGCCGCCCGGTTTCCGTTCCCGTCGGCCGCCAGCCGGGAGAGCACCTCGGACGAAAAGAAGACCCCGCCACCCGCCACGGTACGGATGCCCTCCACCAATCGTTCCGGAGGCTCGTTCTTGGTCACCAGCCCTGAGACCTCCGCAGCCATGGCCTGCTCGACGTGCTGATCCTGGCAATGAGACGTAAGTAAGATGATCCGCGTGTCCAGGACCTGTTGCTGCACGAGCCTGGCAGCGCTGAAGGAACACGCGCCTGGCATGTCAAGATCGAGAAGCAGGACGCTTGGACGTTGTTGCATGCAAAGACCGACCGCATCGTCGGCATGGGAGGCGACTCCCACAACCGAGAAGCCGGCTTCGCCATCAAGTCGTGAGCGCAGGGTCTCGCGCACCAGCGCGTGATCGTCGGCCAGCACAATCGTGATGGGTCCCCGCGTGCCTGTTGAATTCCCGAACATGCCGAACACCCTCATGCATTACCGACAATCGGACACCGATCGCCGGCCGGGCCCACTGTACCCCTTGGACAGCATGCAATTTGGATGCCTTGTGCCTTACCGAGAATGAGACAGATCTTAGGAAGGAGCCGCCGGCCTCGCCGAGGAACGCGTTGGGCCTCATTTGATCCATCCTCACGGTGCGTCTCGTATTCGTACGGTTTGCACTCCTAACGGAATCAAAACTCCGTTTCAGGCCCGGCGCTGGCCGTGTTGATTCCTTCGAATCCATGACAGGACTTGCGAGGCGGGCCTGGAAGGTGAGAATCAGCACGCATGAGCGACGAACCCTCACAATCCGCGATAGAAACTACCGACCGGCCGGATCTGGTCGGAAGCACCGGGGCACTCCTGTCGGCCAAGAAAGACGAGGAGAAGACCCGTTACGCCGCGTTGATTCTCGAATCTGCGAGGGAATTATGTCGCGACGCTCCGCAATTGGGGCACTTGATTGCTGCGGCGGACGCTCTGCTGAACGCCCTGGCCCAGTCCCCCGAATCCCACAGGCGAGAGGAGCTTTGTGCGATATCACACGGCTTCATCGACCTTGCACGATCAAAGTCGGTGCGCCGGGCGGCCTACCCGGCTGTCGGCGAGACCGACGGCACGAAATGGGTAGACCGGATTTGCAGGCTGATCGAGGCGAGTGAATTCACCGTGGGACGGATGTTCCAACAGCGAGTCGACGCGTACCCGGACAAAACGCTGTTCAGAGTACCGCATGGTGAGCATGTGACGGACTACACCTGGCGGCAGGCGGCCGACCGGACGACGGCGATCGCGCGGGGCATCGTGGCCCTTTGCGGGCAAGAGGCGAAAGTCGCCGTTTTCTCCCCCAATCGCGTGGAGAGCGCATTCGTCGATCTTGCCTGCCTGAACCATGGCATCTTCAACACGATGGTGGCGGCCAACGCCGTCGAGGCCCAGCTCGAGCACATCCTGGCGGAGAGCGGCGCGAACATTCTCGTCGCGTCCGGATCGGAGCCATTGCAGCACGCCATTGCGGCGCTGGGCAAGATTGACTCGTTGCAGTGGGTGGTATCGATCGACATCCTGCCCCGTGTGCCCAACGCGCATGTCATTACGCTCGGTGAATTGATCGGTCGCGGAGCGGAGGTCACTCCGGAGGAGCTGACACGCCGGCGGCTCGGGATGCGCGACACGGCTACCACGATGTACACGTCCGGCACAACCGGCACGCCCAAGGGCATTCGGTTTTCCAACCTCAACCTGGTGACCAAACGATACGCACGGGCGGCGGCTCTCCCTGACATTGACGAAGACGAGGTCTTCCTCTGCTACCTGCCACTCTATCACACGTTCGGTCGCTACCTTGAAATGCTCGCGTCCGTACACCTGGCGGCCACCTACATCTTCGCCGAAAGTGCGTCGACTGAGACACTCATCAAGCACATGCGGCAATTCCGCCCGACCACGATGATCAGCGTGCCCAAGAAATGGGTCGACCTGTACGATCGCTTACATGGGCCGGATAGTGAAGCACTGCGCCGGGACGAGATGCAATCCCGCCTGGCGGCGCTGACCGGTGGCCGGCTGACGTGGGGGCTGAGTGCCGCGGGCCGGCTGGACCCGGCCGTCTTTCGCTTTTTCCAAATGAACGGCGTTGATCTGCTGAGTGGATACGGTATGACCGAGGCCACAGGCGGCATCACCATGACGCCGCCCGGTGGCTACATCGAGGATTCCATCGGCAAAGCCCTGCCGGCCATCGAACTCCGCCTTGACGAAGACGGGGAACTACTTCTGCGCGGCCCGTATGTGTCCGATGGGTACACCGACCCGCAGGACGACGCGAGTGCGTTTCGCGACGGATGGTTCTGCACCGGCGATATTCTCAGCCGTGATCAGGCAGGCTATCTGCACCACGTCGATCGCAAGAAAGATATCTACAAGAACAGCAGTGGGCGGACCATTGCCCCGCAGCGCGTCGAGTCACTCTTCGCCGACTTCCCGGAAATCTCGCGTGTTTTCGCCGTCGGCGACGGGAAAGACTACGTCACGCTGTTGATACGACCCAATACGGCCTACGCCGAGGTCGGGCTGGACCGCATGAATGACGAGGCGCAACACGAATATTTTCGAGGTCTGGTGGCATCGTGCAATCGTTTTCTTGCGCCGTTCGAGCGCGTGGTTCGGTTCGCCCTGATCGACCGGGACTTCTCGCACGAGCTCGACGAACTCACAGCCAAGGATTCGTTCCGCCGCTCGAACGTGGAAAGGAACTTCGCCGATGTCATCGCCAGAATGTACAAGTCTTCGACCATCGAGCGAGTGGTTGACGGGTTGCGCGTGCGCGTACCGGTTTCCTTCCTGCAGCACCTCGGCACGACGTCCAGCGGCGCGCTGGCGGAGCCGGGCGGTTTGGTCTTCCGCTCCATCGGCAAGAAGCTCCGCATCCGGCGTGACGGCAGCGTGGCCGACCGTGTGTGGATCGGAAACTGTTGCTACGATGCCGTCGAGCACAGTATCGACCTCGACAACTGGCTCCGGCTACCGCACTTGTGGGTCGGCAATGCTGAACTCACGCACATCAGCGGGGAGAACATCCTGCTTTGGTCGCTATCCGGGGAGGAACGATCGACCGCGAGCCGTATGGTGGGTATCGAACCGCCGAACGTCCCGACCGACGGATGGCTGGTGCGTTTGGACGCGCCGCCTGGGGATGCACCCAGTTTGCTGTCGGTACACGCGGCAGCCGTCGCCCTTTCCTGCCGGGACAGCGACACTGCACTGCGCGCAGTCGACTACCTCGCCCGTGCGATGACCACCGGTCGAGCCCAGTACCAGGAACTGGCGGAGCGCCACCTGTGCCATGTCGCAACCCACGAGAATGTCAAGGTTCGTAGCCGGTCCTTCGTCACACTGTACGAGCACCAGACGTCGGACCCGTTTGGCAAGTCTGCGGCCGTATTCTGCGGCTCACTGCAGGACTTCCTCGACGAAGAGGCCTGCGAACGGATGGCCGCACTCGGGGTCAGGCCGCAACACTGGTCACGGATGATGACCGCGACGGCGTCGCTGCGCCAGAGCACGGCACAAGGCGGCGCTGCACGCGCCGTGCAATTCGTGGAGGCGCTTCTAGAATCGCTTGGACGCATCGCCCATCTGAACGACGATTTCTTCCTTCCCGTTCGGCGTGAGTTGGCCGCCTGGCGCCTGGCACCGTTGCCGGCAAAGCTGAACGCAATCGCTACGGACATCGAAGACCGTGTGACCGAACATTGTCGTCGTGCGCTGGGCGAGAAAAAGACGGACGTCGTCGATCCCTCGACACAACGACGGTACACCTGGGGTGAGACACTACGATTCGAAGACGGCATAGACGCCGACGAGCTGGCACGGATCGCCGACGCCGTCCAACACACGGAGATGGTCCGGGAGGCCGTCTTCCTGCTGCACCAAAAACGAAATATCGACTTGGAAGATTTGTCACCCGACGCCATCTGGGTGAGTCTGGTCGGAACACGGTTCGGCAAGAGCATCTACCACGCCGGCGTGCGTTTACGCAACGGTGAGCGATGCGACTTCAACATCCATGTGCGAGGCACAGCCCCGATAGAGTCGTTTCTCACCGATTTGCATTTGTCCTGCCTGGCTGCAGGCGGTCCGGACGCACCACCCCTGACTCCGCAGGTCGGCGGATACTGGCCCGACCAGGGAATCGCCACCGTCGAGCACATCGCGGGCGAATCCGTGGAGGCGTTGCTGCGGCATATGCACCAGCATCCGGACCGCGAAGTATGCCAGCGACTGACAAGTGCGTGGCGGCACCTGGCATGGTCCACGTTGACGGCCGCTTTCGAATTCTACCGCCGTACGGAGGGTCGCTGGATTCTGACAGGACCGGTGGCCCAGGATATCAGCGTCCCGATCGACGACTTCGTGGAAGAAACGCGCATCGTCACCACGTCCGGTTGGCGCCCGTTCGACGGCTCGCTCAACATGCTGTTGCGCCTCAAAGGTGCGTTCCTGGACCGCGTCCAGTTCCATTTTCCCGC
>Ga0055451_10000135_pt1 | contig 26326 bp, 26 predicted proteins | sample China_Galinas_PW_3_FD_57745 | JGI IMG/M metagenome (GOLD analysis project Ga0055451, IMG submission 57745) | Wetland microbial communities from San Francisco Bay, California, USA, that impact long-term carbon sequestration - China_Galinas_PWB_D2 | ecosystem: Environmental > Aquatic > Marine >... | reverse complement strand
ACGTGGTATGCAGAAGGCACGCAGTAAAAGGAGATTGCCATGCGCGAATATCTGAAGTTCTACATCGACGGCCAGTGGGTGGACCCGGTCGAGCCGAGAACCCTGGACGTCGACAACCCGACCACCGAGCAGGTGTCCGGCCGGATCTCGATCGGCTCGGCGGCCGACGTCGACAAAGCGGTGAAGGCTGCCCGCCGTGCCTTCGCCACTTACTCGCAGGCCAGTCGCGAAGAGCGACTTGACCTGCTGCAGGCGATTCTCGCCGAGTACCAGAAGCGCGCCGGCGACCTGGCCGACGCAGTGAACGAGGAGATGGGCGCTCCGCCCTCGCTGGCGTCCGGCGCCCAGGTCAGCATGGGCATGGGCCACCTGCTGACGGCCATCGATGTGCTGAAGAACTTCTCCTTCGAGGAACAGCACGGCAGCACGCTCGTGGTCAAGGAGCCAATCGGTGTCTGCGGCCTGATCACGCCGTGGAACTGGCCGATCAACCAGATCGCGTGCAAGGTCTACCCGGCGCTGGCCACCGGCTGCACGATGGTGTTGAAGCCATCGGAGGTTGCGCCGTACTCGGGCCAGGTTTTCACCGAGGTAATGGACGCCGCGGGCGTGCCGGCCGGCGTGTACAACATGGTCTTCGGCGACGGTCCTGGCGTGGGGGCCGCCATTTCCAGCCACCCCGACATCGACCTGGTCTCCTTCACCGGGTCGACGCGCGCCGGCGTCGACGTCGCGAAGAACGCGGCCGCGACCGTCAAGCGCGTCACCCAGGAGCTCGGCGGCAAGAGTCCCAACATCGTCCTGGACGACGAGAAGTTCGCCGAGAGCATCGGCGCCGGGGTGGCCACCATGATGGTCAACTCCGGCCAGAGCTGTAATGCACCGTCGCGGATGCTGGTGCCCAATTCCCGCATGGACGAAGCCCTTGCGATAGCGCGCACCGTGGCCGAAGGCGTCAAGGTCGGCGATCCGAGTGACAAGACGGCGATCGGACCGGTGGCATCGAAGGTGCAGTTCGACAAGGTCCAGGGCCTGATCGAAAAGGGCATCGAGGAAGGCGCCACGGTGGTGGCCGGTGGCCCCGGGCGGCCGGACGGGTTGGATACCGGCTACTACGTCAAGCCCACCGTGTTCGCCGGGGTCACCAACGACATGACGATCGCCCGCGAGGAGATCTTCGGGCCAGTGCTGTGCATCCTCGGTTACGACGACGTCGACCAGGCGGTGGAGATCGCCAATGACACCGATTACGGGCTGTCCGGCTATGTTTCGGCTGCCGACCTCGACGCAGCTCGTGCCCTGGCGCGCAGGATCCGGGCCGGCGCGGTGGCGATCAACCATGCTTTCGACCTGAACTCGCCGTTCGGCGGTTACAAGAGAAGCGGTAACGGCCGCGAATGGAGCGAGTTCGGCTTCAACGAGTACCTGGAGATCAAGAGCGCACTGGGCTACGCGCCGAAGGGAGCGGCCTCGTAATTGCGGTCGCCGAGAACACAGTTGTTGATGAAAATCGGCCGAAATCCGTCAACAACTGTGTTCTCGATGCGTGTGTTCTCTATGCGCGATCAGCGCGCGGACGCGACGCGCTTGTTGGCCGCCGTCTTGCGGACGGGTTTGGGGTAGGGCGCGCCGAAGGCCGGCACGGTTTGGGCGTCTGACCCACGTGCGGCCGCGATCGCGGTGCGCAGCGGCCGTGCCAACACCGCGAACGACGCCATGTCGAACACCATCGGCGTCAGCAGGCGATTGTGGACGTAGGCGAATGCGCTGCCGGTCGCGGGGTCGGCCCAGCCGAGCGTTCCGCCGAGGCCGATGTGACCGAACCCTTTGAGCAGGCCGGGAATCGGCGATTCGCGATAGCCGAGATGGAACGGCATCGGCACGACCATGTTCAGGTCGGACATGACGCGGGGTTTGCCGGCCAGGCCGCGGGCCAATTTCGGCGGACAGAAAACGCTTTCCGTCGATGCGGCCGTCATTCGCCAGCGCGGCATACATCTTGGCCAAACTGCGGCTGGTGACGACCCCGTTGGCGGCCGGGATTTCGCCGTCGAGGAACGGAATATCGCCCTGCACAAAGGACTTGATCCCGGGAAAATACATCGAGCCGAAAGCGCCGGAAATCGGCAAGCCGGCCACCTTCGGGGCGAGGAAGTTGAACACCGGATTGGCCCTGGTGCTTTGCGGCGCGAGGATTTGCGCCACGGTGGTCGGTGAATCAGTCGGGGGCCTTCCGAGGTGCAGGCCGTCGGTGTTCAACGGACGTGCAAGTTCGGTGCGGATCAACTCACGCATACCCTTACCGGTCACCGACCTCGCCAGCCCCGACAGCAGCCAGCCGTAGGTGAGTGCGTGGTACGCGGGCGCGCCCCGAAGGCGGTCGACCGGTGCCGCGGCCAGCCTTTTCTCCATCAGATGGTGATCCATCAACTCGTTCTTGGCGACACCCTTGAGGTGCGACAGTCCGCTTCGGTGACGCAACACGTCGCGAACCGTGATGTCCGACTTGCCGTTCGCCCCGAAGGCGGGCCAGTACTCGGCGACGGGCAACGTCGTAGTCGAGCAGGCCATTGTCGACCAGCCGGTGGATGACGGTCGACGCCACCGCCTTGGTCGCCGAGAACACCATCGCTCCGGTGTCCGCGGACCACGGCACTTTGCCGGCGCCGGGAAACAGCCGAGTGAACACCTTGATGACGCTCACGAAATGGGAATCGGCCGCTCCCCGCACGCCGCCCGGCAGGCCGCCGCCGGACTCGCGAAGCGACGCCGCTGTCATGAGAATGGCGTTACCATCTGAGGATAATGACGTAACCGGGCGACGACAGGGGAGAGATGCGCTACACGATCACGCATCCGATGATCAGCCATCCGTACAACCCGGACCTCGTCTCCGGCCCCGGCGTCGGCCACGTTGCCGTGGCGGCTGAAGCGGCCGGATTTCACGGCTTCGGCTTCACCGATCACCCGGCGCCGTCACAGCGTTGGCTCGAGGCCGGCGGCCACGACGCGGTCGACCCGTTCGTGGCGATGGGCTTCGCCGCAGCGCGGACGACGACGCTTCGGTTGATTCCCAACATCGTGGTGCTGCCGTACCGCAACCCCTTCCTGGTCGCCAAGGCCGGGGCGACGCTCGACCTGCTGTCCGAAGGCCGGTTCACGCTCGCGGTCGGCGCGGGCTACCTGAAGCGCGAATTCGCTGCGCTGGGAGTGAACTTCGACGATCGCAACGAGTTGTTCGACGAGGCGCTCGAGGTGATCCGGGCGATCTGGACCACCGACGACGTGACCTTCGAGGGCAGGCACTTCACCGCGCGCGGGATCACCGCGCACCCGCTGCCGACGAGTCGCCCGCATCCGCCGATCTGGATCGGAGGCAACACGGGCCGGGCCCGCCGGCGGGTCGTCGCGCACGGCGACGGCTGGTGCCCGTTTGCAGCGCCGGCGCAGTTGGCGAACACGGCGGGCACGGCGGCGATGGACACGATCGAGCGGCTGCGCGAGGGCATCGAGGACCTGCGGCGCCGTTTCGAGGCCGCCGGCCGGGACTGGACGTCGGTCGACATCAGCTCCAACAACTTCGCCGGCGGCAGCCCGGGACAGGCCGATTTCAACGCGGACGCGTACCTGACCGGCGTGGACAAGCTCGCCACGATCGGCGTGACCTGGGTGCAGGTGGCCCTGCCCGGCGACAGCCTCGCGCACACCCTCGAGGCGATCGCCGCGTTCGGTGAGCAAGTGATCGCGAAGGCTTGACCGTGCTCACGCGCGACGCCGCGTCGCTGGACGACCACGTGGCGGTGGTGACCGGCGCAGGGGCGGGCATCGGGCGCGGCATCGCGGCCGGGTTCGCCGAGTTCGGCGCCCGCGTTGCGGTGTGGGACAAGGATCCCGACACGGCGGAGTCGACGGCGGCCGAGGTGGGCGGGCTCGCGTGCGTCACCGACGTGCGCGACGCCGATCAGGTCGATGCGGCGCTGGCTGCCACCATCGAAACCCTCGGCGTGCCAACCCTTCTGGTGAACAACGCGGGGGGCGTATTCTGGTCCGCGCTGCTCGACACCTCCCCCAACGGCTGGGACGCGTTGATCCGCTCCAATCTCACGCACGTGCTGCTGTGCACGCAGCGGGTGGCGCGCGCGATGGTCGACGCCGGACGCGGCGGCAGCATCATCAACGTCACGTCGATCGAGGGCTTCCGCGCCGCACCGGGCTACGCGGCGTACGCCGCCGCGAAGGCAGGCGTCGTCAATTTCACCAAGACCGCGGCACTGGAACTCGCTCCGCACGGGATCCGGGTCAACGCGTTGGCTCCCGACCTGACCGTCACCGAGGGCATTTTGGCCATGTCGCAGCCGGGCTTCGAACAGCGGACCGGCCTGATGATTCCGATGGGCCGTCCCGGCCACGTCGACGAAATGGCCCGGGCCGCCGTGTTCCTGGCTTCCGCGCTGAGCTCTTATGTGACCGGGCAGACGATCCACGTCGACGGCGGGACCGCGGCAGCGTCCGGCTGGTATCACGATGCGACCGACGGCCACTACATCCTGGGCCCAGGCGACTAGTGCGAGAACCAGATTTCCGATTTACAGTAATGCCATTATACGATTTCGGTAGTTGACCCACGGAGGATCGCTCGATGCAGAAGGCGCTCGCACCCGAGATCTCGACCTGGCCGGCGGAAAACCCGCAGCTCATCGGCAGTAGGTGCGGTGCCTGCGGCGCGACCGCGTTTCCCAGGCAGAACCACTGTCCGCGGTGCAGTGCCGGGGACATGTCGGAGTTGCTGCTGCCGCGCCAGGGGACGCTGATCGCCTGGACGACGCAAGGCTTCCCGCCCGGGGCGCCCTACGCTGGGCCGGCCGGCAAGGACTTCGTGCCGTTCGGAGTGGGCCTCGTTCAACTCGACGACGTGATCCGGGTCGAGGGCCGGCTCACCGAGAACGATCCGGAGAAAATTCAGTTCGGTATGGACGTTGAACTGACCATGGTCCCTTTCACCACCGACGACGAGGGCAACGAGGTCGTGACGTTCGCCTTCCGGCCACTGTGACACCGTGATAAGGAGTTGCCTGTGATGAACGACGTGGCGATTATCGGCGTGGGTCTGCACCCGTTCGGCCGATTTGACAAGACCGCGATGCAGATGGGAGCGGAGGCGATCCAGACCGCGCTCGACGATGCCGGCATCGAGTGGAAGGACATCCAGTTCGGGGTCGGGGGCAGTTACGAGGTGTCCAACCCGGACGCGGTGACCCGGTTGGTGGGGCTCACGGGGATCCCGTTCACCGACGTGTTCAATGCATGCGCCACCGCCGCGAGCGCCACGCAGGTGTGCGCCGACACGATCCGGTTGGGCAAGTACGACATCGGTATTGCGGTCGGGCTGGACAAGCATCCGCGCGGGGCGTTCACCGACGATCCCGCGAAACTGGCGCTGCCGCAGTGGTATGCGCAGAACGGGCAGTTCGTCACCACCAAGTTCTTCGGGATCAAGGCCAATCGCTACATCCACGAGCACGGCATCTCGCAGGCGACACTGGCGAAAGTGGCCGCGAAGAACTTCCGCAACGGAGCGCTGAACCCGAATGCGTTTCGCCGCAAGCCGATTTCGGAAGAAGAGATCCTCAATTCGGCAGTGCTTAACTATCCGCTGACGCAGTACATGTTCTGCGCGCCCGACGAAGGCGCGGGGGCGGTGATCATGTGCCGTGCCGACATCGCGCACCGGTTCTCGTCGAAGCCGGTGTATCTGCGGGCGGCCGAGATTCGCACCCGCCGCTACGGCGCCTACGAAGTACACGCGACGTCCGCCCCGCTCGACGAGGACGTATCGCCCACGGTGTACGCATCGAAAGCCGCGTTCGAGCAGGCCGGAGTTGCGCCGGAGGACGTCGACGTCATCCAGCTGCAGGACACCGACGCCGGCGCCGAGGTGATTCACATGGCAGAGGCGGGGTTCTGCGCGGACGGGGACCAGGAGAAGCTTCTGGCCGACGGCGCCACCGAGATCGGCGGCCCGATGCCGGTCAACACCGACGGCGGGCTGATCGCCAACGGAGAGCCGATCGGCGCGTCAGGATTGCGGCAGGTACACGAGTTGGTGCGGCAGTTGCGTGGGGAGGCCGGTGAGCGTCAGGTGCCAGGCGAGCCGCAGGTCGGATTCGCCCAGGTCTACGGAGCTCCGGGCACCGCCGCCGCGACAATCCTCACGCTGTAACCTCGAAACCTCTCCCCACCTCTCCCCGCGAGAGTGCGTGTCTGTACACCGACACGCCGCGAGCCACGTGCAAACGTGCACGTTCGCGTGGGGAGGAAGGAGTACCGAGTGCCGACCGTCGAATACGACTGTCCCGCCGGGCCGTTGCCCGCCTATCGCGCTGTCCCATCAGGCGACGGGCCGTGGCCCGGTGTCGTCGTCGTGCACGACGCACTGGGGTTATCGGCGGACGCCCAGCGCATCACCGCCCGATTCGCATCCAGCGGCTACCTCGCGATCGCGCCGGCGTTGTACCACCGCGGTGTGAAGCCGCTGTGCGTCGTCAGGACCTTCCGCGCGCTGCAAAGCGGCAGCGGACCCGCAGTCGACGACCTGATCGCCGCTCGCGAGTATCTGGCCGCCGACGAGCGCTGCACCGGAAAGGTGGGGATCGTCGGATTCTGCATGGGTGGCGGGTTCTGCCTGCTGCTGGCGTCACGTGGGGTGTTCGACGCAACTGCCCCGAATTACGGCGTCTGGCCGAAAGACCCTGAAGCGCTGCGAAAGTCATGCCCGGTCGTGGCGAGCTACGGTGCGAAGGACCGCATGCTGCCGGGAGCGGCGGCCAAACTCGAGACCCTGCTGACCGAGGCCGATGTTCCTCACGATGTCAAGGAGTACCCCGACGTCGGCCACAGCTTCATGAACGAGTTCCCAGCCCCGATCCAGCTCGTGGAGCGCATTGCCGGCCTTGCCTATTCAGAACCGGAGGCCGAGGACGCCTGGCGGCGCATCCTGGCGTTCTTCGAGAAGCACCTCGCCTGATTCGGCAGTGCCGCGACTGTGCGGATTCATCCGCCCCAAGCGGCGTGTCGGGTACGAAACCGCACACTCGGCGCAGTTGTCACCACTCATGACTGCGGCCCTGCTCGCGATACCAGTCGAGCAGGTCCGGGTTGTCGATGGCGCGTGGGTCGACGGCGACGTTGGTGCGTCCGGCCAGGATGCTGGTGACCGGCACTTCGAGTTTCTTGCCGGTGCGCGTATGCGGAATGCCGGGTGCCTCGATGACTTCGTCAGGCACGTGCCGCGGCGACAACTTCGAGCGAATCTCGGTGCGGATCTTGTCCGTTAGAGCAGCGTCGAGTCGCTTGTCCGGTGCCATCGCGACGAACAGCGGCATCCAGTATTTCCCGTCGGGTCCGTCGATCCCGACGACGAACGCCTCGCTGATCGCGTCGATCGCCTCGACGACTTCGTAGATGTCCGCCGATCCCATCCGGATGCCGTGCCTATTGAGCGTCGCGTCACTGCGGCCGTGAACGACCATCGAGCCACGCTCGGTGATCGTGACCCAGTCGCCGTGCCGCCACACGCCCGGTGCCGGCCCGTCCTCCCAGTGGTGTTCGAAATACGCCGAGCGATATTTCGACCCGTCCTCGTCGTTCCAGAAGCCGACAGGCATCGACGGCATCGGCCTCGTGATCACCAGTTCGCCGACCTCGTTGACGCGGGACTCGCACCTGGGGGACCAACAGTCAAGCGCCACGCCGAGATAGCGCGCCGCCAGTTCACCTGCGCGCACCGGCACATCGGGTGTTCCACCCGCGAATGCGGTGCAGACGTCCGTTCCGCCACTGATCGACGACACCGTGACGTTCTCGCCGACGTGGGAGGCCACCCACTCGAAAAGGTCTGCGGCCAAAGGCGAGCCGGTGCTGCCGATGGTGCGCAGCCGGTTCAAATCATGTGAGGAGCCGGGTGTGAGGCCGGCCTTGCGCGACGCCAGCAGGTGGCCCGGGCTGGTGCCGAAGTAGGTGACGGCCTCGTCGGCGACCAGTTCCCACAGCCTGTCGGCGTCGGGATACAGCGGGTGGCCGCTGTAGCACACCACCGTCGATCCGCACAGCAGCCCGGACAGCCGGAAGTTCCACATCATCCAGGACAGCGCGGTCTGCCAGAAGAACACGTCGCGGGGACCGAGATCGGCGTGCAGGGCAATGGTTTTCAGATGCTCGAGCACAATGCCGCCGTGCCCGTGCACGATGCCCTTCGGCCGGCCAGTGGTGCCCGAACTGAACAACACCCACAGTGGGTGGTCGAAAGCCACCGCCTGCACCTGCGGTTCGGCCGGCGAGGCGACCAGCTCTTGATATGCGTCCCCGCCGGCCACGATCAGCGCCGGGTCGTCCAGCAGCCCAAGAAGCTCGGTCGTGTGGGCTTGCTTGTCGATCCAGCGGCCGTTGAGCTGGTAGCCGTCGGCGCTGAACAACACCTTCGGGCGAAGCTGAGAGAGCCGCGACGCGGCACCCTCGGGGGCGTAGTCCTGCCCGCACGACGACCAGATCGCGCCGATGGATGCGGTGGCCAGGAACGCGACCATCGCCTCGGCAATGTCGGGTAGGTAGGCGGCGACGGTGTCGCCCTGTTTCACCCCGATCCGACGCAACTCGCCTGCAATGGCCCCGATCTGGCCCGCAAGGTGCTGCCAGCCGATCTCAGTGCGGGTGCCCGATTCGTCGATGCCGACGATCGCAGGTCCGGGCCGGTGGGTGTGTCGCAGGACCAGGTCGACGTAGTTCAGCTCGACGCCGGGAAACCATTGCGCCGCAGGCATCGACGCGTCCGCGAGGATGCCGGCGTCGCCGTCGGCGGGGCCGCCGTCTCGGCTGGGCAGGTCGAAGTACTCCCAGATCGCCCGCCAGAACCGCGCCGGGTTGTCGACCGACCACTGCCACAGATCGCCGTAGTCGCCGACCGGTGCGCCGTAGCGATCGGCCGCCTCGGCGAACCGGCGCCACTGCGCGGTCATCGTTCGCTCAGCCTGACGATCTGCTGGGCGCGTCGTAGCACAGGCATGTCGACCATCATGCCGTCCAACTGAAACACGCCGCGGTTTTCGCGCGCGGCGGCAACGACGCGCCTCGCCCACTCGACTTGCTCGGCTTCGGGCGTGTAGCCGGCCCGGATCACTGGGACCTGGCTGGGGTGGATGGCCACCTTCGCGTCGAAACCGACCGCAACCGCGTCGTCGACCTCCTCGCGCAAGCCGTCCAGATCTTTGATGTCGAGATACACCGAATCCAGCGCCAGTCGCGAATAAGCCTTTGCCGCAAGCAGTGACGCGGACCGCACATGTCGCGCGACGTCACGCAGCGTCCCGTCGGGATGCCGATTGGCGGTACCGCCCAACGCCGCGAAAAGGTCCTCCGAGCCCCACATGACTGCGATGGCGTTGTCTTCCCGCACGCACTCGGCCACGTTGACCGCGCCCAGCGGCGTTTCGGTCAGCACGATGACCTGCCGCGGCGCCAGTGCGCGGATCTGCTGCGCGGACTCGGATTTCGGCAGCATCACAGTGGTGTAGTCGGTGCGCGCCAATGTCTCGAGGTCGGCGTCGTGGTCCGGCGTGCCGGCGGCGTTGACGCGCACGACGGTCTTCGCCGGCTCAAGTGGGTTGTCCACCAGTGCTTTTCGGGCGGTCCCGCGGTCGGCCGCGGCCACTCCGTCCTCGAGATCGAGGATCACGACGTCGGCAACGGCAGCAGCCTTGGCGAAGCGTTCGGGCCGATCGGCAGGGCAGAACAACCAGGCGGGTCCGTGGTCGAGCGTCATGTCCCTCTGCTCTTCGCGCAAGCGGCTCATCACGGTTTCGTCCGCACCATCGTCTTGCGCGTCGCGGTGGCGACGATGTCACCGTGCTGGTTGCGGCCGACATGGCTGAACGTCACAATGCCTTCCCCCTCCCGGGTTCGCGACAGGCGCTTGTCGGTCACGACCGTCTCGGCGTACAGCGTGTCGCCGTGAAACAGAGGCTTGGGAAATGCAATTTCGCTGAATCCGAGGTTGCCCACAATGGTGCCCTGGGTCAGCTGGGCCACCGACAGTCCGACGAGGGTGGACAGCGTGAACATCGAGTTCACCAGGCGTTGGTGAAACGGCGGCTGGGCGTCGGAGAACGCGGCGTCGAGGTGCAGGGCCTGGGTGTTCATCGTCAACGTCGTGAACAGCACGTTGTCGGCCTCCGTTATGGTGCGGCCGGGCCGGTGCAGGTACCGCACACCGAGCTCGAACTCCTCGTACCACAGACCGCGCTGCTCGACGGTCCGCTCCTCCGTCATGATGGCCCCGCTTTCATCCGATGAAGAAGTCTTGCATCGGCTGCGCACCGCCGCCGTAGCGCGACAGGTCATAGCCTCCCGCCGCGATCAGCACCGCTTCGTCGATATGGCATTCTCCGGTGGCTTCCCGAGACGGCCGCGACAGAATCTCGACCGCGGCGTCGGCCATGATCTCCGGGCTCCGGGAAGCCGCCAGCATCTTCTCACCGTCGGGGGAGTTCGCGACGGCCGCCGTGGCGATGTAGGTCTGCGGCCACAGGCAGTTGAACGCGATGCCGGCCTCGGCGTACTCGGCTGCCCAGCCCAGCGACAGCAAGGACATCCCGTACTTCGACAGCGTGTATGCCGGATGTGCACCCAACCACCGCGGATTCATGTTCAGCGGCGGCGCGATCGTCAGCACGTGCGGGTTGTCTGACTGGCGCAGGTGCGGCAGGCAGGCCTGGGTGAGCAGGAACGTGCCTTTGATGTTGATGTCGGCCATCAGGTCGAACTTCTTGGCCGCGAGTTTTTCGGTGGGCTCGGTGGCGATCGCACTGGCGTTGTTCACGCAGATGTCGACTCCGCCGAACTTCTGTACCGCGACGTCGATCGCGCGGCGCACGTCGTCCTCTTTGCGCACGTCACCCACGACCGCGGCCGCCTTGCCGCCCGCGGCTTCGATGTCGGCCGCCGCGGTGTGAACCGTCCCCTTCAGTTTCGGGTGCGGCTGATCGGTCTTGGCCAGCAACACGACGTTGGCTCCCTGCCGCGCGGCCCCGATCCCGATGGCGAGCCCGATGCCGCGGCTGGCGCCGGAAATGACCAGAGTACGGTCGACAAGGTCACGTCGTGCGCCAGGCATCTGCCTCCTCGGGGTGGTCCAGAACACGCTTGAGCCCGTGTCATTATCGCTTGATGGTATTGGCATTCTCATTTTTTGCAAGTACGGTATCCACTGATGGATGACCAGGTAGAAACCTCTTCGGCGATCCCCCTGGAGCCGGTGTACGGCCCGGCGGACCGGACCGCCGAGCCGCCCCCTCCGGGCACCTTCCCGTTCACCCGCGGCAACTTCGCCTCGGGTTATCGAGGACGGCTGTGGACGTTCCGGCAGTACTCCGGGTTCGGCACAGCTGAAGAGTCGAACCGCCGCTACCGCTACTTGCTCGACCAAGGCGGCACCGGCCTGTCCGTCGCGCTGGACCTGCCCACCCAGTGCGGCTACGACTCCGACGACCCCGAGGTCGCCGAGGAGGTCGGCCGGGTAGGTGTCGCGGTGGACACGCTGGCCGACGCCGAGATCCTTTTCGACGGGATCCCGCTGGACAAGATCAGCACCAGCTTCACGATCAACGGGACGGCGGCCATTCTGCTGGCGTTCTACGTTGCGGCGGCCGAACGCAAGGGTGTCCCGCGAGCCAAGCTCACCGGGACGATCCAGAACGACATCCTCAAGGAATACGCGTCGCGGGGCACGTGGATCTGGCCGCCGGAGCCGTCGCTGCGCCTGATCGCCGACACGATCGAGTTCTGTGCTGCCGAGGTGCCGAAGTTCAACGCGATCTCGGTGGCCGGAGCGCACTTTCGCGACGCGGGCGCCAACGCGGTGCAGGAGATGGCGTTCACGCTCGCCGACGGCGTGACGTACTGCGACACGGTCGTCGAGCGCGGCCGGATGACGATCGACGAGTTCGCCCCGCAGATCTCGTTCTTCTTCTACACGCACGGCGATTTTTTCGAGGAGATCGCGAAGTACCGCGCGGGCCGCCGCCGGTGGGCGACGATCGTGCGTGAGCGTTACGGGGCCAAGTCGGACAAGGCGTCGATGTTCCGGGTCGGCTGCGTGTCCGGGGGCGCATCCCTGTACGCCCCGCAGGCGCAGAACAACATCGTGCGGGTGGCCTACGAGGCGATGGCGTCGGTGCTCGGAGGCGTGCAGTCGATGTTCACCGCCGCCTGGGACGAGCCGTTCGCGTTGCCCAGCGAGGATTCGGCCACGCTGGCGTTGCGCACCCAGCAGATCCTGGCCTACGAAACGGGCATCACCAAGGTGGCCGATCCGCTCGGCGGTTCCTACTTCGTCGAGGCGCTCACCGACGCCACCGAGGAACGCATCGTCGAGATCATGGCCGACCTGGAGCGCCACGGCGGCATGGTGCGGGCCATCGAAGACGGCTATCTGCAGGGACTCATCTCCGACGAGGCGTTCCACATCCATCAGGACATCGAGTCGGGCGTCCGCCCCGTCGTCGGCCTCAACAAGTTCGTCACAGACGAGCCGCCGCACGACATCGGGATGTACGAACTCGACGCTGAGGGCCGCGACCTTCAGCTCAAACGTCTGAACAAAGTGAAATCCGAGCGCGACGGGTCGGCCGTCGAGCAGGCGCTGGCGGCGCTGTCACGCGCGGCAGAGGGTGACGACAACCTGATGCACAAGTTGATCGACTGCGTGAACGCCTACTGCACGGTGGGAGAGATGGTTTCGGCGCTCAAGGCGGTCTGGGGCGAGTTCCAGCAGCCGGTGGTGTTCTGATGGTGCGCACGCGAGGAGCAATAGGGTGACCGGGCGGGTCTTAGTCGCCAAGCCCGGACTGGACGGGCACGACCGCGGTGCCAAGATCGTCGCGCGGACGTTGCGCGACGCCGGGTTCGAGGTGATCTACACCGGCATCCGGCAGCGAATCGAAGACATCGTGTCGATCGCATTGCAGGAAGACGTGGCGCTCGTCGGGTTGAGCATTCTGTCGGGTGCGCACCTCGCGCTGACGAAACGCATCATCGAGGCGCTACGTGCCGCCGACGCCGGCGACATCCCGGTGGTGGTGGGCGGCACGATCCCGCAGGCCGACGTGCCGAAGCTGCTCGACGCCGGAGCTGCCGCCGTGTTCCCGACCGGCACACCGCTGGAAACGCTTGTCCGGGAAGTGCGTTCGCTGACCGAGAAGGCCCGGCAGTGACCAACTTTTCTGGATGGCCTTCGCCGAGCGTGCGCTCATGGCGGCATCGCGCTGATTTTTTCGCCGTGGCCGCACGTTCGGTGCTTGCGGTGAGAGGGAGCGACTAAATGCGCCTGGGCGTGATGATCGGGGCCGAGCGCGGCGACATGACGCGTAAAGTCTCCAAACTCGTGTCCGACATCGAGTGGGCCGAGTCAGCCGGTTTGGATACCGCCTGGATGCCTCAGGTGCCCAACGATTTCGACGCGCTGACGATGGTGGCGTTGATGGCCGCGCACACCTCGCGCATCGAGCTGGGCACGGCGGTGGTGCCGCTGCAGGCCCAGCATCCGATTGCCCTTGCCCGCCAGGCCTTGTCAGTACACGCCGTGGCAGCCGGCCGGACAGCGCTCGGCGTCGGCCCGTCGCATCACTGGATTGTGCGCGACATGCTCGGCATCCCCTACCAGAAGCCGGCTGCCTACACCCGTGACTATCTCGAAGTTCTCAACGCCGCACTCGCCGGGCCTGGGCCCGTCGACGTGGAGAACCACTCGTTCACCGTGCACAACCCGACTGTGCTTGCTGCCGAAACGCCGATGCCGGTCCTTGTCGCGGCGCTCGGGCCGGTAATGCTGCGAATCGCAGGCGAACTCGCCGACGGCACCGTTCTGTGGATGGCCGATGAACGCGCGATCGGCGACCACATCGCACCCAAGATCACGAAGGCCGCAGCCGATGCGGGTCGGCCCGCACCGCGCGTCGTCGCCGGCATCCCGGTCTGCCTGTGCGCAAACTCCGAGATCGACGCGGCGAAAGAGCGGGCCAACCGAATACTCGCCGAGGCGGAAACCTCACCTAACTACCAACGGCTGCTGGACCGTGGTGAGGCACGTGACGTCGGCGACATCTGCGCGGCCGGCGACGAAGACTCGATCTTGGCCCGGTTTCGCTCGTTCGCCGACGCCGGAGTCACCGACCTGTCCGTGCGGCTGCTGCCGATCGGCGACAACCGTGACGAATTGATTGCGTCCAAGCGGCGCACCCGCGAGGTGATCGCGGAACTCGCCGCGCAGGTTCGATGACGGCAGGACCACTCGCGGGCATCCGCGTTCTCGAGGTCGGGACCATGCTGGCCGGCCCGTACGCGACGATGATGCTGGCCGACCTCGGTGCGGAGGTCGTCAAGATCGAGCCGCCGGGCGGTGAGATCTCGCGGCGGGTCGGTGACAGCTACTTCGCCAGCCTGAACCGGAACAAGCGCAGCGTCGTGCTGGACTTGACTGCCGAAGCGGGACAACAACAACTGCACGAGTTGGTCGCTGACGCGCATGCGCTGCTGGTCAACCTGAAACCGTCGGCGATCCGCCGGTTGGGGCTGACCTACGACGCGTTGAGGAAATACAACGAGCGGATCGTCTGCGTCGCCTTGACCGGCTTCGGGTTGGACGGCGGTGACGATCCCGCGTTCGACTACGTGGTCCAAGCCGCAACCGGGATCGCCGCGCTCACCGGTGATCCCGACGGCCCGCCGACGCTGCCGGGATACTCCTCGGCCGACAATTCGACGGGCTTGACCGCGGCTTTGGGCCTGCTGGCGCAGATCATCTCGGGTCGCGGTGGACAGGTGGACGTGTGTCTGCAAGACGTGATGCTGTCCCAGCTCAACTACCGCGCGTCGGCCTATCTCAACGACGGCATCGAGCCGCAGCGCTACCCGTTCGGCGCGCACTCGTACTACGTTCCGGCGCAGCTGTTTCCGACCGCCGACGGATATCTCGCGCTGTTCATCACCCACGACGCCTTCTGGCAGCTGTTCGCGGCCGAGGCGAACGTCGAAGGTTTCGAGACGATGGCCGAGCGGGTGTCGCGGCGTGACGACGTGCTCGCCGTCGTCGCCGAAGCTCTCGCAAAGGACACGGCGAAAAGCTGGGAGGCACGGCTGCGCCCACTCGGTATCCCGGCCGCGGCGGTGCGTTCGTTGCCCGACGCGCTGCAGGCCGATCCCGGAATCGTTGTCACGGCAGGCGATTTCAAGCTCGTCGGCAGCCCGATCAGGGTGAATGGCTACACGCCGGAGTACCGGCCGCCGCCGTCGCTGCCTTACTCGTAGACGACGGTCACCGACTCGCTGTCCGGCACGCCCTGGCAGGTGAGGATGTAGCCGTCGGCGATCTCGTCGTCCTCCAGCACGTCGTTGTTGCGCATGGTCGCGTGCCCGTCGGTCAGCTTCGCGATGCAGGTGCCGCAGTTGCCCGCCTCGCACGAGAACGGCGGCGCGAGCCCGCCGCGGCGGGCGCTCTCCAGCAGCGTTTCACCGGCCACCCGGGGAACCGACACCTTCTTGCGGTCGAGTTGGATGGTCACCGTGCCGCCCGTCTCTGCTTCGGTACGGGTCGCAGGAGTCGTGTGGACCTTCGGTTCAATCTCGAAGTCCTCGACGAACAGGCGGCCCCGGCCGGACAGTGCGGATTTCACGACCGTCATGAAGCCTTCCGGGCCGCACACGTAGCAGTCGGCGTCGACGTCAGGACCGACGAACATCCGCACGGTGGCAGCGTTGAGCAGACCGCGTTCGGCGTCGATGTGACGGACCAGCTCGAGCCGGTGGGGATAGCGGTCGGCCAGTTCGGCCATCGCCGCGTCGAAAATCACCGACGGCCGGTCGCGGTCGGCGCACAGCAGTCGCACTTTACGGTCGGTGGTGGCCAGAGCGCTCTTGGTGAGCGACATGATCGGAGTGACGCCGCTGCCGCCGGCGAAGCCCAGCAATGGCGCAGAACTCGAGTCCAGGCAGAACGTCCCCGCGGGCCTGGTGATGATGACATCGTCGCCCTCGGCCAGATTGTCGAGCATCCAGTTGGACACCTTGCCGGTGGGCACGCGTTTGACGGTGGTCGCCAGTTCGGCGTCGGTCTCCGGGGCGCTGGACATGGAGTACGAGCGGTACAGTTCCTCGCCGTCCACGGTCACCCGGAAGGTGCAGTACTGGCCGGCCCGGTAGTGGAAGGGCTCGTCAGGGGTCAGCACGAATGTGCTCGCGTCAGGCGTTTCCTTGATGATCCGCGCCACCGTGGCCCGGTGGAACACATGGGTGATCGCCATGCCGCCTCCCTCTGGTATTAAGATTCTATCAATAAGAGAATCAGGTTCTCAATCACGGTAGGATCCTCTCAATGTTGACTCGCACCGCCGCGCTTGCGTTCGGCGAGCGGAGCTACAGCCTCGGCGAACTCGAGGCGTTGACCGATGGCCTCGGCGCCACCCTGCGTAAGCGCGGCGTGGCAAGCGGCCAGCGTGTTGCGCTGATGTCGTCGAACCGGCCGGAGTTCGTGGCGGCGGTGCGCGCGATCTGGCGGCTGGGCGCCGCGGTGGTGTTGTTGAGCCCGGCGTGGAAGCGCAGCGAGGTCCAGCATGCGCTCGCTCTGACTGAGCCAAGTCACGCGGTCGGGGACCATCCGGTGCTGGCCGAACTGATGCCGATGCTGCATCTGGACGAGCCCGTCGCGCCGGCGACCGGCTCCTTCACAGAGCCGCACCCGGATGCCGACGCGCTGTTGGTGTTCAGCTCCGGGACCACCGGCATGCCCAAAGCCGTCCGGCACACCCATCGCTCGTTCGGCGCCGCGATCCGGCACTGGCGCGGCGGGCTGCAGATGACGTCGTCGGATCGGATCCAGATCGTCACGCCGGCCTCGCACATCCTGGGCTTGCTGAACATCATGACGGCGTTGGACACCGGCGCCTGGCTTCGGCTACATCCCCGCTTCGACATCGACCTCATGCTGGGTCACATCGCGGCTGACCGGATCACCATCGAAATGGCCGTCGCACCAATCGCATTGGCATTGGCAGCCCATCCTCGTTTGGAGAGCTTCGATATGTCGTCGCTGCGCTACATCATGTGGTGCGCCACGCCGGTGACGCCCGGTGTCGCCGAAGCGGTGTCGCGGCGGGTAGGCGTGAGATGGCTGACCGCCTACGGCACGAGCGAATTGCCCGTGATCGCGTGCAATCCGCTCGACGACGTGCGCCTGGACACCGTCGGCCGGCCGGTGCCCGGCGTTGATGTGCGCGTGAGCGAGGACGGCGAGCTCCAGGCGCGGTCGGAATCACTGATGGCCGGGTACCTGCCCGACGACGCCACCGCGGACGCGTTCTGCGACGGGTGGTATCGCACCGGCGACGTGGGCTGGCTCGACGACGACGGCTACCTGCGGATCACCGACCGCTGCAAGGAAATGGTCAAGGTTCGCGGCTTCCAGGTCGCACCGGCGGAAATCGAGGGAGTGCTGCACACCCATTCCGCCGTCGCGGACTGTGCGGTGTTCGGAATTCCCGACGCCGTCAACGGTGAGGCGATCGTCGCGGCGGTGGCTGTGTGCTCGCCGGTTCGAGCCGAGGAGCTGATCGAATTCGTCGGTGACCGGCTGGCGTCGTACAAGCGCCCGGCCGACGTCGTGTTTGTGCCCGAGATCCCCCGCCTGCCCTCCGGCAAGGTGCTGCGCCGAGTTCAGAAGGAGAGCTATGGACGTTCGGCTGACCAGTGAGCAGCGCCAGTTGCGCGATGCCGCAGCCAAACTCGCCGACGCCCTCGGGCCCGGTTCGGTTCAGGAGTTGTCCGACGACAGCCGGATCGCCCGGCTGGAGAAGGCGGTCGACGGGACGGGCTGGCGGTCCCTGCGCTCAGACGGCGCCTCGGGTGTCGAGGTCGCCCTTGTCGCAGAGGAATTCGGCCGCGGCCTGGTCGACGTGCCGTTCCTCGGGCCGGTGCTGGCCGACGAACTGCGACGGGCGGGGGCGACCGTATCCGCCGGCGACATCGAACAGCAGGTCGCCACAGCCGATCTCACGAGGGCGATGGTGGACGTGCCCGGAACCCCCGCGATCGAGAAACTGGCCGGCGAGGATCGCGATCGTTTCCGTGCGCTGGCGGTCACCACGACGACCGCCGACCTCCTCGGGACGGCGCGTGGTGCGCACGCACTGGCGGTCGACTACGCGAAAATCCGTGAACAGTACGGCAAGCCGATCGGGTCGTATCAAGCCGTGGCGCACATGCTGGCCGAGGGCCGAGCGCTGATCGAGGGCTCGATCAGTGTGCTGCGGCATGCGGCGTGGGGCGTCGACGAACTCGAGCCCGCGGAGGCGGTGCGGGCCGCGAACATCGCGAAGGTCTACTGTGCGCGGACCGCCCGCGCCGTCTGCGAGACCGCCATTCAGGTGCACGGCGGGATCGGCAACACCTGGGAATGCCTTGCGCACGTGTTTTTGCGGCGAGCGCTGACGTCGACCGAGCTGTTTTCGGTCAGCTTGAAGGAGATCGATCTTGGACTATCGTGATTCGGCCGAGGAGGCAATGTTCCGCGAGCGCCTCCGTGCGTGGTTGAGCGATCAGGCCCGAGCATTCGCCACCTCCGGCGACGACTATTGGGCGTGGCAAGGCCAGTGGCACCAGGCGCTCTACTCGGCCGGGTTCTTCGGGCTCTCGTGGCCGAAAAAGTTTGGCGGACAGGAACTGCCACCGGTCTACGACGTAATCGTCGACGAAGAGTTGGCCCTCGCGGGGGCACCACCCCGTCCTAGCCTGGGGTATCTGGTCGTCGGTCTCGGGGAACACGGCAGCGAGGAACTTCAGCAGCGGTTCCTGCCCGGCATGATCAACGGGACCGAGCGCTGGTGCCAAGGCTTCTCCGAGCCGGGTGCCGGCTCGGACCTGGCGTCGCTGCGGACCAAGGCGATCCGCGACGGCGACAACTACGTGATCGACGGCCACAAAATCTGGACGAGCTATTCCGACGTCGCCGACTGGTGCCTGCTGTTGGCGCGCACCGACCCCGATGCGCCGCGGCACAAGGGCATCTCGGCGTTCATCGTCTCGATGCACCAGCCCGGCATCACACAACGGCCGCTGCAGATGATCAACGGTGTCACGACCGAGTTCGGTCAGGTGGAGTTCGATGGCGCGATCGTTTCGGCCGACCAGATGGTCGGGGCACCAGGGGAGGGCTGGCGGCTGGCGATGACGGTGGTCAGCCACGAGCGTGAGCCGTCGACGCTGGGGTACTCCGCGCGTTATGGCAAGCTGGTTCGTCAGATGGCCATGCAGGTAGCGGGCAAGATTCCCGACGAACTTGCCTGGGCAGCCGTCGAATCCGAGATGCTGCGGCTGCACGTGCGGCGGCGGTTGTCCGAACAACTAGACGGCTTGTCGCATGGACCCGACGGCTCGCTGGACAAGCTGCTGATGACCTGGACGGAGCAGTCGGTCGGTCATGCCGCGCTGGCCGTCAGCGGAACCAAGGACCCGGAGTTGCTCTCTGCGTACCTCTACAGTCGGGCCCAGAGTGTCATGGGCGGCACCTCGCAGATCCAGAAAAACATCATCGCTTCGCGAATACTCGGATTAGGAGTCTGACGTGTACGACCTGCCACCAGAAATCGAAGTCGAAGCCGACGGTGCGCTGCGCATCATCAGGCTCAACCGGCCCGACGCGCTGAACGCGGTCAACGACTCGTTGCACTGCGGCCTGGCGTGGTTGTGGCCGCGGCTGAACGAGGACCGCGAAGCGCGAGCCGCTGTGCTCACCGGCAACGGACGGGCGTTCTCGGCCGGCGGCGACTTCGCGTATCTCGACGAACTCCGGCAAGATGCTGACCTGCGGGCCAAAACCATCCTGCACGGCCGCGAGATCGTGCTGGGTATGGTGCGCACCCGGATTCCGGTGATAGCGGCCGTCAACGGCCCGGCGGTCGGTCTGGGTTGCAGCCTGGTCGCGCTGTCGGACATCGTTTACATGGGCGAGAGCGCGTACCTGGCTGACCCACATGTGCAGGTTGGTCTCGTCGCCGCCGACGGCGGTCCGCTGACCTGGCCGCTGCAGATCAGCCTGCTGCAGGCCAAAGAGTATGCGCTGACCGGCACTCGAATTTCCGCTCCGCGGGCCGTCGAGATCGGGCTGGCCAATCATGTTGTGGCCGACCCGCTTTCCGAGGCGATTGCCTGCGCGAAGAAGATCATGGAGTTGCCGCGGCAAGCCGTCGAAAGCACCAAGCGGATGCTCAACATGCACGTCGAGCGTGCGGTGCTCAACACGCTCGACTACGCGAACGCCGCCGAGGACCAGTCGTTCCAGACCGAGGACTTCCGCCAGATCGTCGCCCGTCTCAACGCGCCTTAGCGCGAGCGTGCATGTTTGCACGCGACATGCCGATCAAAGTCCTGCAACGGCGCACGTTCGTCGGCTACCAGCGGGCGGGCGCCGGTGCATCGAGGGATAGTGGCCGTTCGTAGGACAGGTCGCTGCCATCCCGAGTGCCGACCAGGTACCCGGTGTCTTTGAAGAACGACGACTGCAGTACCGATGCGTCGGCCAGGAACATCACCTCGACCGTCGAACGTCGCACCGCGATGCGCCATTCACCATTCCGCCGCTCAAGACGGTCCAGGTAACGGCCGCTGATGAATTGCGCGCTGCGCCCGTCCCGCCCGAGAAGCACGACGATCACGTAGCTCTCGGCATGGGCCGCGTTGCCGTCGATCTCACAGGTGTGCGTAGTGATGTTGTGGGTATGGGTTTGCGACGTCGCGGCGTGAGTTGCGTTGGCCCAGTCCGCATATTCGGGACCGGGGTTGATCGCCTTGCCGTGTTCGTCGACCCCGTCCTCGTGGTACGCGGCGCAGATGAGGTTGACGTCGTGGCGATCGCACCCCCGGGCGTGTCGCGCGATGCAGTCCAGGATCGCAGTGCGATCCATCAGGTAGCGGACGTCCCGCTGCAGTGTGACTAAGTCTGCGCCGCTCGTCATGTTGTTCTCCTTTTATATGGCTATACGATCGTACAGCATCGTCTCCGAGTGCGTTGATGCGCACCGAGACCGATGGGCGACCAGGCATGGCGGCAGCACCCCGGCGCGCGTCCACGCAAGCGACAAACCGGGGCGACTTATCCCATCTGCCCGAGTCCGCCGGCGACGACGAGAGATTCGCCGGTGATGTAGCTGGCTTCACCACCCAACATGAAGACCGTCGCATAGGCGATATCCCAAGCCGTGGCCTGGCGTCCCAGCGGGAAACGGATCTGCGAGCGTCTTTCCACGTTGGCGCTCCCATAGCGGCCGAGTGGCGTGTCCACCGGACCCGGGATGACATGGTTCGCGCGAATGCCCCGCGGCGCACCCTCGAGCGCGACGTGGCGGCAGAGTCCGAACAGGGCTGCTTTCGATGAATCATACGCGGGGAATCGCGTGCCCGCCCTCAGGCTCGCCGCCGAGCCGATGAACACCAGTGAGCCGCCGTCCTCGAGAACTGGCAATGCTGCGCGCGCGACCAGGAAGTGCGACCGCACGTTCAGCGCGAAGATGTCGTCCCACAGTTCTGGCGTCGTGTTCGCCAGGCCGGCCCCCGCTCCGAATCCGACATTCGCGACGACGCCGTCGAGGCCGCCGAGCGCCTCCTTCGCTTCGTAAACGAGCCTCTCGCAGGCTTCGGCCTCGCGAACGTCCGCGACGATGCTTGCGGCCTTGACGCCTTCTTGCTCGCAGAGGGTCGCTGTGAATTCGGCTGCGTCCATGTCGATATCGACGCACGCGACGTCAGCGCCCTCTCGTGCGCACAGCACGGCGATGCCACGCCCGTTGCCGATTGGCGCATCAGGATCCTCGGACGGGCGTGTGCCTGCGCCGACGACCACGATGCGACGACCGGCGAGCCGGCCACGGCCGGGCGCAGTGCCGAGCGATTCAGGGGTGAGGCTCATCCGTGCAACATAACACGATGCTATACGGCTGTACAGCACCGCCCGGTCTGATGTACAGTCCGCAGCCGTACGTGTCCTGGGCCCGGCTCACGCCATCGCTCCTGAACGCTGGAACGACGACGCGAGTGCCGTTTTCGCGCTAGATCGCCCGAAGGCCGCTGGCGCGTTTCTCTCAGCTGACGATTGCCGGCATTGAGTCCCAGCCGCGCACCGTGGAGGTGCGAGATCGCCGGGCGTTGTCGATATCGATGTCCCACTTCGGGAACCGGTTCAGAACCTCCTCCAGCGCGATGCGTCCCTCCAGGCGCGCCAGCGGGGCGCCGAGGCAAAAGTGCGCTCCTCGCCCGAACGTCAAGTGCCCACCCGGCTTTCGGTTGATGTCGAACCGATCCGGATTTTCGAAGTGGCGCTCGTCCCGATTTGACGAGGCAAGCATCAGGAGCAGAGCGCTCCCGGCAGGCACGCTCTGACCGTGGAACTCGACGTCCTCGGCGGCAACGTACCGCGCAACGTGCGGGCCGGGCGGCTCATAGCGCAGCAACTCTTCGATCGCGTTCGGAACGAGGGAGCGGTCGTCGACGAGCTGCTGGCGCTGATCGGGATGTTCGCCAAGGACCTTGCCCATCCACCCGAATAGCCGGCCGGTCGTCTCGACGCCCGCGCCGGCGATGACGGCCAGGAAGATGAGAAGCTCGTCCGTCATCAAACGGCGCGTCGCGCCGGTCTCGTCCTCGAACTCGACGTTGAGCAGTTCGGTGATCAAATCGTCGGAGGGGTTCTTCTGGCGCCAGGCGAGGTAGTCGGTGAACATGTCGCCATCGAAGTAGCGATCTTTCTTTACCGGCAGCGGCTCACCGGGCTTGTTGCGCAGCACGCGATGCGCCTGGGCCCGCACCGCCGGCTGGTCTGCGTCCGGAATGCCGACGAGCATGCCGATGGTCCGCATCGGCAACTCGGCACCGAGGTCTTGCACGAAGTCGAAGCGGTCACTGCCCACAAGCGGGTCGAGGCACGCCACGCAGAACGCCCGGACCTTGTCTTCCACAGTCTTGATCCGCTTCGGCGTGAATGCCCGCGACACCAGCGCCCGGTGGATGGTGTGCAGGGGCGGGTCTTCGTTGATGAACACCCCCGGCGGCATCACCGGATCAGTCTTGACGACCTCGAGGATGTCGCCCTTGGCCGAGCTGAGCCGGTTGGGGTCGCGCAGCGCCGCGTCGACGTCGGCGTACCGGCTCAGACCCCAGAAGCCGTGACGGTCGTTGTAATACAGGGGTGCCTCGTCGCGAAGTCGCCGGTACACCGGATACGGGTCGAGGTCGATCTCGACGTCCCACGGGTCGTAGTACAGGTCGCTCAACTGCCCTCCTCGGACGAATTCCTGCACAACCATATAACAACCGCTATACGGCCGTATAGTGTACTTGGATTCAACGACGCCAGGATGCTTGCAAGGAGCAATCACGTGAACGAGAAGTTTTCCCTCGACGGGCGGGTCGCCATCATCACCGGTGGCGGCACGGGCATTGGGCGGGGCACGGCGTTGGTCCTCGCCGAGCACGGCGCGGATGTCGTGCTGGCGGGTCGCCGTCCCGAGCCGCTCTTGTCGACGGCCAAGGAAGTCGAGGGGTTCGGGCGACGCGCTCTGGCTGTGCCGACTGACGTGACCACCGCGGCGGCGTGCCGGCAGCTAGTCGAGACGACGCTGGGCGAGTTCGGTCGGGTCGACATCCTCGTGAACAACGCCGGGGGCGCCGAAACGAAGTCGATCTTGAAGTGGCCCGACGACGATTTCGACCACGTCATCGCGCTTAACTTCGGTGCTGTCTGGCACCTTTCGAAGGCTGCGGCCGAGCCCATGCTTGAGCAGGGCAAGGGGGCGATCGTCAACATCTCCTCTGGAGCAAGCCTGGTCGGCATGCCTCAGGCCGCGCCGTACGGTGCGGCCAAGGCGGCGGTGAACAACCTCACCGCGTCCATGGCCGCCGCGTGGACAGGAAAGGGCATTCGCGTGAACTGCATCGCGGTCGGCGCGGTCCGTGCCGCGACGCTGATCGACGATGCCGCACGGTACGGGCTCGACCCGGAAGCGGTCGGAATGACCAACGCGTCGGGGCGCCTGGGTGAACCCGAAGAGATCGGATATGGCGTGCTGTTCTTCGTGTCTGACGCTGCGAGTTTTTGTTCGGGTCAGACGCTGTTCATGCACGGGGGGCCGGGGCCGGCCGGCATCTGAGGAGGGTTGGGCGGAACCAATCCGCGGCGTTTACACGCAACACCTTCATCGTGTTGTTTTCGTCAGTCAACCCAGAACGTAGGAAGCCACCGGCACGCCAGCTCATCGAGACCACTCATCACAACAGCAGAAGGACAGAGAAAAGCGGTGAGCGCAGACGATTCTGACATCCCAGAGCTCAATCAGTGGGACCAGACCTTCACCGAGGCGCAGATGAATCGGCTTCGGCCCATCATGAAGCGGTGGTTCCGCGCAGAGGTGCGCGGCATGGAATCACTCCCGCCCGCAGGTGGCGCGTTGCTGGTGTCCAATCACTCCGGAGGCCTGATGACGGTTGATACGGTGATCCTCGGCGCAGCGTTCTATGACACCTTCGGGTATGGCCGGCCGCTGTACGCCTTGGCCCACAATCAGTTGTTCGTCGGACCGTTCGAAGGGTGGTTACCCCGCGCCGGCATCATTCACGCGACCCGGGAAAACGCCGCGAAGGCGTTGCGCTCGGGTGGAATGGTGCTGGTGTTTCCCGGCGGCGACCATGACGCATACCGGCCGACCATGGGGCAAAACGTCATCGACTTCAACGGGCGTATAGGCTACGTCAGGACCGCGATTGAAGCCGGCGCGCCCATCGTGCCCGCGGTGTCGATCGGGGGCCAGGAAACCCAACTCTTCCTGACCCGGGGTAACTGGCTGGCGAAGCGACTGGGTCTCAAGCGAAGGCGCGTCGACATTCTGCCCGTCAGTATCGGTTTCCCCTTCGGGTTAAACGTGTTCTATCCGCCGAACCTGCCCCTGCCGGCCAAGATCGTCACGCAGTTGCTGAAGCCCATCGACATCGTCGGTGAGTTCGGACGAGATCCCGACGTCGACGAGGTCGATGCCCACGTCCGATCGTTGATGCAGACTGCCCTCGATCGGCTTGCCCAGGAACGCCGGTTCCCCATCCTAGGGTGATCGCGGTGATCGTTACCGCGGGCTCGATGCACCGGCGCGTCAAGGGCTTTTGAGAATCCCTGCGTGCGCTCAGAAAGGCGCGGCTGGTGGGATGCGTCCCGACAGTACTTTCGGATGACCGCGGCGATGCTGCGTGAAGGGGCCACGAATACCGTCGGAATTGCAGTGTCGGCGCGGCGCTGCCCGGATCGTCCCGCTCTGATCGACGAGCTTGGTGTGCTGAGCTATCGCGAAGTTGACACCCGCGCCAACGCGCTTGCCGCTGCACTGCAGCAGTTGTCCACGGGAACAACGAAAATGGTAGGCCGCATGTGCCGCAACCACCGCGGGTTCGTCGATGCGCTCGCCGCCAACGAGCGGATTGGCGCGGACGCGCTGCTGCTCAACACATCGTTTGCCGCTCCGGCCCTTGCGGACGTGGTGGTGCGGGAACGCCCCGACGTCATTGTCTACGACCAAGAGTTCAGTGCCAGTGTCGATCGCGCGGTCGGCGAGAAGCCGGACACCGTATGCATCATCGCTGGACCGACGATCAGGTAGATCATGCAGTCACCGTCGAGACGCTGATCGCGCGCCATGCTCGGCAGCGGCCGGTCCGCACCCGCTGCCTTCGTGGTCCTTCAAACCTGTGCGTCGGTTACGGCGGACATGCTCAAACATCACGTGCGGGACCAGTTGGCCAATTACAAGGTTCCCCGCGAGATCGTGGTCTTCGACGAGTTGCCCGCACCGCCACCGGCAAGATCTCCCGCAAGGAGCTAACGGCGCACCTCGTCAACACGGGCCGGGACACGTAACCCGGCACACCGCAGGCCGATAAGGCGCATGGCCGATAACCGGCACGACTGACATCGGCAGCGCGGCACTCTCCGCCGCCCACGCGGCTGCCTTGTGCGCTAGACCCCACCTGTGCTATACAGTCGTACAAGGCCAGAGCTGGCACCCTCGGCCCGCGTCACGCACAACGGGTTAAGTCAGGGTTAAGTCCGCACATCGGCCGGTATTCCGGGGAGGCGGAAGGTATGGACGACAATCAGCCGCCCGACGGGACAGTAAGGCTGTCCGGATACGACACCACGTTTGTCCTCCACGACCCGATCGAACCTCAGCACACCTTGAAAATCGCGGTGTTCGAC
>Ga0055451_10000133_pt1 | contig 26367 bp, 21 predicted proteins | sample China_Galinas_PW_3_FD_57745 | JGI IMG/M metagenome (GOLD analysis project Ga0055451, IMG submission 57745) | Wetland microbial communities from San Francisco Bay, California, USA, that impact long-term carbon sequestration - China_Galinas_PWB_D2 | ecosystem: Environmental > Aquatic > Marine >... | reverse complement strand
TTTTGGACAAGCAAAATATCTCATCCCGCGCGGAAGGCGCAAACATATAAAAAAAGAAAACATAATCGAAGACAATAATATAAAATAAAATTAAGATGTTGCTGCATTTTGCACAAGAATCATTTCATATATTGTTGACACAATATCCTTTTTTGTAAGATAAAAAAATAAACCACTCCTTACATTACATCTAAAAAAGGAATAAGATTATGAAGCACGCTACCCTTCTCTTTCTATTACTTCTATTTCCCACCTTACATGCAACCAAACAATTAAACATCACCATCATTGGTACCGGCTATGTTGGCCTGGTAACCGGCGCCGGGCTTGCAGAAATTGGCAACAAAGTGGTATGTGCAGATATTGATGCTCACAAGATAGAACAATTACAACAGAATATAATCCCTATTTATGAAGTTGGTTTAGATAAATTAGTACAACACAATTGTGCTGCAGGACGTCTGAGCTTTACCCATGATGTTGCACATGCAATGCAACAAGCTGATGTAATTTTTATCGCGGTTGGTACCCCAATGGGGGAAGATGGTTCGGCAGACCTTGCTGCCGTGCGCAGCGTAGTCAAAACTATCGCAGAAAATCTCACGTCACGCAAATTAATTGTCACCAAAAGCACCGTACCCATTGGCACCGGCGCACAGCTGCGTGCATTGTTAGAAGCAGAATATCATGCACCGGCCGACATGTTCGAACTGGTATCCAATCCGGAATTTCTGCGTGAAGGGAGTGCCATTGCAGATTTTATGTATCCTGACCGTATCGTGATCGGCACCGAATCAGATTTTGGCCGCGCAATAATGCATGCAATATACCACAAATTTATAGAAGAAGATGAGGTGCCGGTTGTCTGGACAAATATTGTGACTGCAGAAAGCATTAAATATGCTTGTAACGGTTTTTTGGCGCTCAAGGTAAGTTTTATTAATGAGATTGCCAATGTATGTGATGCCACTGGTGCCGATGTATATACTATTGCACATGCGATGGGATTAGACAGTAGAATTAGTGGGCGATTCTTACGCCCGGGCCCCGGCTTTGGCGGATCATGTTTCCCCAAAGACAGTGAGGCATTATTACATACAGCACAAATACATAATATAGCACTCAGTACGGTACAAGCTTCTTTATATGCGAATGAAGCACAAAAACGCAAACCGGTAGAAAAATTACTCAAACTTATGCATAACGATATAGATAATAAAACTATCGCAGTACTTGGTCTCGCGTTTAAAGCAAATACTGATGATATTCGTTATTCTCCCACAATTACGGCTATTGAAATGCTATTGGAACATGGTGCACGCGTACAAGTATACGATCCACAAGCAATGGAACATATGCGCGGAGTATTTCCGGACATCTTATATTGCCCATCTATGTATGAAGCTCTCACCGGTGCCGATGGTGCGCTCATCATGACTGAATGGGATGAATTTAAGCATATTGATTTTCACAAGGCATACAAAATTATGCATGAACCGGTTATTATAGATACACGCAATATTCTTAATGCAAAAAAATTAAAAAAACATGGATTTATATTCGACTATATTGGCCGTTCATACCTTGCACAACATGTAGCTGCACGGCAAAGACCAACCGCATCTGATGAAAGTGGTACATATGCGCATACACCTTCAAAGTCATCTATAGCATCACAAGATATTTTGGCAATTATTGATTGGATTGAAGCTTTTGCATAAAGTGTCATAGGACTATATGCCATGCGCCAGGCAAATGCCGCATCCTTAAATTGCCATGCATACAAATCATCTGCTAATGCAAGTAATGATGGCTTGTTTTTCTCATCGGCTGCACGTTGTAAATAGAAGCCATGCGCATGAGTATGTGCTAATGCATCAGCACAGCTTTGCAAATCAACCGATTGCATAAAATACCAATCATCTGATGCAAACAAAACATATCGTGTATTAAATTGATTAAGTATATCAGCAATAGTAGCATGTAAATTATGAGTTATCTGATGCCAGTGTGCATTCGGGTGCTGCATATGTAACTGTTCATATATCACCGGATCTTTGTACATAATATGCACCGTAGTAGCCCCTTGCACATATCTATCCACAGAGTTCAGCATCTTTTGTGCTTGTGTGATATCATGTTCTGCGCTCACAAGAAGTGCAACTTGATGTGATGACGCAATGCATGGCAATGCATCAATCGGCATATATTTTTTGCGCGCACGAATAACATTATCTGCATGAACTTGTTCGATAAATGCAACTTTATCATCATTAGCTCCGGTAGTACGATTGTAAACGTAAAGCACTTCATCAATAAAATGGGCATGGGTGCCCGCCATCTCAAGCATAGGAAACATAAAAGCCAAATCACATGCAACAGTAAAGAAATCACTGTTATACATAAAATCTTTAAGCGCTATCTGCTTGAATAATCCGGCATAAAATGTACGCAATGCAGAGGTTACCCAACTGCACTCACGGTAACAATTGTATGCAATTGATGCAGGCAACAATGGTTTGCAACGCCCTATTTTTTGTGACGGAAATTCTTCGTACTGGCCATAGGTAAGCCATACTTGCTCATTGGCATAGGCACGATTTACCCATTGCAATACGCGGTTATGCTTAAACCAATCATCACCATCAAGTTGCACAATAATCTCATGATCATCACACATATGCACGGCATGATAATGGTTAGCCAGTGCGCGCCGGCGTGTTTTATTTTTGATTAACGTAACGCGATCAGTCTGCCCACACGCAGCAATATATTGCTCAGCTAAATCACCGGTACCATCCTCTGAGCAATCATCAATATATATTACGCGATAGTTATTATATTGTTGTTTAAAAACTGAATTTAAATTTTGTTGATACCACTGTTTGTTATTGTATGACGGAATCACCACAACCATTGGTTTTTCAGGAATTTGAGGAAGGCTTTTTCTTTTTTGTTTTTGCTTTTTATGTACATAAAAAATGAAGAGACCACAAAAGAAGAGAATTATAATTATTGTTTTTTTATATTTCATTTTTATATAAGTTAATGATTTTTTCTAAAAAGTCTTTATTTTTCTGCGAGTTTGCGCCTTCCGCGCGGGACGAGATATTTTGCTTGTCCAAAATATCTCGACTAAAAGACACCAACAGACTGTTGGATCCTTAATTCGCACACAATGCTGATCCTCACACGCTGAAGCGGTTGCGGATCAAGGTGTGCGGATAAAAGATTAATTTTATAAAATTAATTCATTCGCGCTTATAGTGTATCCCGCAGCCGCGCATGCACTAACTCAATAACTTGTTAAGCACATTGCGCGTAGCAAATTCATAAATTTTGTAAGCAGTAAAGGCGAGAGGCAACCTTTTAAGCGCAACAGGATGCTTGTGTATTTTGGTCCAGGTGTTTTGTACAAGCAAAACACTTGGCGCTGCCTGAGGAGGGCAAACATACAAAATCAAAAAATTAACTCAAAGCAAATAAGAGATAAAATACAACATAAAGATATCATTCAAATCCTATCGTCTGTTAAGAATCACTTCTGTATATTGTTGACATAATATACTAAGCGGTTACCCGTTTTACAAATCCTGCCGGCTCTAACCAACTACCCGCCCAATGGTGTACCGCAAATGATTCATTCTTACACCATACCTCTTTACCTTTCATGCGCTGTTCATAACCGCATGGGTAAAAATAGCTTGACGGCAATGCAACATCTTTAAGTCCTTTGGTGCGTCCAGCCACACAATAAAATTCGCGCGTAAAATAAATAGGACCTGTCTTGGATACAATCTGAGGAATGTGTCGATATTGTTTTATATTCTCTACACATGCTTTTAAAATAGGATGCTTTGGTATCGCCCCAAACAATGCCGCACCTAATTGTACACGATTCGTATCAAGCGGTTGAATACCGGTATAAAAATCATATGCGTGGTGGAATAGATCAAGCGGCTTGTAACATTCAAAGTCACAGTCAACATACACGCCGCCAAAACGATACACAATCTCATAATCTAAAATATCTCCGCGTTCACCATAGTTGATTGCTTGATCAAAATAAATACGATTATCAAATTGGAGCTTGTTAATATCAACTACAATACGTAGTGGTTTGTCATGCGATTGTGCAAGTAACTTTTCCAGTTCTTCGAATGAATTAACTAATTTATCACCCTTGTCATAATTTAATGGATTATCTGTCCAGAAAACAAATGTCCAATCTGGATGGTAGGTACGCCAACTTTCATAACACGGCACATCTTGATCACGCATTTTGCTACCCATCCAAATATGATGAATAATTTTTGGAATAGCCGGCTGTTCTGACAATGCTACTTTATTGAGTGGATTGCGATTATATAAATCTCTAAAAAAATTAAGTAAATGTTCTGAACTTTTTTGATTATGCAATAAACCTGCATAGGCATCGGTCTGCATTGAGTTATCAAATGGTACATAGGCTGCGCGCGCTACTTGCTGCAACTCATTATTACCATGTGCACGACTGTGTATCCACCAACCACCAAGTCCAATAGATATCATTAAAATACTTAATCCATACATTTGTTTTTTGTTCATGTGTGCATTCCCTTAATCATTCCAACTTTGTGATGATTGCTCGTTATTAATAGTTCTAAATTGCATCGGGCGATAGCGCAGTGGCATCCAACTTTTTGCCCAGTGATGCACCGCATATGAACCATTATTAACCCACATGCGATATTCTCCCTCTCTACGTTCTTCCGAGATTTTATCGCGACATCCAAGTGGATATAAGTAATGTGCAGGCAATGCGATATCTTTGCTATTATCTTTGCCTGCAGTTGCTAAAAAGGATTTACTAAAATGTACCGGACCTGATTTTTTTGGTGCGCCATTGTAGTGCCAATCATCTTTAATAGTTGCAATACAATGCTTGAGTATCGGATGCTTTGGGTGGCCGGCAAAAAGTGCCGCACCAAGCTGTACAAGTAACGTATCAAGTGGCTGCATGCCGGTGTAAAAATCATAGGTATAGTGTAAAATATCAAGCGGCCTGAGGCATTCAAAATCTGTATCAATATATACACCACCATAACGATAAATAATTTCCCACTTTAACAAATCTGATTTGACACCATAATTATCTACCTGATCATACAATTCTTGATTATCAAGTGTAATAGCACATACATCTACCACAATTGATGCCGGAGTTTCACTCGCCGGTAACTCAAGTATACGCTTAAGTTCAGCTTCTTTTGTTATAACTACATCTCCATATTGATAACTTGCCGAATCATCTACCCATAAAAAATGACGCCAACCACGGCTTTTATGATTCTCTTTCCAGCTTTCTATTAAGGGCAAAAACACATCCGGCAGCTTACCGCCAAGCCATATCTGGTGCATATCCTTTGGAATAGTCACGGTATCGTGTGGCGCAATTACAGATAAATTATTTTTTTTGTATAATGAACGCACACAATCCAAAAATTCACTTCCGCCATATTCGGTAATTTGCCGTGTTACGGCAACTGATTGTTCATATGCATGCGTACGCATAGAAACATCAAAATCAATATAACGCCATGGAGAAGCTATGGGATACGCTTCTTGCCAAGGATGAGTTACATGTGCTGTTATACTAATGACACTTAACAAACTAATAAATGCTAATTTTTTTTCATACATAAATATATCCTTTTTTAATGTTATGCCTTTTGCCACCATTGATTATGCTTCTCGCTTATGTATGGTGTATCAAGCGGTGCATAACGCTGACGTTGACGAATCACCCTATTGCAATATTCTTGCAAACGCAACTTTGTTTTAAAGTCATTAAGTGGTGTTGCCATATTATATTCATATAACACATCGGGAATAAATCTATAACGTCCAGCCGACATCTCAAGTAAGGGAAACATAATTGCCATGTCCCAAGTAACTTGGAAAAAGTCACCATTAAACATAAAATCTTTTTTATCAATTTTTTTAAATAACCAGGCATAGAAGGTACGTGGATGCGAAGTCACCCAATCATAACTGCGATATGCATTATTACGAATCACCTCTGCCGGTATGGGTCGACAATGGCCACTGCGACCACGTGGATACTCAACATATTGGCCATAAGTCATAAGCACATTGTCATCTTTATATGCATCTGCAATAATACTGAGGGATTGATCAGTGTGGAACCAATCATCACCATCAAGTAATACTACAATCTCATAATCAGCACAGCTGTGTACTGCATCATAAATGTTTGCAAGTGCACCGCGGTTTTGTTGATTCCTAATAAGCTGCACTCTACGTTGCTGACCCTGCGTTGCTATATATTTTTCAACCAGGTCACCAGTCCCATCAGGAGAGCAATCATCAATATAGATAACACGATATTTTTTATATGTTTGAGAAAATAGGCGAGATAAATTTTTTTCGTACCAATCTTTATTATTGTACGAAGGAATAATCACCACCATCGGTTTATCTGAATCAAATGCAGCATAGCAAACGACTGCTATACATAAAATACCTACGCCAAATAGTATGCGCTTCATGTTCATCCTTTCATCCACTAATTAATGCCGCATAGCTACGCGAAACTTGCATTTCTGCACGCACCATTTCTTCTACCAATGCATCAAAACTTATCTGTGGTTTCCAGCCGAGCAACTCATATGCTTTACGCGGATCACCAACCAGTGCATCCACCTCCGTTGGCCTAAAGTAGCGTGAATCAACACGCACAAGCACATCACCATTCAACTTATTCTTGCCAACTTCATCCAACCCGGTACCTTCCCACACAACCTCGATTCCAACCACATTGAATGCACGTTCAACAAACTCACGAACCGAATGATTTTCTCCGGTTGCAATCACCCAATCATCCGGTTTATCGTACTGCAAAATAAACCACATTGCTTCTACATAATCACGTGCATGACCCCAATCACGTTTTGCATCAAGATTGCCAAGATATAACGTCTCTTGCAAACCACACGTAATACGCCCAATAGCGCGTGCAATTTTTCTAGTCACAAATGTTTCTGCACGCAAAGGAGACTCGTGATTAAACAAAATGCCATTGCAGGCAAATATGCCGTAAGCTTCTCGATAATTTTTAGTAATCCAATAACCATATACTTTTGCAACGGCATATGGCGAGCGTGGATAAAATGGCGTCATCTCATTTTGTGGTACTTCACGCACTTTGCCATACATCTCACTACTTGATGCCTGATAAAATTTTGCCGTATGTTCGAGCTCACATAGCCGAATTGATTCTAGAATATTTAGTACCCCTATAGCATCAGTCTGCGCAGTATACAAAGGAAGCTCAAAAGAAACTTGCACATGACTTTGTGCTGCCAAATTATATATCTCATCCGGCTTAATTATCTGTATTAAATGCATTACATTTGCCATATCGGTTACATCACCATAATGCAATACAAATCGTTTATCCTGTGCAATGTGTGGGTCTTGATACAAGTGATCTATGCGACGCGTATTGTTAATCAATGAGGCGCGACGTTTTACGCCATGCACCTCGTATCCTTTGCCGAGTAAAAATTCTGCAAGATACGCACCATCTTGTCCGGTTACCCCAAAAATAAGCGCTTTTTTTCGCTCTACATTATCTGCATGTACACTCAGAGCAGTGATACAAATAAAAATAAATAATTTTTTAAACGGCATCATACTTCATTCCCTTTTTTTTATTTTTACGCTTCAAATATCTGATGCTCATGGCACCAATCTAATGTTTTTTGTATACCATCACGTAATAATGTTGGTGCATCCCAACCAAGTTCATGCAGCCTGCTTACATCAAGCAATTTACGTGGCGTACCATCCGGCTTGCTCGCATCTTGTATAAATGTACCATTGTAGCCAACAATTTCTTTAATAAGATCTGCAAGTTCTCGAATGGTAACATCTTTGCCGGTACCTATATTAACAATTTCATTACCATCATAATGATTCATTAAAAATAGAACACCGTCTGCTAAATCATCTACGTATAAAAACTCTCGAAGTGGTGTACCAGTTCCCCACAATACTACTTCCGGTTCATTATTTTGTTTTGCTAGATAAATTTTGCGCAACAATGCCGGCAACACATGTGAATTTTCTGGATGAAAATTATCGTATGGGCCATACAAATTAGTAGGCATACACGCAATAAAATGAGTACCATACTGCTTATTGTATGCTTGGCACATATCAATACCCGCAATTTTTGCAAGTGCATAGGATTTATTTGTCTCTTCCAGAGCACTGGAAAGTAAATATTCTTCTTTAATTGGTTGTGGACAATTACGTGGGTAAATACAAGAAGATCCTAAAAATAATAATTTTTTTACACCATGCATATATGCTGCATGTATAATATTACATTCAATCATAAGATTGTCGTAGATAAACTCAGCCGGATAAGTCTGGTTAGCCCAAATGCCGCCTACTTTTGCTGCCGCTAAAAATACATAATCAGGTTTTTCTGCCGCAAAAAAAGCATCCACCACGTGCTGCTTGCGCAAATCAACTTCATGATGAGTGCGCGTAATAATATTATGATATCCCTCTTGCTCAAGCTTGCGTATAATCGCAGAACCAACCAAACCACGGTGTCCTGCTACATAAATTTTTGCATCTTTGTGCATAGCTGCTTGCATTATACTCATCATACACAACCCCAAGATAGGTAAATAAAATTTCATAATGCGTCCTTTTTTATACTGTTATGTGCATGTTAGTCCGTGCCTTCTTTCTTTTTGACACATTGCTTTGTACACGCGATTGTTTGATATGTTCTTTCTGTAATGCCGCACAGTCAGCTTGCACCATCATAGCAACAAGCTCATGAAATGAGATACGGGGCTCCCAACCGAGCAATTGGCGTGCTTTGTTGGCATTGCCACACAATGCATCAACCTCAGTTGGGCGAAAGTAACGAGGATCTATACTAATCAATGGCTTGCCGTTTGCTACATTTATGCCCTGCTCATGCATACCAACCCCTTGCCACGCAATGGTAATATCAATCTCTTTACATGCTAACTCAATAAATTCCCTGACTGAATGGCTCTGACCTGTAGCAATCACAAAATCTTCCGGATGCTCGTGCTGTAACATGCGCCACATCGCTTCTACATAATCTTGTGCATGACCCCAATCGCGTTGCGCATCCAGGTTTCCTACATACAATACCTCTTGCAACCCATATTTAATACGCGCTAATGCACGCGTAATTTTTCTGGTTACAAAAGTTTCTCCACGGATTGGTGATTCGTGATTAAATAAAATGCCATTGCAGGCAAATATATTATATGCTTCGCGGTAGTTAACTGTAATCCAATATGCATATAATTTTGCAACGGCATAGGGAGAACGTGGATAAAATGATGTAGTTTCAGTTTGTGGCACTTCATGCACTTTACCATATAATTCACTTGTAGAAGCTTGGTAAAATTTAACTTGACGTGTTAACCCTAAAATACGAATAGCTTCTAAAATGCGCAATGTACCAAGCGCATCAGATTGTGCAGTATACTCAGGTGTTTCAAATGATACAGCTACATGACTTTGTGCCGCTAAATTATAAATCTCATCCGGCTGGACTTCTTGTACAACACGAATAATGTTGGTTGCATCGGTTACATCACCATAATGTAGAAAAAAACGCTGGCCACCTTGCGCATATTTATCTTGATACAAATGATCAATGCGTGCCGTATTGAATGAAGATGAGCGACGCTTAATACCATGTACCTCATAGCCCTTATGCAACAAAAGTTCTGCTAAATAAGCACCATCTTGACCAGTTATACCAGTAATTAATGCGCGCTTCATTATAAATACTCATTAAACTGTTTATTTTGCTTCAATTGACCTACCACAGCTTTTACACGCTCTGCTTCTTCTTTTTTGGTAATTAATAATACATCATCAGTTTGTACTATACATAAATCTTCTACACCAATAAGTGCTACCAAAGTATTTGCATGTACCAAATTGTTATGAGACTTGATATTAATAGTGTGAGCATGAGGCTGATTATGTTCTTTTTGTAAAGAGAGTAATACACCAATATTGCCGACATCACACCAACTAATATCAGCCGGCACCACCCAGACGCGTGCAGATTGTTCAAGAACGGCATAATCTATAGATATCTTGGGAATGTCATCATATATACCAGTGCCCTCTCGTGCCTGTTGTACGCCTGCAAAAACATCCGGTGCATAAATTTGAAACTCACGTATAAAGGTAGCAACTTGTGCCCCAAACATACCGATATTCCAAAGCATAGTATCTAAATCAAGATAGTATTCAGCAACCGCTTGTGAAGGTTTTTCGTGAAAACAGACTACTTTAAAAGTACCGGTGTGCAGATCTACATCTGTTTTTTTATACTCAATGTACCCATATCCTGTTGCAGGATACGTTGGCTTGACCCCAAATAATACAATCGCATCATTTTTTTGTGCAAATGTTATGCCATGCATAATAGCATGCTGAAATTTACTATAATTATCCGGTGGAATAAATGCATCGGCAGCTAAAAAAATAACCGTTGCATTAGGATTTTTTTTGTATAATTCAAAGCATGCATACAAGATTGCCGGCCCGGTATCACGCAACCCCGGCTCCACTACAATAGTGCCAACTTGATCACCTATACATGCACGTATCGCATCTTCATGATGTACAGTCGTGCTGACCCAAATATTTTTTTTACTATATGCAAGTGGTGCAATACGATCCAGTGATTGTTCAAGCAATGATTTATGATTACCTACTGCCAACAACTGCTTTGGACGCTCTTGCCTACTGAGTGGCCATAAACGCTCGCCATTGCCACCGGCAAGTAAAACAAAATAAACATCCTTGTTTTGCATGATCATAGACCTATCTGCTGCCAGGAGCATGGCCGGTAACATACATACCATCCATACAATGTGCTTCATGCCGTTTTACCATTCCTTTTCTTGTTCCTCATCTGTTGTTGCACATGCACCTTGCCCATCAAAAAAATCGAGTATACTGCGCGCTGGCCAAAACTGTATCTCTTTACTTCCCATAGCCTTGATCGGCTCACATAACAATGAACAAAAATCAAGTAATCTCTTTTTGGCAAGTATCTTACGATCAATCGCTTTAAACCGATTGTGTGCAACTAAAAATACTAAAATGTCTGCACGCGTTAATGCTTCAGTAAGTTCAACGGTGTGCGCCGCGATATGCTCCGGTAGTACTTTTTTATTTATATGTGGTTCACATGTAAGCCATGTAATTGAATCATCCTGCATAAGCGTTTGGGCAATCTGCAATGCCGGCGATTCACGCAGGTCATCAACATTTGCTTTATAGGTTAATCCAAAGAGTGCTACGGTACACGGACGTGTGTTTTGTTTTTTCCAATCTTCTACCACATCTTTTATATGCGCAATAACCTGTAGTGGCCGCGCATCATTGGTAGCACGAGCTATTTGTAAAAATTTGGTTTCTTCAGGAAATATTTCTGCTAAAAACCAAGGATCAACGGCTATGCAATGGCCTCCCACGCCGGCCGTTGGACACAAGATATTAACACGTGGATGCTTGTTAGCGAGTTCTATAACACGATAGGGATTCAGCCCCGCAGTATGCGCAATAGAAGCTGCTTGATGTGCAAATGCAATCTCTGCATCACGTGCACTATTTTCAAGTAATTTAACCATCTCTGCTGTTTTATCATCGGTTAAATATAAGCAACCAACTACAAACTGTTTGTATAATTCTTTTGTTTTTTTAACAGATGTTTCATTAATACCACCAATAATGCGATCATTATGCACCAACTCATGGAAAATATTGCCGGGCAATACACGCTCCGGACAATGTGCAACATAAAAATCTTTGCCGGCTACCATGCCGGTTTGTTGTGCAAGTTCTTGTGCTAATTGTGTGGTAGTTCCAACGGGCACGGTGGATTCTAAGATAACTACATTACCTTTTTGCAACACTTTTGCAATTGCATCTGCAGCTTTCCATACATACGATAAGTCTGCTTTTTTTTCTTTGGTTAATGGCGTTGGCACAGCAATAATAAAGTAATCTGCAAGCTCAGAAGCTGTTGTTGCACGGAAGTTACCTGCACCTAGCACTAACTGTAATTTTTCATAAATTTCAGGCTCGTGAATGACCGGATCACCGGCATTAATTTTTTTTGCACGCTCTAGATCAATATCTACGCCCACAACATTACAATTATGTTCTGCGAGTACAATACCGGTTGGCAATCCTATATAGCCAAGCCCTAAAATAGATACACGTTTCATATGATTATCCTTTTTGAGCATCGGTTGTGTAGCATACTGTTCACGTGTTGTAATACGTTCAGCTGATTGATCAAATAAAGAACCGTGCTTTGCTTGTAAGATAGATACAATTTTTTCTGCTGCATAACCATCACCATATGTTTGCGATGCAAAAGGTGTGCCCGGAGCACCCTTTGTAATCAGTTGTTGCACATGGTGTTCTATAACTTCCGGTGTGGTACCAACTACATGCGCAAGTCCGGTTAACACACCTTCCATCCGTTCAGTTTTATCACGCAATACCAACACTGGTTTGCCTAAGCTCACTGCTTCTTCTTGAATACCACCCGAATCGGTTAGTACGATATCTGCATGATCAAGTAAATAGACCATTTCTTTGTATGAAAGTGGCTCACACATATAAATATTAGGTAATGCACTCAACTCACTCGCACATGCTGCTTCTACTACACGCGGGTTAGGATGATATGGATAAAAACAAAAAAGTGTTTCGTCCTGTGCCAGCATAGTTTTTATGGTAGATAGTACGCGATCAATGCCACCATCTAATGATTCACGGCGATGCATAGTAAGTACTAATATTTTTTGTCCACGTTTTTGACATGCCGCTACTGCAGCAGAAATATCATCACGTACGGTAATTTGATTGGTATATATTTTTTCTTTCACCATCTGGAGTGCATCAACGACTGTATTGCCGGTGCAGAAAATATTTTCTCTACGTGCACCATGCGAAAGCACATTGGCAACTGCGCTTGCCGTTGGGGCAAAATGGTAGGTAGAAACAATACTGATCACACGACGGTTCATTTCTTCCGGAAACGGCGCATGTACATCATCAGTACGTAATCCTGCTTCTACATGCCCAACCGGAATGCGTAGATAAAATGCTGCAAGAGATGCTGCCATAGAAGAAGTCGTATCACCTTGTACCAGCACAAGTGCCGGCTGTATCTCTAAAAAAATTTCTTTTGTTTTTTGCAGAATTGACTGCGTTACATAAAAAAGATCTTGCCCTAAACGCATAATATCAAGGCTCATATCCGGCACGATGCCAAAAAGTTCGAATACATCAGTAAGTAATTGATCATGTTGCATGGTAGATACCACAATGACCGGCACCTGAGCGCGTTTTAATGCGTGGTATACGGGTGCCATTTTAATGCCTTCCGGCCGGGTACCTATGATCAGTACGATAGGACGTTCTTGCACAACTGCTCTCCTCAATGCATGGTGGTATCAAGCAAGTAAGGGATAAAGATAGCATATCACCCATTCTTGGCAAGAGGGATCTAATGAGAAGCCTTATACCTGCAAAACAGCTTTAAAAATGCCACATAGGAATTCTTGAGGGCTTTTGCTATACAATAAATTTCATGTTAACATATTATTAATGGAGGAATACCCTATGAATACCACTATATTTAATACAATACAGGCCCTTTTTTTAGGGCTTATTATATTTCCATGTTATGGCATGGAATACACTGTAGAACCGGCAACATCTGGCAATAACGAATCAGTTCTAAATCAATTGATAAATTGGCAACAAGATGGGATTTTGCTCAATATATTCAAACAAATGGTACAGAACGACTATTCAGAAAAAGCAATTCAAGAATTAAATAAAAAGAGAGAAATATCCAGAAAATTCAACTCTTTACTTTCACACAAAGAAATTAAAAAGATTGTTCGCCCTGAACAAGAATTTCTGAATCATAAATTATTAGAAGCAGCTCAAGAGCAAAATCTATCAAAAGGATTATGCTTTATTCAGTTGGGCAGCAACGTAAATTGCAAAAATAATGATAATAAAAGACCACTACATCTTGCAATACCACCAAGGCAATCAAAGGTTAAAAAGAAATTCTTACAAAAGTTATTTAACTTTAAAAAAGATCAACCAATAAAAGAAGTGCCACCATTTCTTACCATGCTTATTGAGCATAAAGCAGATCTTAATAGAACGGAACGTGATAAAAAAACACCACTGCATTATGCCGTAGAAAATGATCAACTAAGTAGCATAATTTATTTACTCAACCATCAAGCTAATCCAAACATACAAGACCGTGATGACCGTACACCATTGCATTATGCGATACAAAACAAACAGTATGCTATCGCAGAACAATTACTCAAACATCAAGCTAATCCAAATATACAAGATCGTGATGGCAAGACGCCCATATTTTATGTCGGTAAATGTTCTTCATTAGGTAAATTACTTAATCAATATAATGCAGATAATACAATTACAGATAATACCGGCAATACATCCGGTTATTATTTTGCGACAGCTTTGATAGAATATAATTTCTCATAAACAGCCCACTGAACAGAATACAAGCCTGACTCAATGTCGGGCTTTTTTGTTGCATTGATCCAATCGACATGGCATATTACTTTTTTATCTAGTTAAAAAGGAGAACCATGTTTGCAAGCTTTAAATACGCGCCCACCAAAAAACAGTTTGTTATACTTTTTTGTGCTGCATTTTTAATACGCGCCGCCACCTTCTTTTTCTTTATATCTCACACAGATCGTTTTGCACGTTATCGCCAACCGGACTCACCTGATTATCACAATGCTGCATTATGTCTTGCATTAGGTAATGGCATGAGCCAACCTGGCAATAACAATCCTATATTTTGGCGCACCCCAGGTTACCCACTATACCTTGCAATTTTTTATGCATACTACGGCATACATAGTGGCGTGTTTGAAGAAAATTCGGCGGCACAAAAAACTGCTTTGTGGATGCAAATATTTTTATGTTCATTTATTCCTATTATTTTGTGGTACTTGGCCTATATGCTCACCCATAGCTATACAGTTGCCTGGCTTACTGCATGGATAGCAGTTTTTCATCTCGGGCTTGTACTTGCAAGCACGTTCTTTCTTACTGAAGGCTTGGCAGTACTATTTTTTTATTTATTCTTGCTCTATTTTTTACGTATGTTTTTGTATACCGGCATGCAAAACTATACACAGATGTTTATTGCCATGATTATGTTAAGCATATATACCTGGATACGGCCCATGGGCGAATTTGTTGGCATCCTAAGTTCCTTTATGATTATTATTTTTGGCCAACATAATTTTTTTACTAACCTCAAGCATGCACTCACATTTTATGGCGCATTTTTTGTAACCTTATTGCCATGGTATATACGTAATTATAAACGCACCGGTGATTGGTTTTTTTGCCCACTTTCCGGTGTATATTTGAATGTTTTTTGTGCACCAAAAATCTTACGCCGCACGATGAATTTGCCACTAAAACAAACATGGCAATATTGTGTTAACCAAGCAAACAATGCCACCAGACAGGCACACCAGGCAATCCAAGGTACTGGCATGTTTCCATCCCCACTTATTAGTAAACAAGTTGCACTGCCTATCTTGCTTGCAAGTCCTTTTTATTTTTGCATTGATTGGCTCAAAGAGATATGTAAAACGACATTTGATTTGTATGCAAGTCAGTTGGTGGCATTTGCAAATGGAACCTTCTTTTACGATCCTTTAGAAGAATTTTTAACAGAAAAAATTGCTGCATGTTTGTGGACACAACCAATGCCATTGTTAATGCGCGCCATCTGTTGGTTTGAATTTGTATGGAACATAGCATTATGGATTGGACTTATTGCCGGTGCATGGCATTATGTGATACAACCGTTATGGCGTGCAACCAGCGCCAAAGAATCACTTTTTTGGACATGGATTTTATGTGGCATCATGGTTGGTGCTGTGATTGGTATGACCGGTGGATTTGGCTATGCACGATTACGCTTGCCAGTCGAACCATTAATGATAATCTTATCCTTAACCTATTGGTACCCACTCATAAAAAGGACACAATAATACTATGAATCATTTATATGCGCCATGGCGCAGTGTTTATTCAGATAGCGTAGCACATAGCAAACGAGAAGATACAACTGCTGCAGAATGCATATTTTGCAAAATTCTTAAAGATAATAATGATGCTGAACATTTTATCTTAAAACGCTTTACTTATAATTTTGTAGTGCTCAACCGCTATCCATACAATGCCGGCCATCTACTGATCATGCCACTCAACCATATTGCAACATTGCCGGAGCTATCTGCACCAGCGCGACATGAATTTATTGAATTAACAACCCATAGTTACACTATTGTTAAACAAGTACTTGAAGCTCATGGTGTAAATATTGGTATCAATATGGGTAAAGCAGCCGGGGCAGGCATTCCATCTCATCTACATCAACATGTACTTCCCCGCTGGTTTGGCGACACAAATTTTTTGCCAACACTGGCCGATACCAAACAAATTTCATTTAATTTAGGTGATATATACAAACAATTAAAGCCATCATTTGATGCACTTACTATTAAACTCTCCTGAAAAAAAGGCGTTCATGAAGCACTATTACGTATTGATCTGTCTACTATTCAGCTCAAGTTGCATATATGGGATGGAAAAAGAAGAATCAGCATCTCCAACACTTCACTACACATTACTTGCAGACTACAACACTGCGTTGTTACATGTACAAGATACTGATACTGCACAAAAGCTCATTAATGACGGCGCATGTATACATACGCGTGATGGCCAACTGAATACACCGCTGCACCATGCTGCAGCATCGGGCAATAGAACACTTGTAGCATTCTTATTACAATTGCAGGCTAATCCACACCTGCGTAATATTATGCAAGAAACGCCACTTATGGTAGCAACGTGGCATGCACATGCTGATACTGCTCACGAATTAATAATACATGGCAGTCGCCTTGATACTAAGTGCGCCGGCAATAATACATTGCTCCATTATGCAGCCCGGTACAATAATCGAGATCTTGCACTATGTATCACCAAAGCTATGCAGAACAAGGGCATTATATCATCGTTTATCAATAGGCAAAATAATGATAAAGATACGCCCTTGCATCTTGCCACCGCTTGTAATTTTCTATGGATGATACAATTTCTCACACAAAATCATGCGGAACTTGATATACAAAATCATAATGGGTGGACACCACTCCATACAGCTGTTGCAACTCCCAGCAATGATAACTATCAAATAGTAAAATACCTACTAGTATCTGGTGCAAATCCTGATGCGCAAAACTATCAACATATGACACCACTTTGTATGGCTATTAAAAATAGATTATTACAGTGTACAGAAACATTAATAAGCCATGGTGCTAATGTTAATCATCAATACGATACATGTACGCCATTATGCCTGGCGATAGAATATTTTAATACTATCGCTCTAACACTTCTTGAACATGGTGCCAATCCTGACGCCTCACAAGCAATTGTATTGGCAACACAACATAATAACCTAGCTATGGTACAAATGTTAATCGGGTGGGAAGCTACACATCATGACCTCCTACATTATGCAATAAATGCTAATGCTCACGATACGTTCAACTGGTACATAAAAAATTATAGCAATACGATCAATATAAAAAGTGAATTATTTCAAGAATACCCGCTAGGGACCGCGCTAAAAAAAGGTAATCTTGAAACCATACGATTGTTATTAAACACTGGTGCCCGCCTAGATACGGTTAATGACTTTGTACATATTTTAGGAAATTATTACCAAGAGCAACAACTTATTATCAATATCTATAACTTACTCAAAGAATATGAGATTGATCTCACGCATACTACCGCACCATACAGTAAAAAAACACTGCTACATATCGCTGCAGAAAAAAATTTTGCGCAACTTGCCCAACTGCTATTAGCTAATGGTGTCAGTATAGAAACAACCGATGCCCAAGGCAATCAGCCGCAAAATTACATACAGCCCTATAATCAAAATGCGGCTACCATGACCAACTTGGTTCCTTGGCCAACTGCCTGGGAAATCATTAAACAGTTTTTAAAATCATTAAAAGGTGGTAATTAGGATTAAAAGGCCATCTCCATTGATAAGCAACAAAAATAGCAGTATCATGGATATTATGCTGATGTAATGTATATTATTTGCCCAAAGGACCGCATGAAGTCATTAGAAATCCGTAAACGTTTTTTTGATTTTTTTGTCAAAAACGGCCATGAAAAAGTTGCAAGCTCATCCCTTATTCCGGCACAGGACCCTACCCTATTATTTGCCAATGCCGGCATGAACCAATTTAAAGATATCTTTCTTGGACATGAGAAACGTGATTATACCCGTGCTGTAAGTATTCAAAAATGTGTACGTGCCGGAGGTAAACATAATGATTTAGATAACGTCGGTTTTACCAAACGTCATCTTACCTTTTTTGAAATGATGGGCAATTTCTCATTTGGTGATTATTTTAAAAAAGAAGCAATCCATTTTGCATGGGATTTCTTAACTAAAGATCTCAAGCTATCGACCAAAGAACTCTATGTCACTGTATTTAAGACTGATGAAGAATCATACTACTTCTGGCATAAAGATGTTGGCATTCCAGCAGAAAAAATATATCGCCTCGATGAAGATACCAACTTTTGGCAAATGGGTGATATTGGCCCCTGCGGCCCATGCACAGAAATTTTTATTGACCGCGGCATAGAATTTGGCTGTGGTGATGCCAAAAATTGTAGCCCGGCATGCGGTTGTGATCGCTTTTTAGAAATTTGGAATTTAGTATTTATGCAGTTTGACAAACAACCAAATGGCGAGCTTAAACCACTCAAACAAACTGGCGTAGATACTGGCATGGGGCTTGAACGCCTCTGCGCTATTATGCAAAATAAAGACTCAGTATTTGAAACTGATTTATTTGCCAATATCATCAAAAAAACTGAAGAACTTACTGGTAAACTCTACGCACAACAACCAGATGAGCTCAAGGCTGCATTCCACGTGATTGCTGACCACATCAGATCATCTACTTTCTTGATTGCTGATGGATGCGCCCCTTCAAATGAAGGCCGTGGCTATGTATTGCGTAAAATTATTCGCCGGGCTGCATTATTCACACAAAAATTAACTGATGAAAATATATTCCCAACACTGTCACAAACAGTCGTGCATGACATGGGAGATATTTACTCTGAGCTCAAAACTAATGCCGAACTCATATTCAAGGTGCTTGACAGTGAAGTTAAAAAATTCTCGGCGAGTTTAACCCGTGGACGCATTATCTTAGATGAATATTTTGAGATAAATAAAAAAAATAAAAAAATTACCGGCGAGCAAGCATTTAAGTTATACGATACCTATGGATTCCCAATTGAACTCACCACTGCAGCAGCGCGTGAGCGGGGATATACCGTCAACATTAAAGAATTTGAAAAATTAATGCACCAACAACAAGAACAATCCGGTAAAAAAACAACTGATGTGCTTTCTTACCTTGATTTAGATCAATCAGTACATACTGAGTTTACCGGCTATCATGAACTAGAAACTAATTCAGAAATTATTGCGTTGGTATATAACAATACACCAGTTACCGCTGTACCTGCCGGTGCAACATGTTATGTTATTACGCGCAAATCGCCATTCTTTATTGTGGGTGGTGGCCAAGTGCCGGATCATGGCTGGCTTATTATTGATAATAATAAAATAGAACTTGAAAGTGTGCGTTTTATCAATACCGCTATTGGCGCTCAAATTACTACACCGATCGCCCTTAAAGTGGGTGATCCCGTAACTGCTGTGGTAGATAAAACATGGCGTACCAATGCTATGAAAAATCACACGGCAACTCACCTATTGCAAGCAGCGCTCATAGAACTATTTGGCAAACATATTAAACAATCTGGTTCATTAGTACATCCGGATTATCTCCGTTTTGATTTTACCTATCATGAAAATTTAAAACCGGAAGATATAAAAAAAGTAGAAGAACTCGTAAACGAAAAAATTCGTGAAGACATACCAGTTAATGTGGTATATACCACACTCAAAGATGCACTTAAACATGGCGCACTCGCTTTTTTTGGTGATAAATATAAACCGGAAAACGTGCGTATGATCAAAGTCGATGATTTCTCGGTTGAGCTGTGTGGTGGTACACATGTACCATCAACGGGTGTCATTGGCACATTTAAAATTACTGATGTATCTGCATTATCTGCCGGACATCGCCGTATTGTTGCCGTTACCGGCCCACGTGCAACTGAATTATTCTATAAAACATTTAATGATATCAAACAATTGAGCCAAGAATTTAAAGTAAAACGTGAAGAAGTACTGAACGCCGTATTGAAATACAAAGAACAAAGCAAAGAGTTACAAACACATATCAAGCAACTGCGTACCCAATTATGGCAAACGCAGGTACCAATTTGGGCACAACATATTACCGCGGTAAATGATATCCCATTCTTATTTTTAAATCTCAAAAACTTTACCGCAGATGAACTACGCGAAATTGCTTTGCACTTGAACAAGCTCCACCCCGGATTCTATTTTGTGATCAGTCAGCTAGATGACCGCTCACTCTTCTTTGCCCACGTTGACCCCCAGCATGCAGATGCCATTAATTTGAAAAAATTTGGGGCATGGCTAAAAGATACACATGGCCTGCGAGGCGGAAGCAAAGACAATACACTTCAAGGTGGTGGGGGCAAATTTGATGCCAATTTGAAAGATGCGATAATCGGTTGGCTTCAAAAATCTTAAGCTGTTTTACCCTGTTATTCATAATCTGACCTATTAAATAGGTTCTCAAATTATTGCTTTCTAAAAAGATAATATGCTACTTTAAGTATAAAGAGCGAGAACCTATAGAATATAGGATTAGTAATGAATATTAAAAAATTAATCTTAGTCGCATTACTTGGTATGGGGGCAAGCAGCTGCTTGGCATACAAAATTACTCTAATCAATGAAACTGATGGGGATATACAGGTAAATATTATCTTTGGCGGCTGTAAAAACAAAAATATTAGCGTACCTTCAAAAAATGAACCCATGGTAGTAGATATCGGCCTATGCTGCACCAAACATATTGATATTACCGGCCTTAGTGGTCCTGTCGCTAAGCTAAAAATATCAAATTATACACCCAAAAAAGGAACTGTTCCACTTTTTGGGTTTCGATGCGGCAATTATGTTGTACGCGTCCAACAATCAACTAACACCCAAGGCAAAATAGAATTAAGCGTTAGTCCTCAAGAAAAAGATTAAATAAAATGGAGAATGTAATGAAAAAAATATTTTTAGCCATTACCTTTACCTGTTTAAGCATACCAAGCCTATATGGCATAACACAATCTGAGCCAGGTGTTACCGGCTTATCTGCCAGTGAGCAACCAGTTAAATTCCCATCGTCTATTTAGGATATATCAATGAAAAAACTGATTACACTATTACTTATCTCTGCTGCCAGTATGGCATATGGCACAAATATACAATTAAGCAATGCAACTCATGATAGCATTATCGTAATGCTCAGCTACTCCGGTGAGTCCATCTGTGCCCCTATGACTATAAAAATCAACTCAAACCAAACCATGTCCATTAATTCCGGTAAATGCAGACTTGCAAGCATCGTTATGCAAAAAGCAAAACGGTTAAATAGAGGTACCATAAGAACTTACGAAGTTACTACCTCTGCAGACCAACAATCTTACGTTATTACCGAAAATGACAATAATTTGATAATTAATTAATTGTACAGTTGCTCAATTTTTCCTACCGCATCATCAATATGTGCATCTACTTGTTCTGAGCTCTCCGTAAAATTTTCTAACACATAATCTGCCACATCTTCTTTATGTGGCGGACGCCCGATACCAAAGCGCAATCGTACAAAATCTTGACCACATGCTTCTATAATAGAACGCAAACCATTGTGCCCACGAGCACTGCCGCCTACTTTGATACTTAAATTGCCAAATGCTTTTTCTAACTCATCATGCACAACCAGAATATGTTCCGATTTTATACCCTTCTTGAGCAAGAATGGTATAACTCTGCCGGAGCTGTTCATAAATGTTTGCGGTTTTATCAAGATAACTTGGTTATTATTAATATCTATGGAGCAATACTGCATTACATCTTTTTCTTGCCAGGTACCACCATAGCGTTCTGCCAATGCGTCAAGCACTCTAAACCCAATGTTATGTCGTTGGTAATAATATTTACGACCGGGGTTACCTAGGCCAATAATTGCTTGAATATCAAGAGATTGTTTCATATCATCACTTTTTGTCTATAACATGCCAAATAGCATTAGCTAATTGCGTACTAATATCAATCACCTTAATTTTATCATGTGACTTACTAGCCGGCAATGGAATAGTGTTTGTTACAAAAACATTGCGCAATACACTCGCTTGCACGCGTTCTAATGCATCGCCTGAAAATACCGGATGCACAAAAAATCCATAAATTTTTTGAATCCCTTTCTCATGCATATTGGCAACTGCGTGTAGTGCTGTTCCTGCAGTATCTATAATGTCATCAACCACTACCGCTGCCGGTGCACCACACACCCCTTCTGAACCCACAATGCGTGTTTGATCTGGCCCAAAACGTTCTTTACGCAAGACTACATAGTTACATGCAAGTTGTGTTGCAATTGCATGCGCACGTTCTTGCGCACCTTTATCCGGTGCTACAATGCATACATCGGTGCCAATTACATCAGCAATGCAGCGGGCGATAGTCTCATGCAATTGAATGTTATGTACGGGAATAGAAAAAAAAGACGCAACCACCTCTTTGTGTAATTCAACCGTGATAATCTCATCTATACCTGCAACTTCAAATAGCTGTGCAATCACCTGTGCATTCCCAGGTTTTTCGGTAGTTACACTCACTTCTTGCCGTGCATAGCCAAAGTATGGAACGACGGCAATCACCTGGCTTGCCCCAATATTTTTAAGTTCATGTGCAAGAAAGGAGAGTTGCAAAATATGCTCATGCACCGGCGCGCTTGTCGATTGAATAATAACTGCTTTGTTACCAACCCAATCACTCGGATTATCAACACCAACTGATATTTCTCCGTCAGCAAATTTTTTGATCTGTGCAACATGCAGCTGCTTGTTCATTTTATCTGCAATGCAACATGCCAAACCATGGGTATCATCTAAGGTAATTAATGCAAAACTCATACTACCACCCTAATTTATAAAAAAACGGTTGATGTGTAACACCAACCGTTTTGTCTAATTCTAGATAAAGTTTGTACTATGCACGAGCTGTTTTGGTTGCCGCCGGTTTATTTGCTGCAGTTTGAACTTTTTTATCGCTGCTGTCTTTTTTGTTTGCAGCATCCATGTTTGCAACCATTACTTTGGTCAAGTCTGTTTTATCTGCGCGGTATACAACACGACCTGATGCAGTATCTTGGATAAGATCATAGTTATTTTTTACTGCATATTCTTCTATTACTGCTTGTGCTTGCTTGCTTAAGTTATCACTTGCATATTGCATCGCACGTTTAAGCTCATCTTCTGATTTTTTGACTTTATTTTCTAGATCGTTGCGCATATTCATGAGACGCGTTTCTTCTTTTTCTCGCGCATCTGTACTAAGCATAGATTTTTTATTGTTATACTCATCCATTGCTTTAGTAAATGCTTGCTCATCCTTCTGAATATCAGCCGTTAATTTTTCGCGTTTTACTTCCATTTCATTAGTCGCTTTTTTGCCGGCTTCTGAATCACGCATAATTTCTATGATATTAATAGTACCAAGTTTTAAGTCAGCATACGCCATGCCACCAAGACCAAGCATGCCTGCTGCTGCGAATGTCATCATTTTTTTGTTCATATACAGATCCTTTCATGAACTGTGTTTAACTCACTAATTAATAGATAAGTTTAATCAGGTACTAAAATTAGTCAAATCCTACGCCATATAAACTTACGCACCTCTTCTATCACAACAATAGATGATGATATGACAAAAACTACTGCCCAATCGTGTATATCAAGTGGCACCGTTTTAAAAATAAATTGCATCCATGGTGTATAAATAAGTATAAATTGCAAAGATAACACAAAAAAAGTTGCACCCATCAACCCCCGGTTGGCAAATAAGCCAAGCTGAAAAATAGACTGCGTTTCTGATCTGCAGTTCCATGCATTAAACCACTGGAACATAGCCATAGTCAACAAGGTCATGGTACGTGCATAGGTGATATTAATTTCATAATAATGCCAAAAGACCCAAAGTGAACCAATACCCATTGGCACCGCCATGTATAACATTTTCCATAGTAATTGCGCATCTACCAAACGCATTTTATTTCGCAACCATGATGCATCTAACAAATTAGCTTCTTTAGGCTCCATAGAAAGACCAACATCCAAGAATCCATCAGTTACTAGGTTAAGCCATAAAATTTGTGCTGCAGTTATAGGCAATGGCAAGCCGATAATAAGTGCAAACATAACTATTAAAATCTCTCCCATATTAGTTGCAAAAAAATAAAGTACAACTTTACGTAATATTTGAAAAATATGCCGCCCTTGCTCAATGGCATTAACTATATTTGCAAAAGAATCATTCAATAACACAATATCTGCTGCCGCTTTTGCAACTTCAGTACCTATATTGCCCATAGCAATACCCAAGTTTGCAGTAACTAATGAAGGTGCATCATTAATACCATCACCCGTCATAGCAACAATTTTTCCTTCTGCATTAAACAATTGCACAATACGCATTTTCTGTGCCGGTGTTACACGTGAAAATACCGTTGTATTATCCAATTGAGCAAATAGTTTCTCATCAGAAATTTTTGCCAATTCCGGCCCATCAATATATTGATCACCCGCTCGATAAATATCAGTTTTTTTGGCAACATATAACGCTGTCTTTTGATGATCGCCAGTTGCCATTACTACATGTAAACCTGCCTTGCGCACTTGTTCCACTAATGCACGCACTTCTGGCCTAATCGCATCCTCTATGCCCATAAATCCAAGCAACTGAATATTATTCTTTAGTAACTGTGCATAGGCATCAAAATGCTCATTGCCATTACCTTTTGGCATTTGCGCAGGGTCAAACTCTTTCATACCTATAGCAATTACGCGCAGCCCTTCATCTAGCATGCGCATTAGCTCCTTTTCTGTACGCTCAGCCATTGGCTCACAACAGATCATAAGTGATTCTGGTGCACCGGTTATATACGCAACTATTTTATCATTATGCTGATAAAATGCCGCATGATACTTAAGCTTTGCATCAAAGGGAATCTCGTATATTTGTGTGTACTCTTGTTCCAACTTCGCTTGATCAAATCCCATTTTTTTTGAAGCAACAAACAATGCCGCCTCCGTTTGATTTCCTTTAATATCAAACATATTTAGCTTAGGGAGGTAGGTAATTTCTGTATTATTTAATAGCGAGGTCGCAATGCCCATATGATATAATGCATCAATATCACGCACATCTACCGGTTGAGCATCAAGCGCTAATTCTCCTTTATCATGATAACCTTCGCCCGAAACCTGATATACTTTACCATCTGCATAGATACAGATAACAGCTAACTCATTACGTGTGAGCGTTCCGGTTTTGTCTATTATAATAACATCGGTACGCCCCAAGGTTTCTACCGCCTGCATATTTTTAACCAATACATGCTGCCGCGCCATGCGGTAGGCACCAGTAACCAGGACCAATGTAAGTACCACCGGAAGCCCTTCCGGCACAACACAAATAAAAAGTGCCGTAAGCATAATAAGTAGTTCTGTTAATGGCTTGCCAGTTAAAAATCCAATAATAAATAACAGGATACACATCACTAAAATAAAAAGTAGAATGACATACGAAAGGTGCTCAAGCTCTTTTTTAAGCGGAATTTCTGTTTTTATCTCTTCTACCGTTTTGTGAATTTTACCAATCTCAGTATTTGCACCGGTAGCTACCACCACCGCCTTGCCTGAACCGGCCATAACATAGGTACCACGATAAAGCATATTGACACGATCTGCTAATGCAGCCTCGTGCTTTATCGTTTCATCAGTTTTGTATATCAATCCTGATTCACCGGTTAATGTAGATTCATCAATTTGTAAATTGTGGGATGTGATAACACGTGCATCTGCCGGTACGCGTTGCCCTTCGGTAAGTAGAATAATATCACC
>Ga0055451_10000130_pt1 | contig 26483 bp, 11 predicted proteins | sample China_Galinas_PW_3_FD_57745 | JGI IMG/M metagenome (GOLD analysis project Ga0055451, IMG submission 57745) | Wetland microbial communities from San Francisco Bay, California, USA, that impact long-term carbon sequestration - China_Galinas_PWB_D2 | ecosystem: Environmental > Aquatic > Marine >... | reverse complement strand
GGAGCCACGAAGGGCTGAAGCCGCGCTCTCCAATCCAGAGAACAGTACTGCCGGCCCTCCTCGTGATCTGGCCGAAGTCGGTCCTTCTCTCTGTGGAGTCTATGGAAGGGTCGTCAGCGAACGCCAAGAACCAATCTCAGGGTTATCGGTCCATATCGGGCTGGTGTCCTACAGCGTTCCGACGCTCGAAGACGCGCTGAGAAGTGGCGCATTGACCTGGAAGGCGACGCTGCCGACGGATGCAAGGGGGCGTTTTGCTTGCAGCCAATGCCCGGCGCTTCCAGGCAGTGTCCTTGTCGAGGTCGCTCGATCCGTGGGATGCGTACACCGTGTCACCGATGTTGTGCCCATTCCGGGTCACTGGGTCGACGTTGGCGTCATCACCCTGTCTTCGCCTTCGTCCCTGCGAGGTTCGGTGAAGGGGGAGAACGACAGGCCCATCGGCGACGCGACGATCCTGTTGTCCCCGTGCCCTGCCGATGGTTACCTCTCCGGCTGTCGGGGCAGGGCCGTAACGACCAGTGCAGGCGATGGGACCTTCGTCATCGATAACGTGCCGCCGGGTGCCGTCGTTCTCGCCGCCCAGAAACGCGGGTTGACCTCCGATTGGTCACCGCCGATCTCTGTTCCACCGGCTGCTCGACTCCGCGATATCTGTCTTCGCATGAATAGAGCCGGCGTCATTCGTGGCCGAGTGCTTGCCACAGACACGCGGCGAGGCCTCGAGGCCCACATTGCCCTGCGACCCGATGGCGAGGGGCGTGTTCTATTCGGTGACACAGATCCGAGCGGGCGATTCGCCATCGCGGGTTCCCTGCCTGGCACGACGTACAACTATGGTGCCCGGTGCCGCGGCTATGTCGGTGTCGGCGGTGGGAACATGATCAACACAACCGCCGACGGGCAAGTCGAGCGGCCGCTCGTGATCCAGATGCGTCCCTGTGGCGCGACGCACATTCGAGTCGTCGACGCAAGCACGTCAGCTCGGATCCCCAACGCGTCGATCTCGCTTGTCAGTGCATCAGACTACGCGCGCCCGCAAGTCATGCCGAATGCACTGCAGTACCGATCACGACCATGCGAGGCGACTACGGATTCTCAGGGACTGGCCAATGTGGTGAAACGGGAGTGGTCGCAGCGAGTCGTTGTCACGGCGACTGGGTATTCCCCCAGATTGGCAACGATGCCGTCACGGAAACCGCTGTTCGAGATTCGGATGTCTCGAGGGGGGAGGCTCGAATTCATCGTGCAGGATCCGAGCTCACAACGAGTGAAGCGCGCTCGAGTCGAACTGCGCCAAGATCTCCGCTTCGCGTATCAAGCCAAGTGGATTGCAATACACAACCCTTCGCGTCGGTTGTTATTGCGCATACGCAGCGACGATGACGGCCTCGCGGTCTTCGACCACCTGCCCGCGGACCGCTACTTCTGTGTGGTGAGCTCACCCAAGCACGGGACGGCCCTGGCCGCGATTGATCTGTCAGATGAACGATCGCAGCGGCTCGTGCTCACCTTACCGCGCCCGGCATCGATCCACGGCTCCGTGGAGCCCGCGCACAGCGGTCTCCGGCGCGTCGTCTTCGCGTTGGCTTCGAACGACTATGCCTTCGGGTGCCCGATCGATGCGCAAGGACGGTTTCGGATCGGATCCCTGCGTCCGGATACCTACCGAGTGTTCTGCCTTGCCCGCGCTGACTCGCCAGGGGTGACGGCTGGCACGATTCGGGTTCGGCTCGACAAACCAGATGAGACGGTCGTCCTGGCAGAAGGTGAGGACCGGGAGCTGCGGCTGCGCACCGAGGCTCGCGATCGAATCATCCAAGGCCATCTCGCCATCGACGGTGACAATGGATGTGGGATCCGGCTGAGGGCGACTTGGGCGACTGCTGTTCTCCACAAAGGTAGCAGTCGCTCTACGGTCACCGATCACCTGGGTCGGTTCCGCATCAGTGGGCTGCCACGCAGGCTGATAACGCTGAGTGGCTGGTGGACAGCCGGGACGGAGCGAATGCAACTGTTTCGGAAGAACATCGCGTACGGCGCATCTCCACAACGGCTCGACATTTCCGTCGACACGGCGCCTGTGACGTTCGAGGTGCGTGAAGCCGGAACGGAGAGACCGATGTGTTGGTCATCGCTGAGCGTTTCGTGCGACGGACACGAGTTGTCGGCATGCAGGCTCGAGACGAATGGCCATGGCGTGCGCGCGGTCGCTCACTTTCCTACAGGCGCGTTTTCGGTTCGTGCCTCACCACCCGGTGGCGATCCCGGTCCACCGACAGCGTTCGATGTCCGGGTCGCACGTCCCATCGTGGTTCCGGTCTACGTCGGGAACGGGAAGCGGAACTGACAGAAACGAAGTCCCCGCAGGTGTTCTTCTTGGACCAATCAACAACGTGAAATCGGTTCTCTTCATCGCCCTGGCTGCGATTGCAACGCCCGGGGCCCCTTGGGGCTTCCTCGCGACACCGCACCCGGGCAGAATCGAACCGCTGTCGCTGGCGTCTGCTCTTCTCTTCCACGCCCGCAGTCATCGCCAGCGGCGGATCGACCCACGGCGTTGTGTTACCTGATCACTGATTCATGCGACGGCAACCCGACGACCCAGCAGTGCCACCAACCAAGCGCTCCGCGCAAAAGCGCCGTGACTGCCTCCGCTCAATCCGTGTGGGGGCAACCGCTGGTTCCCTGGCATGTTTAGGCACGGCACTATATGCACGATTCGTGCAGGACTTTGCCATAGGTTTTCAGTCCGGCCTCGAGATTTCGGCAATCGCGGGGGGCGTCGCCGTGATAGCTGGATTCTGTGGTCGAAGGCGGCGAACCACGGGTCGAAACCAGTGAACGGGTCTGTTGCCGGCCCAGCAAACCGTGCATCGAGGAATGATAGACGGGCGAAGGAAGCGGACAATCGAGAAACGCGGCGTGACGTCTTGGACCTCAAGAAGGGCCTGTTCGAGGTAGAGGACCGGCGCTGGAAGCTGACCGGCGAGGGCCGCGGCTGGGTGAAGTGGAAGCTCCTGGGTGGCGCAGAACGACTTTCAACGGTCTGCTAGCTAGCGCAAAACCGGATCGCCGACGAGATTGGACAGACGCCAGGTCTGCGGGTTGCCGGACGGGAGCAGCACTGCCTGGTGAAATAGCGTCAGTCCGCTCAGCGCCGGCGTGTTCGGGACCGCGACCGAGACGGTGGTTCGTCCGGGGACTGCTACGGCTGGCAGCGTGATGCTGCGGGCAAGGTCGATGCGCAACGCACCGAACGGTGGAATCGAGACCGCGGGCGCGAGCTCGTGCAGCGACAGGATCGGGACCGCCAACGCGCCCGCTGGCCCGTAGCCCGGCGCCACGTAGAGCTCGTAGACATCGTCCGGAAGCATCGCCGGCGAGTCGACGAAGCGACCCTTGCCGTCGTTGAGCAGCACCCGGTCGGGGTCCGGACCGGAGTAGCTATCGTGCGCTCCGTTGCTGAATAGCAGGTCCACGTCCCCGTCGTGATCGATGTCACCGGCAGCCACTCCGATGGTTGCATCGCGAATCGCCGGCAGGAGGCTCGCGGTTGCGTCCGTGAACTTCCCCTTCCCGTCGCCGAGGTAGACGCGGTTCTGGGATGCCAAGAGGCCCGCGAAGCCGTTCGCGAGCACGAGGTCGAGGTCGCCGTCGCGATCGAGGTCGACGAGCTCGAGGTCGTTGGTGAAGTCGGCATCGGCCGGCATGTTCGTGCTCGTGACATCCGTGAACCGACCCTTGCCGTCCCCCAGGTAGAGACGGTTCTGTCCGTGGTTGCCGAGCACGAGGTCGAGGTCGCCGTCCGCGTCGACGTCGGCTGCGCGCAGGGCAAAGGTCCTCTGATCGATGCCAGGAAGCGCGGACGTTGCGTCGGTGAACGAGCCCTTGCCGTCGTTGAGGTACATCCGCGCTCGAGTCAGGCTGTTGCCGAACACGACGTCGAGATCCTTGTCGCCGTCGACGGATCGAAGGCTTGCGGGAGCCGCCCTTCGACCCGCGAGAAACGGCCGTAGCCATCGCCGAGAAACACCTGGTTCTGGGCACCCAGGATGCCCCCGATGTTCGCGGTCACGCAATCCTCGTCGCCGTCTCCGTCGAGGTCGCCGAACGCGACGGCGCTCGGTTCCTGCGTGCGGATCAACCGGGGAAACGCGGGTTCGAACACGTCGACGAGCCGTTGGTTGCCGTCGTTGACGTGCAGCTTGCACGGTCCGGAGAGGTCGGCGACGAACAAGTCGATGTCCTTGTCGCCGTCGATGTCCGCGCACGCGGCGCTGATCGTTGCGGTCTCGCTCGGTTCGAGCCAACGGATCTTGAAGCCTCCGCGCCCGTCGTTCTCGTATAGCCGGTCGCGAAACCAGCCGCCGAGGAACAGGTCGGTGTCGCCGTCTCCGTCGAGGTCGCCTGCGGACACGCACCTCGTCGTGTCCGGGCGTCCCGGGATGCCGGAGCTCGGAGTAAACGAGCCCCGGCCGTTGTTCAGGTAGAGACGATCGTTGTACCCGCCGTCGTTGCCCACGACGAAATCGAGGTCCTTGTCGCCATCCACGTCGATGAACACGACGGCCAACGTCGGCTCGAGGTTCGGCGTGAACCGGCTCGCAGTGACGTCGGTGAACCGCCCTTTCCCGTCGTTCGAGTAGAGCTTGGTCGCGCCGCTGCTCGACGTTCGATAGTTGCCGATCAGGAGGTCGAGATCGTTGTCCCCATCGATGTCGCCGAGCGCGAGCGCCGTCGTCTCGTCGGAGTCGAGCGGCATGTGGCTCGTAGTCACGTCGGTGAACCGGCCGCGCCCGTCATTGAGATACAGCTGCGTCTGTCGAGTCCCCGGCACCCACGCAGAGCTTCCGTTGCCGACGACGAGGTCGAGGTCTCCGTCCCCGTCGACGTCGCCGAGAGCGACCGCGTTGTTCGCGCCCGCCGCTCGCGGGATCGCGGCCCCGTCGAGTGTGAACTTGCCTTTGCCGTCGTTGCGGAACAGGCGCGCAATGCCGGGATTGATGATGTAGTCGCCCGCGCCGAGCACGAGGTCCAGATCGCCATCCGCGTCGACGTCACCGGCCGCGATCGCGCGATAGGTGACCCACAGTCCTTGGTTGACGGCGGGTATCGCCGAGACCTGGAAGTCTCCGCGCCCGTTGCCCGAGAACAGCAGCGCATCGTTGTTGCGAAGGACGACGATGTCCGCGTCGCCATCCCGATCGAAGTCGCCGATCGCCTGACCGAGCCCGTTCGAGACGAGCGGGAAGTCACGCTTCGGCATCGACTCGAACTGGGCGATCTGCCCCGCAGCCGGCGGGACGAGCAACAGCAGCGCGCACAGGGTTCGCATCGAGTACACAGGATAGCGGCGAAACGGGCTTCCGAGCGGAGCACGTCGGCAGCGAAGTCACGCTTTCTTGGGCGATGTAGGCTCTCCGTCCGCGCGAAGGACCCCAAGTCGAGCAGACTCCTGCACGCGTCGGGCCTGCTAGCTGATGGCCACGTTCGTGCGCCGCATCGGCGACACGCGCTCGTCGGGGGTCAGAATCCCGCGCAGGTTCAGTGGATCGGCGGCCGAGACCTCGAGTCCCTGCCCGCTCTTCTCGCGCCGGACCTTGCGCATCAACGCGACGGCTTCGGGCAGGGCGTACTGCTCGCCGTCGAACCCGGACACGAACCGTCCCCCACGCACGCGACCTTGCAGCTCGCGGCGGCGGAACAGCCGCAGGAGGTCGCGCCACGGGATCGGCTGCTTCTCGCGCTTGAGCAGGCGGCGGAACACTACGCCGTAGCGGACGAGCAGGCGGTCGGCGATGAAGTCGAGGTCTTCGGCGGACCAGACCTCCGGCAGAGGTTCGCTCGATTCAGCGGAACGGAAGAACGAGAACCTGCCCGCGCTCGACACCGGATTCCGACGGCGTGACGGCGGCACGATCAGGCTGCGCAGTCCGGTAAACGAGTCGCACGTGATCAGCCCGCGCGCGATCAGCTCGCCGAGCCCGAGCTCGTATTGACTGGCGAGGAGCCCGGCCCGCTTGCGCAGCTCGACCGGGAACACCGCGCCGCGTTCTTGCAGCACGTCGAACAGCAGCTGCGCCGAGCTCGACAGCTTCTCGACTTCGAGCGGCCCCGCGAGCCGTGTCCATGTGTCCAGGTTGTCGCGTTCGAGCAGACAGATCGGCGTCGTCCGGATCGGGCTCGCGCCCTGACCCCACAACCGGCCCCAGACGACGACCCCCGACAGCGTCAGCTCCTCGAGCCAGTTCCGCCGATAGCCGCGGACCCGGCTCGGGAAGATGTGGTTCTCCCATGCCGCCGCGGGGATCTCGCAGCCTTCGAGCTGACGGATCACGGCCAGCACGCCTGCCGGCCCCTCGACCTGGTGCTGGCGGTCGACGTGCTGCCAGCACGCCAGGAACCGCAGGAACTCGCCCGCGCTCACCGGCCGGATCTCGCGCCGCAAGCGATCGAGCGTGTAGCGATGGATCCGCGCGAGCAGCCGCCGCTCGCACCACGCCGGCCGCCCGTCGATCCGCGTGCGCAGCACGACGCCCTGCGACTCCAGCGCCCCGAGCTCGGGCGCGTCGCTCTCGATCGGACCGAGTGCCTCGAGCCGTCCGCGCAGGACCTCGACACGGTCGCGTGGCGCTTCGACGGCGAACCAACACGGCCGCCCGTCGAACTCCTCGCACACGACCCGCTTCGCGGCCGCGAGCTCGTCGATCCACTCGCGCCAGTGCTCGACCTCGTCGTCGGCGACGAAGCCCATCCACATCAGCGCCTCGTGCACCTCCTCGACGTTTTGCGGCTGCGGCCACGCCTCGTCGCGCACGCGCGCGATCGCTTCGGGATCGAGCTTGCCGATCTCGTCGGCCCGCTCGGGGTCGAGCGTTCGGCGCATCGCGACCGCCTGCGTGCGTCGCTCTTCGAGCGGCGCGTCGTCGAGGAAGCTGTAGGGCTGGGCGGTCAGGATCCCGCGCGCGAACACCGAAGGCTCGACCGTGTCGACCGCGACGTGCTCGATCGAGCCGTCGACGATCCCCGCGACGAGTCGCTCGAGCCCACAGGCGTCCATGTACTCGGTCATGCAGTCCTTGACGGTCTGCTCGACGACCGGGTGGTCCGTCGGGATGTCGAGGTTGCCGCTGTCGAGGTTCTCCGGGCATGCAGCGGCCTGCGGGAACGCTTCGACGAGCAGGTCGTCCGAGCGCATCCGCTGCAGCGCGAACGGAACCCGCTTGCCGTTGCGCATGCGCTCGAGCATCAACGAGCGGGCGAGGTTCCACCGCCAGCGGGTCTGGAACATCGCGTTGGTGACGACGGCCTGCTCGAGCACCTTGGTGACCGTGTTGGGGTGCAGGAACCCGAAGATGTCGTCGAGATCGAAGCTCGTGTGCGCGCCGAGCGAGATCACGATCGCTTCCTCGTTGGCCGCGGCCTGCAGCTCGAACCCGAACCCGCGGCAGAACCGCTTGCGCAGCGCGAGCCCGTAGGCGCGGTTGATCCGGCCGCCGAACGGCGCGTGGATCACGACCTGCATGCCGCCGCTCTCGTCGAAGAACCGCTCGGCGACGATGCGTTTCTGCGTAGGCACGACGCCGAGCGCCTGCTTGCCGAGCTTGACGTACTCGTCGATCTGCTCGGCCGCGGCCCGCGGGACGCCGGTCTCGGCCATCAGCCACTCGACACCTTCGCACTCGTCGCGGATCCGCGCGACCTCGGCCGACAGCTCCTCGGTCCGCGCCGGCGCCTCGCCGAACCAGAACGGCAGCGTCGGTGGCTGGCCCTTGGCGTCGGCCACGCGCACGGTCCCGGGCTCGACGCGCAGGATCAACCACGACGTGTTGCCGAGCTGGAAGATGTCGCCCTTGTTCGACTCGATCGCGAAGTCCTCGTTGACCGAGCCGACGTAGTTGCCGTCGGGCTCGAGCACGACGTCGTAGTCGCCGTTGTCGGCGATCGCGCCGCCGGACTGGATCGCGACGAGCCGCGCCCGCTTGGTCGACAGCAGCCTCCCTGCGACCCCGTCGCGGTGCAGCAGCGCGCGCCGGCCCTTGGCGTGCAGGTTGATCACGCGCTCGTAGTCCTCGCGCGTGAGGTGACGATACGGCCATGCGGCCCGACAGGTCTCGAACAGCTCTTCTTCGTCCACCGGCTCGGCCACGCAGCTCGCTACGACCTGCTGCGCGAGGATGTCGAGAGGTCCTTCGGGGACGATCGTCTTGTCGAGCACGCGCCGCTTGGTCGCGCTCATCAACGCAGCCGCACACACGAGCTCGTCGATGGTCAGCGGAAACAACCGGCCCTTCGGTGTCTTCGCGAGGCAGTGCCCCGAGCGCCCGACGCGCTGCAGAAACGTCGCGATCGACGGCGTGACCCCGACCTGGATCACGAGGTCGACGTCGCCGACGTCGATGCCGAGCTCGAGCGAAGCCGTGGCGACGAGCGCGCGCAGTTGCCCGTCCTTGAGCCGTTGCTCGGCGTCGAGCCGCATCTCCTTCGACAGGCTGCCGTGATGGCTCATGACCTGGTCTTCGCCGAGCACGTCGGTCAGCCTGGCTGCGATCCGCTCGGCCAGCTTGCGCGTGTTGACGAACACCAGCGTCGTCGTGTGCTCGCGGATCAGCTCGGAGATCCGTTCGTAGATGTCCTCCCAGGTCTCGTGCGAGCACACGGCTTCGAGCGGCGCGGGCGGAACCTCGACCCCGATGTCGATCTCGCGCAGGTGCCCGGCGTCGACGATCTCGCACTCGCGATCTCTTCCTGTGAGGAATCGTCCGATGTCCTCGATCGGCTTCTGCGTCGCCGACAGCCCGATGCGCTGCACGGGAACTTCGCGCCCGGCCAGCGCCTCGAGCCGTTCGAGGCTCAACGCGAGGTGCGACCCGCGCTTGTCGCGGGCCAGCGCGTGGATCTCGTCGACGATGACCGTGCGGACCGTGCGCAACACCCCGCGCCCACCCGCGCTCGTGAGCAACAGATACAGCGACTCGGGCGTCGTCACGAGGATGTGCGGCGGCCGCTTCTTCATCAGCTCGCGCTCGCGAGACGGCGTGTCACCGGTGCGCACGAGCACGCGAATCTCGGGCAGGAAGTAGAACCGGTCACGAATCTCCGCCAGCGGCCCCGACAGGTTCTTCTGCACGTCGTTGACGAGCGCCTTGAGCGGCGACACGTAGAGCACCTGCGTCTCGTCGGGCAGCGGCTGCCCTTGCGAGAGCAGCGAGTCGATCGCGGTCAGGAACGCAGCGAACGTCTTGCCGCTGCCTGTCGGCGCCGCGATCAGCGTGTGCTTGCCTTCGCGAATGCGCGGCCAGCCGTGCTCCTGCGGCAGCGTCGGTTGGCCGAAGCGGGAGCCGAACCATTCTCGGACAGCGGGATGGAATGCGGACAGCGGCATGGGCCGAGTATAGCTGGGCCGGGAGTGTCAGCAGGCTGTCAGTCGCCCCCGCCCGACGCCATGTTCCTGAAGAAGTCGGCCTGCCGCCGCTTCAGCTCATCGGGCGGAACGTCCTCGACATGGGTCGCCATCGACCACCAGTGCCCGAACGGGTCGGTCACCTTCGCATACCGGTCGCCCCAGAACATGTCCGTCGGCGGGTGCACGGGCTTGGCCCCGGCGTCGACCGCTCGTTGGAACACGACGTCGACGTCCTCGGTGTAGATGTGCATCGCGACCGAGCTGCCGCCGAGCGTTTCGGGCGCGACCCACCCTTCCATGCCCGGAAACTCGTCGCACACCATCACGTCAGCGTCCCCGATCCGCAGCCGGGCGTTGAGCACCGAGCGCTCGTCGGGCCCGTAGTCGACCGAGATCAGCTCGGCATCGAATGCTTCCTGGTAGAACTCGATCGCCTGCCGGCCGCGGCGGACGACGAGATGGGGAGTCACGGTGTGGAAGTCGTCGGGGATCGGCTTGGGGGGCATGCGTCGAGCCTCGCTGCTGAACTGTCGGAGCTAGTCTACGTCCTTTGGCCCATCGCAAGTAGCCGTGTGTAGGCTACTTCCAACAATGCCGTTGACATCGCGGCGGGAGATTCCGATAGAATTCCCCGGAACGCAACCTCACCGTATTCGTTGTTGGCCACGATGACTCACCGCTGGATCCTCTGCCTGATTGCAGGTATCGCGCTCGTCGCGATGCCGCGCGATGCCAAGGCGGGCTCGTGTTGCGGTTCACACTCCCGCGCCGCAGCCAGCACCAGCGAGGATGCGCGGGCCACCAGCGACCTGCCTTCCGTCGCCGCCGAGTCGCAGATCCAAAACGAGCGCGACTGCATGCCGGGCTGCGCCGGCTGCCTCTGCGGCTGCAACCCGAACCCCTACCGATCGGTCCCCACCCCGGCGGTGCTCGTCGATACCGAGCTCGTGCCGCCGGGCTGCTTCGCGCACGCCATCGCGATCGTCGAACCGGACCACCCCGTCCTCGTTCCGACCCCGTTCGCGAGGCGCAATCCCGCGCATCACCGGGTCAAACGGCGCGAGAGCCTCTTGCGCCACGACACCGTCTTGCCGATGCGCGACTGAGACGCCCGGATCGTGTTGACGCGGCCCGCAGACAGCGGCCCGCACGATCCCGGTTTCTGTCTCAGGTAAGTCCAAATGAAAGCTCGGATTCCGAGTGCCGCGTTGGCGCTCGTCTTCGCCGGCTGTGCGATGTCGGTCGACCCGGCACTGCTCGCCGATCGCAGCAAGCTCTACTACGCGCCCTCACCCGGCGGGCCGGCCGCGGGCCAGAAGGTCGATCTCGCGGCCGACGCCGATCTCGAGGCGTGTCTCGCCTACGGCCTGCAGAATAACCCCGGCCTGCGGGCCGCGTTCGAACGCTGGCGGGCCGCGGTCGAACGCGTTCCGCAGGTGTCGTCGCTGCCCGATCCGATGTTCGCGTACGCGCACTTCATCGAGGAGATCCAGACCCGCACGGGTCCGCAGCGCAATCGGTTCGGCCTGTCGCAGACGATGCCGTGGCCCGGCAAGCTGCGGCTCGCCGGCGAGTCCGCGAGCCACGAAGCCGAAGCGTTGTGGTCGAAGGTCGAAGCCAAGCGCCTCGCGCTCGTGCGTGAGATCAAGCGCGCGTGGTACGACTACGCGTTCCTCGGCCGGGCGCTGATCATCGACCAGGAGAACCTGCGGCTGCTCAAGCAGCTCGAACCGATCGTCCAGCGCCGCATCCAGGGCGGTGCCGGGCAGCAAGACCTGCTGCGTCTGCAGGTGGAGATCGGCAAGCTCGAGAACGAGCTCGAGACGCTCAAGAAGCTCGGCCCCACGATCCGAGCGCGGCTCAACGCCAAGCTCAACCGCCCGACCGCGGCCGAGATCGCGACACCCGGGCTCGAAGAGCCCGCGTTGTTCCAGGTGAGCACGTCCGAGCTCGAAGCGCGCGTGGAGAAGAAGAACCCCGAGCTCGAGTCGCTGCGCCAGAAGATCGCGAGCAGCAAGTCGCGCAAGAGCCTCGCCGACCTCGCCGGGCGCCCGGACTTCACGTTCGGCGTCGACTACTTCGACACCGGTCCCGCGCTCAACCCCGCAACCCCTGGCAGCGGCGACGATCCGATCGCCGTCAGGGTCATGCTCAACATCCCGATCTGGGGCGGCAAGTACGCGGCGGCCCGCAGCCAAGCCGAACACGACAGCCTGGCCGCGAGCCGCGACCTCGCGGACCGCGAGAACACGCTGCGTTCCGATCTCGCGCTCACCGCGTACGAGCTCGACGATGCCGGACGCCAGCTCGTGCTCTACCGCGACACGCTGCTTCCACGCTCGACGCAGTCGTTCGAAGTCATTCGCGCCGGCTATCGCGCCGGCACATCGTCACTGCTCGACGTCATCGACGCCGAGCGTGTCTTGCTCGCGTTCAAGAGAGCCTATTGGCGGGCCGCGAGCAATTGGCAGAAGAGCCTCGCCGATCTCGAGGCGATCTGCGGAGGACAGGTCCGATGAAATACCTATTGCCACCACTGGTTCTCGTCTTGCTGCTCGTCACCGCCGGCGGAGCTTGGCTGCTCGGTCGCACGGCGCCCGTCAAGGAGCACAAGGCGCAGATCTACTACTGCCCGATGCACCCGCAGTACCGCAGCAACGAGCCCGGCAAGTGTCCGTACTGCACGATGGACCTCGTCGTCTTCGATGCGAAGACCCAAGGTCACGACCCCGTGCTCGAGCTGTCCGAGGCCGAGAAGAAGCTCGCCGAGATCGCGACTGCAGCCGTCGAGCGGCGCTTCGTCGAGACCACGGTCCGCATGGTCGGCATGGTCGACTACGACGAGACGCGCGTGCGCACGATCTCGGCGTGGGTGCCCGGACGCCTCGAGCGGTTGTTCGTCGACTTCACGGGCACGCGCGTGCGCAAGGGCGACCACCTGGTCTCGCTCTACAGCCCGGAGCTCTTGACCGCGCAGGAGGAGCTGCTCGAGCAGAAGCGTGAAGTCGAGCACCCGAGGAAGGACGACAGCGAGTTCCTGCGCGAGAGCAGCAAGCGCGCGCTCGAGTCGGCCCGCGACAAGCTGAGGCTGTGGGGCCTGAGCAACGAGCAGATCGCCGAGATCGAGAAGCGCGGCACCGCCGAGGACCACGTCGTGATCCCGTCGCCGACCCAGGGCATCGTGATCCACAAGGCGCTCAACCAGGGCGCGTACGTCAAGGTCGGCACGCCGATCTACCGGATCGCCGAGCTCGATCAACTCTGGGTCCAGCTCGACGCCTACGAGTCCGACCTCTCGTGGATTCGCTACGGACAAGATGTCGAGATCGAGACCGAGGCGGTTCCGGGCAAGAAGTTCCACGGCTGGATCTCGTTCCTCGCGCCCGAGCTCGATCGCAAGACCCGGACGGTCAAGGTCCGCGTCAACGTCGAGAACCCCAACGAGGAACTCAAGCCCGGCATGTTCGTGCGCGCGGTCGTCCACTCGAAGATCGCCGCCGGCGGACGCGTCATGGACCCGAAGCTGGCCGGCAAGTGGATCTGTCCGATGCACCCCGAGGTCCTCGAGGACGGGCCGGGGCAGTGTCGCATCTGTCAGATGCAGCTCGTCCCGGCCGAGAAGCTCGGATACGTGTCTCCGGACACGTCCGATGCCAAGCCGCTGGTCGTGCCGAGGACGGCGGTGCTCTGGACCGGCAAGCGATCGATCGTCTACGTCGAGAAGCCGGGCACGTCGGCGCCGACCTACGAAGGACGGGTCGTCGTGCTCGGACCGCGCGCCAACGACTACTACCTCGTCAAGGAAGGTCTGTCCGAGGGCGAGCAGGTCGTCGTGCACGGCAACTTCAAGATCGACAGCGCGCTGCAGATCATGGCCAGGCCGAGCATGATGAGCATGAAGGCCGCGCCGGTCGAAGCTACCCGGGACCAGCGGCTAGCGCTCGCGCCGGTGCTTTTGTCCTACCTCGACATCCAGGCGGCGCTGGCCGGCGACTCTCTCGAATCGGCGAAGGCCGCGCTGGGCAAGCTCGCTGACGAGCTCGCCAAGGTCGACGCCAAGCTGTTCGACGCGCGCTGGAAAGAGCGCGCGAACGAGCTCGCGGCCGCGGCCAGGTCCGGGGCTTCGGCCAAGGAGATCCAGGAGGCGCGCAGGGCGTTCTCGGTCTGCTCGCGAATCCTCCTCGACTGGACCGGCAGCTTCGGGCACGCGAACGACTCGAAGCTGTTCGAAGTGTTCTGCCCGATGGCGTTCGACAGTACCGGCGCATCCTGGCTGCAGGTCGGCAAGGACGTCCACAACCCGTACTTCGGCGCGGAGATGCTCGACTGCGGGACGATCAAGCGGGAGTTCCAGCGATGAGTCTCGAGCGCCCATCGCCGCTCGACCGCTTGCTGCGCTGGTGCCTCGAGAACAAGCTGATCGTCATCCTCCTGACGGCGATGGCGATCGGCTGGGGCATTTACGTTGCGCCGTTCGACTGGAAGATCCCGGGCATCCAACGCAACCCGGTCCCGGTCGACGCGATCCCCGACATCGGCGAGAACCAGCAGATCGTGTTCACTCGCTGGGTCGGGCGCTCGCCGCAGGACGTCGAGGACCAGATCACCTATCCACTGACCGTCGCGTTGCTCGGCGTGCCCGGTGTCAGGACGATCCGCTCGTCGTCGATGTTCGGGTTCTCGTCGATCTACGTCGTGTTCAACGAAGGCGTCGAGTTCTACTGGTCGCGCTCGCGCATCCTCGAGAAGCTCGCGAGCCTGCCGAGCAACACGCTGCCCGAAGGCGTGCAGCCCACGCTCGGTCCCGACGCGACGGCGCTCGGCCAGGTGTTCTGGTACACGCTTCAAGGCCGCGATCCCGAAGGCAAGCCGGCCGGCGGATGGGACCTCTACGAGTTGCGCACGATCCAGGACTGGTATGTCCGCTACTCGCTGCTCGGCGTCGAGGGCGTCGCCGAGGTCGCGTCGATCGGCGGCTTCGTCAAGGAGTACCAGATCGACGTCGACCCCGACGCGATGCGCGCCTACAAAGTCAAGCTCGATCAGGTGTTCGGTGCCGTGCGCCGCTCCAACATCGACGTCGGTGCGCGCACCATCGAGCTCAACCGCGTCGAGTACGTGATCCGCGGCCTCGGCTTCCTGAAGAGCGTCAAGGATCTCGAGCGCACGGTCGTGGCCGTCAACGACAACGTTCCGATCTACCTGTCGAACGTGGCCAAGATCAGCCTCGGTCCGGCGCTGCGCCGCGGCGCTCTCGACCGTGGCGGCGTCGAGGCGGTCGGCGGCGTCGTCGTGGTCCGCCAGGGCGCGAACCCGCTGGCCGTCATCAAGGACGTCAAGGCCCGCATCGCGCAGCTCGCGCCCGGGCTGCCGAGCAAGACGCTCGCGGACGGAACCGTGTCCAAGGTCACGGTCGTGCCGTTCTACGACCGCACGGCCTTGATCCACGAGACGCTCGGCACGCTCGACTCGGCGCTGGTCGAAGAGATCCTCGTGACGATCATCGTCGTCCTCGTCATGGTCGTGCACTTGCGCAGCTCGCTCGTGATCTCGGCGACGCTGCCGCTGGCAGTGCTCGTGTGCTTCATCGCGATGCGCCAATTCGGGGTCGACGCCAACGTCGTGTCGCTGTCGGGCATCGCGATCGCGATCGGCACGATCGTCGACATGGGTATCGTGCTGACCGAGAACGTGCTCAAGCACCTCGACGCGAGGGAGCCGGGAGAGAGCCGTCTCGAAGCGATCTACCGCGGAGCATCGGAGGTCGGGAGCGCCGTGCTGACGGCCGTGATGACGACGGTCGTCAGCTTCCTGCCCGTGTTCTCGATGCAGGCCGCCGAAGGCAAGCTGTTCAAGCCGCTCGCGTTCACGAAGACGTTCGCGCTGATTGGGTCGATCGTGGTCGCGATCGTCGTGCTCCCGACGTTCATCCATTTCGTGACCAGAGACCGGCCCGCACGCTGGCTTCCCGAGCGCGTCACGACGCGGGCGAGCCTCGTCATGAACTTCGTGATCGCGATGGCCGTGGCCGTGATCTTGGCCAATCACTGGGCTCCGATCGGCGCGGACCGCGGCTTCGCCAACGTCGTGTTCGTGGTCGTGCTGCTCGGCGGCTTTCTCGCGTTGATCCGCCTGTTCTACGCCGCCTACGAGCCGATCCTCCGCGCGTGCCTGGCGCACAAGCTGCTGTTTTTGGCGTTTCCGTTGCTGCTCGTGACTCTGGGGCTCGTCATCTGGCTCGGCTACGAGCGCGCGAGCGCAGTCGTCGCGTTCTCGCTCGTGGTCGCGGCGAGCTTCGTGTTCGTGCCGTTCCTCGCCGGCGCATGGCGCGACCGCCAGCACTACTCCGCAGTAGTGCTCGGCGTGCTCTGGCTCGGTTCGATCGCCGTGATCGTGCTCCCGGGACAGACGCGAGTCGGCGCATGGGCCAAGCGAGCGTTCCCCGGGCTCGGGCAGGAGTTCATGCCGCGGTTCGACGAAGGCTCGTTCCTGCTGATGCCGGTGACCCAGCCCCACGCGTCGATCGGAGAGGCGATGGACGTGCTCGCCAAGCAGGACAAGGCGATTCGCTCGATCCCCGAGATCTCGTCGGTGGTCGGCAAGATCGGGCGCGTCGAGAGCGCGCTCGACCCCGCACCGGTGTCGATGATCGAGACCATCATCAACTACGAGTCGGAGTACAAGACCGATCGAAACGGCCGGATCCTCAGGTTCCGCTTCGACGACAAGACGGGCAAGTTCGCCAGAGACGCGGCCGGCGACCTGATCCCGGACTCGGGCGGGCATCCGTTCCGGCAGTGGCGGCCGTGGATCACCAAACCGAAGGACATCTGGGACGCGATCGCCAAGGCCGCGCGGGTTCCGGGGACGACCGCCGCATCCGAGCTCGGGCCGATCGATGCGAGGATCAAGATGCTGCAGACCGGCTTGCGCGCGCCGTTTGGAGTCAAGGTCCAGGGGCCGGACCTCGAGACGATCGAGCGCGTCGGCATCGCGATCGAGAACGAGCTCAAGAACGTGCCGTCCGTGCGCAGCGAGACGGTCGCGGCCGACCGCGTGGTCGGCAAGCCGTATCTCGAGATCAACATCGATCGCGAGAAGATCGCCCGCTACGGCATCACGATCAGGAGCCTCCAGGACGTCATCGAGGTCGCGATCGGCGGCAAGCGGCTCACGACGACGATCGAAGGCCGCGAGCGCTATCCGGTCCGCGTGAGGTATCTGCGTGAGCTGCGCGACAGCGTCGAGGCGCTCGGCCGGATTCTCGTGCCCACCCCGGGCGGCGCGCAGATCCCGTTGGACCAGCTCGCGCAGGTCCGTTATCGCCCGGGCCCGCAGGTGATCAAGAGCGAGGACACGTTCCTGACCAGCTACGTCGTGTTCGACAAGCAGCCCGATGCCGCCGAGGTCGATGTCGTAGAGCAATGTCAGGCGAGGCTTCGCGACGCGATCGCTGCCGGCGACCTCGAGATTCCGCCCGGCGTCTCGTACAAGTTCGTCGGGACCTACGAGAACCAGCTTCGCTCGGCACAGCGGCTCCGGCTCGTGCTGCCCTTGGCGCTGCTGATCATCTTCCTGATCCTCTACTTCCAGTTCGGGTCGATGCTGACGAGCCTCCTCGTGTTCAGCGGCGTGTTCGTCGCGTGGGCCGGAGGCTTCCTCATGCTGTGGCTGTACGGCCAGCCGTGGTTCTTGAACTTCACCGTGTTCGGCGTCGACGTCGCCCAGCTGTTCCAGGTCCGTCCCTACAACCTGAGCGTCGCCGTGTGGGTCGGGTTCCTCGCGCTGTTCGGCATCGCGACCGACGACGGCGTGATCCTGTCGACCTATCTGCGTGAAGTGTTCGAGGACAGGAAGCCCGACTCGGTCGCGGCGGTGCGCGAGGCCACGGTCCACGCCGGCAAGCGACGGATTCGCCCGTGCCTGATGACGATCGCGACGACCGTGCTGGCCTTGCTCCCGGTCCTGACGTCCACCGGCAAAGGCTCGGACATCATGGTCCCGATGGCGATCCCGTCGTTCGGCGGGATGACCGTCGTCCTGATCACCGTGTTCGTCGTGCCGACGCTCTACTGCGCGATCGAGGAGCGGCGCCTGCGCCACAAGCAGCGGTCGGCGACGTAACTCCGAAAAAATGTGTCTGACACATTTTTTCGGCCTGCTAGCAGCTAGCGCAGCCAGGCGACCGCGACGTTGGTCAGGTCGAGACCGGTCGGATAGGCCGCGTGGGCGGTCTGGAAGTAGAACCGCTTGCCCGAGAACCAGGGGTCGTTCGGAACGCCGATCACGATGTTCTCGATCGCCTTGCCGCGGGAGTTGGAGTCCTGCGCGATGCCTGTTTGGACGACGATCATCTGATTGGGGTCGAGCAGCAGCGGCATGCCGAGCCCGACGTTGAGGCGGCTCAGGTTGTTGGCCGCGAGCAGCGTGTAGACCCGCCCTGCCGGAAGCCTGAGCTCGATGTCGACCGACTTGCCGGGACGGCCCTCGTTGATGACGCGAAGCCCGCGCCACAGGTGGAGGTGCTCGAGCGTCGCCAGCAGGTTCGGGCGCACACCGACGTTGCCGGCGACAACGACGCCCGCGTGCGTGACGGCGTCGATCAGCTGCTTCGGGCTCAAGACCTTGTTCCGGTGCAGTCGCGAGACCGACTGGATCGACGCGAGCACGCCGGCGACCTGCGGGGCCGCGGCCGACGTGCCGCCGAAGATGTGCGTGTAGCTCTGCTTGCCGTGGTTGCCGTTCCAGAGCTGGCCGTACGCAGTCGTCGTGACCAGGACGCCCCAGGCATTGGCCCCGACCACGGAGCCGTAGTTGCTCCAGTCGATCGCCTTCTCCTCGGGTCCGAACGTCGCGCCGCAGATCACGGCGCCCGACGGCGTCGACGTCGGCAGGTAGCGGGTTCCGTAGATGTTCTTGTCGCCGAGATCCGAGTGCGTGTTGCCCGCCGCGCACGTGACCGCGATGCCCTTGAGCACGGCGTTGCGGATCGCGTCGTAGCTCTGCTGCGGCCAGTCGAACGGCGTGTGGTGGATCTGGTTGTTGTACGTCACGCCGAACACGAACGACGACGTGAACACATCACCGGGTCCGGCTTTCTGCATGGCGAGGCTGACCATGTTGCCGACGCCGTTGAGGATGCTGCTGACGTAGAGCTGCGACTCGGGCACGTAGCCGCGCACGCCCTTGGAGTCGCGCGCCGCGTGCAGGATGCCGACCGCCGCGGTCCCGTGATTGGCCCAATACTGGATCATCCACGGAGTGAAATCGGTCCGCCCGATCGCGTTCTTGGCGACGAGCTGGGGGAGGTCCTCGTGGCCGAAGATCCATGCTGCTTCGAGTTGAATCAGCACCTGATGCGGGTTTCCGAGCGCGCCGAGGATACCGAGCGCTTCGGTGTGCCCGAGGCCGAACGGACTCGGCAGCAGGTAGAGCTGATTGGTCTCGAAGAACGGTGTTTGCTTCAGGCCGGGGTCGGCGACGACGGGTTGCTCCCACGCGAACGGGGGCTGCAGCGGGTTTCGCGGCGTCCGACCCAACGGGCCGGCGAGCGGAGTCTTGTTGATCTTCGTGTTGCTGCCCTGCGCCGGCAGGATCGCCTGCATGTGGAACTGTGGATACGCGGTCTCGATCGCGTGCAGCTGCAACAGCTTCCCGAGCAGCGTGATCGAATCGGCGCGGCCCGACGTGAACACGCGATAGAAGTTGTTGAGATCGGCCGGCGGCGCGAGTCCGTCGGGCAGCCCGTGCTTCTCGGGCTCGGCGATGCGCCGCGCGATCGCCTCCCGCTCGGCGTCGAGGTCGGCGACCGGACGTGTGAACACGCGTTCGATGCGGCGGTTGCCGAGCAACGCTCGGACCGGGCCGAGGTCGATCGGGTCCGGAGACGTCAGCGATTCACCGGTCGGCTCCGGATCGGAAGCCAGCCGCACGCGGTAGCCCTCGCGGAACTTGAGCAGCAGTCGGTCCTGGTGATAGCACCGCGGATCGATCTCGAGCTCGCGGTCGAGCGTCGGGCGGAGGACCTCGCGGGGCCCCGGTTCCTGCGCCCGCACGGGTGTCGCGGCAACAGCGACGCCGAGCGCGCAGAGGGAAGGTAGAACGGCAGCGGCAAACGCTGCCTGAGACGAGCTGCGCATCATCCCCCCATGCGGAAAGTGCTTTCGAGACAAGGCCGGCGAGCATAGCAGCGCGAAGTCGCCGGTGGGTGGGCGAGGCGGTCAGAGTCCCGTGAATTTTGTATTCTAACAGTCTCGCCATGTCGCCCGTAGACAGGCCCTCTCAACCTCCACCTGCTCCAGGAGAACCGCCTTGAATCGCCATATCCCGTTCGGGCGACCGTACTTGCCCGTCGAAGGAAGCGTCTCCGTCTCTCTCCTTCTGTCCTCGTGCATGACCCTGGGCGCGCTCCTCGCGCTCCCCGTTCCCGCCATGCAACAGGGTGAGTCGGCCAAGCAGGACAAGGACAAGAAGGTCCTCGTCGACCCCCTCACAAAGAACGAATCGAAAGCCAAACCGGGCACCGCACCGATCGATCTCTCGCAGCTCGTCCTGCGCGCCGTCGGTCCGGCCGCGATGTCGGGGCGCGTCATCGACATCAAGGTCGACCCCAAGAAGACGAGCACGTGGTACGTCGCGACGGCCTCGGGCGGCCTGTGGAAGACCGTCAACGCCGGCACGACGTTCACGCCTCTGTTCCAGCACCAGCGGGTCGTGTCGATCGGCTCGGTCGCGATCGCCCCCTCGGATCCGGAGCAGGTCTGGGTCGGCACGGGCGAGGGCAACAACCGGAACTCGAGCTCGTACGGCAACGGCGTCTACCACAGCAAGGACGGAGGCAAGACGTGGACCTACGCGGGCCTTCCGCGGAGCATGCACATCCCCAACATGCAGGTGCACCCGACGGACCCGAACACGGTGTTCGTCGCGGCGCTCGGCGCCTTGTGGGGACCCAACCCCGAGCGCGGTCTCTACCGCACGCGCGACGGCGGCAAGACCTGGAAGCTCGTGTTGAAGCACGACGCCAAGACCGGCGCGACCGAGGTTCGCATCGATCCGAAGAACCCCAACATCGTCTACTGCGCGCTCTACGAGCGCCAGCGCGACGCGTTCGACGGTAACCATCCGAAGAAGCGTTGGGGGCCGGGGTCGGGCTTCTACAAGAGCACCGACGGCGGTGACACGTGGAGAAAGATCACGAAGGGCCTGCCGACGTGCAACATGGGCCGGCTCGCGTTCGACATCTATGCGAAGGACCCGAGCCAGGTCTACATGCTCGTCGAGACCGAGAAGATCGGCACGCTGCCCGAGGGCGCGCCGCGGCAGCAGCAGGCCCAGCCCCGCGGCCAGGCCAACGCGGCGAGCGGATACGTCGGCGTGCAGACGGCCGAGGCCACCGGCGGCGTGCGCATCACGCGCGTCGTCGATGATTCGCCCGCGGCGGCCGCCGGCGCGAAGGTCGGGGACGTGATCCTCGAGATCGGCGGCGAGCCGACCGCCGACAGCCGCGACTTCTCGGCGGCCGTTGCGACGTTCCGTCCCGACCAACGGGTCGCGGTCAAGGTCTTGCGCGCGGGCAAGCTCGAGCAGATGTCGCTGACGGTCGGCCGCAACCCGAACGCGGCGACTCAGCGCGGCGCCCAGGGCGGCGCCCGCGGCGCGCAGGGTGGTGCTCGCGGCGGCCGGCAGTTCGGTCGTGGCGGTCGTGGCGGCCGCGGCGGCGGTGTCGCCGACCGCATCGGCGGGCAGCTTCCCAACGTCATGCACCTGCAGGGCCCCAACGGGTTCCAGACCGGTGGCCTGTTCCTGAGCAAGGACCACGGCGATTCGTGGGAGCGGATCAACAGCCTGAACCCGCGTCCCTACTACTTCTCGGAGATCCGCGTCGATCCGTCCGACAACCGCTACGTGTACGTCTGCGGCATCTCGTTCCACATGAGCGAGGACGGCGGGAAGACGTTCAAGCCCGGCAACTCGGCGCCGTCGATCCACGTCGATCACCATGCGTTCTGGATCAACCCCAACGACGGGCGCAACGTGCTGCTCGGTTGCGACGGCGGCCTCAACGTGTCGTGGGATCGCTGCAAGACGTTCGAGTCGTTCGCCAACATGAACATCGGCCAGGCCTACCACGTCGTCGCCGACAGCCGGCGGCCGTACAGGGTCTACGCCGGTTACCAGGACAACGGTTCGTGGGGCATGCCGACGGCGACGCCGTGGCGCGAAGGATTGACGACCAGCGACGCGTTCAAGATCGGCAGCGGCGACGGGTTCGTCTGCCGCGTCGATGCGGAGGAGCCCGACGTCGTGTTCTCGGAAAGCCAGGGCGGCAACATGAGCTGGCGCAACGTCATCACGGGCGAGCGCGGCGGAGTCGCCAAGCCGCGCGGCAATGACCTGCAGGACGCGGACCGGCGCTGGCCGAACATGGCCGGGGTCGCCGAGACGAAGGCCGATACGGCGGGAGAGAAGACCGGCGAACAGCAAGAGCCGGCCACGTCGCCGGGCGCCGAGCAGAACGGCGCCCGGCAGGGTCGCGCCCGGCGGGGCAACGCTCGACAGGGCAACGCCCGGCAGGGAAACGCCCGACAGGGTAACGCCAGGCAGGGTGCCCGCGGCGGCGCGCGCCAGGGACGCGGGCAGCAGTTCCGCGGTCAGGGCGGCCGCAACCGCGGTCCGCGGCTGCGCGGCAACTGGGATACGCCGTTCCTGCTTTCGCACTTCAACTCGAGGACGATCTACTACGCGGGCACCTACGTCTGCAAGTCGGTTGACCGCGGCCGGACCCCGATCGTGATCAGCGGCAAGCTGTCGCTCGTCGACGATCCCGAGGGCGGCACCGCATCGGCGTTGACCGAGTCGCCGCGGCGTCCCGGGGTGTTGTGGGTCGGGACCGACGACGGCGCGCTCTATCTCACGCAGGACGACGGCAACACGTGGACCCCGCTCCACCAGAAGCTCGTCGAACTGCGCGGCGCGGGCGCCACCCCGATGTGGGTCAGCTCCGTGTTCGCGAGTGCTCACGCCGACGGCCGCTGCTACGTGGCCCTCGACGGCCACCGGCTCGACGACCGCAAGCCCTACGTGTTCGTCACCGACGACTTCGGCAAGACCTGGCGGAGCATCTCCAAGGGCCTGCCCGAAGACTCGGTCCACGAGATCCACGAGGACTCGCAGAACCCCGACCTGCTCTATCTCGGGACCGAGAACGGGTTGTTCTTCTCGTTCGACCGCGGCGAGTCGTGGCAGAAGATGTCGAACAACTTCCCGACGGTCGCCGTGCGTGACTTCGACATCCAGGAGCGCGAGCAGGACCTGATCATCGCGACGCACGGCCGCAGCGTGTGGACGCTCGACATCGAGCCGCTGCGCGATCTGACCGAGGCCAACCGCAAGAAGCCGTTCCTCCTGACGCAGCCGACCGACGTGTTCCGCATGAACCGCCGCAGCCTGTCGCGTCAGGGCCAGCGCCACTGGTCGCTGCCGAACCCGCGCGAGGAGGCGGAGATCTACTACCACCTCGGCAGCGACGCCAAGTCGGTGGAGGTCATCGTCAAGGACATCCTCGGCAAGGAGGTATGGAGGACCAAGGGCAAGACGAAGGCCGGCCTGCACCGTGTCGCTTGGGGGCTCACGGAGGGTCGTTCGGGTCGCGGTGGCGCTCGTGGAGCGCGCGGCGCGCGTGGTGCGCGCGGCCGGCGTGGAGCGTTCGGCGGCGGCCGGTTCCGAGGACGCGGGGGCGCGCGAGCGCCCGCCGGTCCCTATGCCGTGACGCTCGAGGTCGACGGCAAGTCCGACACCAAGGCGTTCAAGGTCGAGGACCTCGGCAACGTGCTCGACGTGTCGTGGCCGCGCCCGCCGCAGGTCGGCGAGGGCAGGGGCCGTGGAGCCTTCGAGGAAGAACAAGACGCAGAGGCGGAAGAGCTCGACGGCGACGCCGGTCGCAAGGAGGACCGCAAGTGATCACTCGCAAGCATGACAGGCTGTCCGCCATCGTTCCGTTCGTCGCGCTCGCGTTGGTGACCGCGCTACCGGCACAGACCGGTGGCCAGCGCAGTCGCGCAACGCAGCAGGGTCGCCGGCTCGACACGAGCGCGATCCAGCGAAACGCCCGCCAGGGCAACCGCCAGAACCGGCAAGGCGACCGGCAGGGCGACCGGCAGGGCAACCGGCAGGGCAACCGCGGCCAGTTCCAGGGTCGTCGCGGCCAGCGCGGCAACCAGCAGCCCGAGCGCGCGCCGATCACGGTCTACGCGTCCAAGACGGACCTGATCGGCGACCTCGAGCTGCGTCAGGTCGGCCCGGCCAACCACAGCGGCCGGATCGTCGACATCGCGGTCGATCCGCGCGACCGCACGACGTTCTACGTGGCGGCGGCGACCGGCGGTCTGTGGAAGACCACGAACAAGGGCATGACGTTCACCCCGGTGTTCGACAAGGCCGGCACGACTTCGATCGGTGACGTCGCGATCGCGCCGAGCAAGCCCGACGTGCTCTACCTCGGCACGGGCGAGGCCAACAACCAGCGCTCGTCGTACTGGGGCGACGGCGTCTACCGCTCGATCGACGGCGGCAAGAGCTGGCAGAACGTCGGCCTGCGCGACAGCCACCACATCGGCCGCATCATCGTCGATCCGAACAACCACAAGCGTGTGTTCGTCGCGGCGCTCGGCCACCTCTACACGCCGAACGAACAGCGCGGCCTCTACAAGTCGACCGACGCCGGCAACACGTGGAAGCGCGTGCTGTCGGCCGGGCCGGACGTCGGAGTCGTCGACGTCGCGATGCACCCGACCAACAGCCAGGTGCTGATCGCGGCGACCTACGAGCGCCGGCGCCGGGCCTGGAACTTCACGGAGTCCGGCCCCGGCTCGGCCGTGTGGCGGTCCGAGGACGGCGGCGAGAGCTGGACGAAGATCACCGAGGGCCTGCCGAGCGGCAAGATCGGCCGGATCGGCATCGCGTTCGCGCCGTCCAAGCCCGACCGGGTGTACGTGCTCGTCGAGAACGCCAATCAGGCCCCGCCCGACCGCCGCCGCGTCGAGCCCGCGCCCGATCCCGACCCCGACGCCGCGTTCGATCCCGACGAGGAAGAAGCTCCGCAGGGCCGTCGCCGCGGGCCGCGCACCGTCGGCGGCGAGGTCTATCGCTCCGACGACGCGGGCAAGACCTGGAAGAAGATGACGAGCCGTCCGACCGGCGGCAGCCCGCACTACTACTACGGGCAGATTCGCGTCGACCCCAACGACGCCGACAAGGTGTTCGTCGTCGGGATGCGCATCTCGGTGTCGACCGACGGCGGCAAGAAGTTCAACGCGCGCGGCTTCGCCAACGGCGTGCACGTCGACAACCACGCACTGTGGATCGACCCGTCGGACAGCGATCACATCCTGATCGGCAACGACGGCGGCTTCGCCGAGACATTCGACGCCGGCAAGAACTTCATCCACTACGAGAACCTGCCGGTCGGCCAGTACTACGCGGTCTGCGTCGACATGCGCGAGCCGTACAACATCTACGGCGGCACGCAGGACAACGGCAGCTGGGGTATCCCGAGCCAGGGTCCGACGAGTCGGGGCGCGCGCATCCGCGACTGCTTCAAGATCTCGGGCGGCGACGGGTTCTACACGGTGGTCGATCCCGAGGATCCGAACACGGTCTACTCCGAATCGCAGTTCGGCGGGATCCAGCGCGTCGACCTGCGCACGATGCGCAGGCGGAGCATCAGGCCGCGCCCGCGCCGCGGCGAGCCGGGCTACCGGTTCAACTGGTGCTCGCCGATCCTGGTCTCGCCGCACAACCACGCGACGGTCTACTTCGGCGGCAACAAGCTGTTCAAGAGCCTCGACCGCGGCAACGACTGGGAGGTCATCAGCCCCGACCTCACGACGCACGACTCGACCAAGATCAAGGGCAACGTCCCGCACTGCACGATCACGACGATCGCCGAGAGCCCGCTGCGCCGCGGCCTGATCTGGGTCGGCACCGACGACGGCAAGCTGTGGCTGACGCCCGATGACGGCAGGACGTGGAAGGACCTGACCGGCGCGATCCCCGACGAGGTCCGGCCCCTGTGGGTCAGCCGCGTCGAGCCGAGCCGCGCCGAAGAGGGCCGTTGCTACGTCAGCTACACGGGGTATCGCGAAGACGAGTTCGCGCCGCACCTGTTCGTGACCGATGACTACGGCCTCACGTTCCGCTCGCTGGCCGAGGGCCTGCCCAAGGGCGAGCCGGTCAACGTCGTGCGCGAGAGCCCGCGCAACCCGGCGGTCCTGTTCGTCGGCACCGAGTTCGGCGCCTACGCGAGCGCCGACCAGGGTGCGACCTGGACCCGCCTCGGCAAGAACCTCCCGCGCGTCGCGGTCCACGACCTCGTCGTCCACCCGCGCGACCCCGAAGTCGTGATCGGCACGCACGGCCGCGGCATCTGGATCGCCGATGTCGCCGGCATCGAGCAGTGGAACGACGCCACGACGGCCCTCCTCCAACCGGCCGTCGCCCGCCGCTTCCCCCGCGGCCCCGACGGCGGCTACACGACGCTCCCGCGCCAGTTCCGCGGAACCAACCCGCGCGGCGTCAACCTCTGCGCGGTCATCGGCGCCGGCGTCCAAAAGGCCGAGCTCCGCGTCGTCGACGCCGCCGGCACGACCCTGGCGTCCTACCCGCTCCCCAACGACACCGGCCTGCAAGTCGTCAACTGGAACCTGACCCGCCGCCGCACCGGCATCCGCGGCGCGATGAACCGCTTCTTCCAAGGCCGCGGCGGCCGCGGTCAGGGCCGCGGCGGGCGTGGCGGGTTCCGGGGTTTCCGTGGCGGCATCACAGCGGGGACCTACCGGGTCGAGCTCGAAGTCGACGGCAAGGTGTTGGCGCAGAAGCTGGAAGTTCGCTAGGCGACCGTATACCACAACGAGGCCCCGCACGGTGTCGAGCCGTGCGGGGCCTCGTTCGAGGTCACGTGCTGTCAGCCAAGGTCAAGATCGCCGGCGAAACCGTGCTGGCCAGTGACGCTCCTGGCGTGGTTCGCTTGCTCCCGCAACCCGAGTCCGTTGTCGGGGGCGGGAGCGGGGTCGGT
>Ga0055451_10000129_pt1 | contig 26624 bp, 20 predicted proteins | sample China_Galinas_PW_3_FD_57745 | JGI IMG/M metagenome (GOLD analysis project Ga0055451, IMG submission 57745) | Wetland microbial communities from San Francisco Bay, California, USA, that impact long-term carbon sequestration - China_Galinas_PWB_D2 | ecosystem: Environmental > Aquatic > Marine >... | reverse complement strand
ACTATACGTGACTAAAGGTAAATCGGCAAATCGGATGAACATAAAAAAGACAGGGTTCGACGATGCAACAATCTGTCACCCTGAATTTATTTCAGGGTCTCGTGTCAAACTGAATGAGATGCTGAAACGAGTTCAGCATGACGGAAAGGCGAGATTGCCGCGCTTCGCTCGCAATGACAAACAACGGACGCCATTCGTCATTGCGAGAAGGCCGTAGGTCGACGAAGCAATCTCAAGACACTGCTCAATGACAGGGAAATATCATTTGAGTTAAAATTTATGTTATGGGTGAATTCATGCTTACATCAGGCTTCTCGCCCAAGGGGGACCAGGAACAGGCCATCAAACGCCTGACCGACGGCCTGAGGAGCGGGAAAGAGCACCAGGTGCTGCTTGGCGTCACGGGTTCGGGCAAGACCTTCACCGTGGCGAACGTGGTGGAGAAGATAGACCGCCCGGTGCTCGTCATCGCCCATAACAAGACGCTGGCCGCCCAGCTCTACGGCGAGTTCAAGGAGCTTTTTCCGCAGAACGCGGTGGAGTTCTTCGTGAGCTACTACGACTATTACCAGCCCGAGGCCTACCTGCCCGTTAGCGACACCTACATAGAAAAGGACGCGATGATCAACGACGACATCGACCGTCTGCGCCACTCGGCTACGAGGGCGGTGCTCGAACGCCGCGATGTCATCGTGGTGGCCTCTGTCTCGTGCATATACGGCATCGGCTCGCCGCAGGACTACCTGGGCATGCACTTCAATATCGAGGAAGGGATGCACATAGAGCGAGACGATTTCCTTCGCCGCCTCGTGGACATGCAGTTCGAGCGGTCGGAGAACGACATCAAGCGCGGGCACTTCTGCGTGAGAGGAGACGTGGTGGAGATACTCCCGTCGTTCGCGCTCGATGTCGCGCTGCGGGTGGAGTTTTTCGGCGACGACATAGACGCGCTCGCGGAGTTCGACCCACTGACGGGCAAGAAGTTCCGCAACATCGAGAAGTTCGCCCTCTTCCCCAACAGCCACTGGATCACCCCGCGCGACAGGCTCGACCCGGCGCTCGAACGCATAGAAAAAGAATTGGAAGGGCGGGTAGAGGCGTTCATGCAGCAGGGAATGGCCGTCGAGGCACAGCGCATAGAGCAGCGCACCCGGTTCGACCTCGAGATGCTCAGGGAGTTCGGTTACTGCAACGGCATCGAGAACTACTCGCGCCACCTGAGCGGTCGCGCCGAGGGCGAGGCCCCCTTCTGCCTAATAGACTACTTCCCGGACGACTTCGTGGTGGTCATAGACGAGTCCCACGCGACTGTGCCCCAGATAGGCGGCATGTACGAGGGCGACCGCTCCCGTAAATCCACGCTCATAGAGTTCGGCTTCAGGCTGCCCTCCGCCCTGGACAACAGGCCCTTGAAGTTCGCGGAGTTCGAAGAGAGGGTCAGGCAGGCCATATACGTCTCGGCCACTCCCGGCCCATACGAGCTCGGCAAGACGGGCGGCGAGGTCGTGGAACAGATAATCCGCCCCACGGGCCTCATGGACCCGAAGATGACCCTGAAACCCGTTGCGGGCCAGGTGGAGGACCTCCTTGGAGAAATACAGACCCGCGCCGCGCGGGGCGAGCGCGTGCTGGTTACGACGCTCACGAAGAAGATGGCCGAAGACCTCACGGAACACTATACGGAGCTCGGCATCAGGGCCCGGTACCTGCACTCCGACATCGACACCCTCGAGAGGATAGAGATACTCCGCGACCTCAGGCTAGGCAACTTCGACGTCCTTGTGGGCGTAAACCTCCTTCGCGAGGGTCTCGACCTGCCCGAGGTCTCGCTGGTGGCGATATTCGATGCCGACAAGGAGGGTTTCCTTCGCTCCGAGCGCTCTCTAATCCAGACGTCGGGCCGCGCCGCGCGTAACGTAAACGGCGAGGTCTTCCTCTATGCCGATAACGTTACCGGCTCCATGCGCAAGGCCATGGACGAGACCGAGCGCCGCCGCCAGAGGCAGGAGGCCTACAACAAGGAAATGGGCATCACGCCCGAGACCGTAAAGAGCAATATCAAGGACATCCTGAGTTCCATCTACGAGAGCGACTACTGGACCGTTCCGGCCGAGGTGCAGGAGGAGCAGGAAGAGTACGGGGCCGACGACAAGGCACTCGACGAGCTTGAGGCCGAGATGAAGGAGGCCGCCGACAAGCTCGACTTCGAGCGCGCCGCGGAGCTTCGTGACCGAATCAGGGCCATTAAGAAGGGAATGCTCGAGGTGGGCCTGAAAAAGTCCTGAACAAGGCGTGGGAAGCCGAAATCCCCTTATATTATTTGACATTTCATCTCCCGCTGTGCCAGACTAAAGGTCGGAATCAGCCATTAAGTATCGCTTTAAATAATCTACTGTAACAATGCGATTATTAAGCAATTTAAATACGGAATTGAGGTGTAGTATAGGTATTGGAGATACGTGTAGAAGGAAGAGACATTGAAAAAGCCCTAAGAATACTGAAGCGGGAGGTCCAGAAGTCGGGACTCCTCAAGGAACTCAAAAAGAGACGCCACTACAACAAGCCCTCCGTTAGAAAGAAGATCAAGCAGGCCGAGGCTCGCAAAAGGCTTTCCAGAAGCAAGAAGAAGCGAAGATACTAAACACCGGCAGGGTTGTTTCCGGTCTGCATGGAACAGGCGTGCCCGAAACGGCCCGAACCCGGGTTTAAGCACATCTGCCAAGCGGGGAAGATGGCGCCCCCAGCACGACTCGAACGTGCGACACCAGGTTTAGGAAACCTGTGCTCTATCCTGCTGAGCTATGGGGGCTCAGAGAGAGAAGATTTATCATAACATTTTTACCCCTGCCGCTCAAGCGAGCCAGGGGCCTCAAATACACGTTATTTTGTCCATTACACGCGACCTTCCGGGCTCCGCCGAAAGCTTGATGCTTGTTGGAGCGCGTGTGTATAATGTCTAATCATGTCCGAACCTACGCCCCTTATGAAGCAATACCAGAGCATCAAGGAACAGCACGAGGATGCCATATTGCTTTTCAGGCTCGGCGATTTCTACGAGATGTTCGGCGAGGACGCCAGGGTTGCCTCGCCCGTACTCCAGATAGCCCTCACGACCCGCGACAAGAACAAGGACAACCCTCTTCCCATGTGCGGGATACCCTATTTCGCCTCGGAGGGCTACATTGCCAAACTGGTAAAGGCGGGGCACAAGGTCGCCATCTGCGAGCAGGTAGAGGACCCGGGGCTGACCAAGGGCATCGTGAGGCGCGAGGTCGTAAGAGTAATAACCCCCGGCACTCACACGCCCGAGCGCCCGAAGCAGAACAACTACATACTTAGCTTCGTTCCCGCCTCGGGAATGCACGGCATAGCCATCGCCGACGTCTCCACGGGCGAGTTCACCGTATACGAGACCTCGAGGCCCCTCGAGGACGAGATACTTCGGACCGAGCCCTCGGAGGTCATCCTGCCCGAGAGCGTCAAGGAGAACATCCACTACCAGGAGATTTTGAAGGGGCTCTACGTCTCTCCCGTTGAGGACTGGACCTTCGACCACTCAGAGGCCTACAAGGCGCTGCTCAGGCACCTGAAGGTGGCCTCGCTCGAGGGATTCGGCATCGAGGGGATGTCCGCGGCCATCTCGGCCGCCGGGGCCTTGCTAAGCTATCTCGATAGCACCAAGGAGGAGCTTCGTTTCCGCAAGATACGACCGGCCAACCAGAGCGACTACATGTTCATCGACGCCCCCACCCAGCGAAACCTCGAGCTTCTGCGCAACCTCAAGGACGGCTCCACCGAGGGTACCCTGCTCTGGACAATGGACGAGACCCTTACGCCCATGGGCGGCAGATACCTGCGCAATGCCATCATAAAGCCGCTCGTCAGCGAGTCGCAGATAAACAGAAGGCTAAAGGCGGTCAAGCTCCTCTCGGAGGACTACGAACTGCTTGAGACCCTGCGGAGCGAACTCCGCCGCATACTGGACATCGAAAGGCTCGCCCAGCGCGTATCGACGGGCAACGCCAACGCCCGAGACCTCGTGGCCATCAAGAATTCTATCGATCATCTGCCCGCGATAAAGCACGCGCTAAAAAACACATCCGACGACCTCCTCAGCGCCACCGGAGAAGCCATATCGGATTTCGCCAACGTCAGGGACATCATCGAGAAGGGCATCGTTGACCAGCCCCCTCAGACCCTCAGGGACGGAGGCATCATCAAGACCGGCTTTAACGCCGAGGTGGACGAGATCAGGTCAATGTCTGTCAACGCCAAGGACTATATCGCGAAGCTCCAGGCCCAGGAGAAGGAGGCCACGGGGATATCTTCTCTCAAGGTCGGCTATAACAAGGTCTTCGGCTATTTCATCGAGGTTACGAAGTCCAATCTCGACCAGGTGCCTGAGCACTATATCAGGAAGCAGACGCTCGTCGGCGCCGAGAGGTTCATCACGCCGGAGCTCAAGGAGTACGAGACGAAGGTGCTCGGGGCCGAGGACAGGCTAAAGGGGCTTGAGTACGACGTCTTCATGAAGATTCTGGAGAGCGTAAGACAGTCGGCCCCAGCGCTGATGGACACGGCCGAGGCCATAGCCAAGACGGACTTCCTGCTTTCGCTGACGGTGGTTGCCAAGCGCCATAACTACGTCATGCCCGAGGTGAACGAAGAAAGGGTCATCAATGTCGCCGGTGGCAGGCACCCGGTGCTCGAACGGCTCCCGCTCGGCGAGAGGTTCATTCCCAACGACACGTTCATGGACGGCGAGGACGCACGCCTCCTCGTCATTACGGGCCCCAACATGGCCGGTAAGTCCACATTCATGCGTCAGGTGGCGCTTATAACCCTCATGGCGCAGATGGGGAGCTTCGTGCCCGCCGAAGAGGCGGTCATCGGCATCGCCGACAGGATATTCACCCGCATAGGGGCATCGGACTTCCTCACGAAGGGGCAGAGCACATTCATGGTCGAGATGATAGAGACCGCGAACATACTTAATAACGCCACCGACCGGAGCCTCATCGTGCTGGACGAGGTGGGACGCGGCACGAGCACGTTCGACGGCATCAGCATCGCATGGGCCACGGCTGAGTACATCTCAAGAAAGATAAAGGCCCGCACCCTCTTCGCCACGCATTATAACGAGCTCACCGAGCTGAGCCAGACCCTTAAGGGAGTCAAGAACTACAACGTGGCCGTCAAGGAATGGGGCGAGGAGATAATCTTCCTCAGAAAAATTGAGGAAGGCCCGGCGGACAAGAGCTACGGCATACAGGTGGCAAGGCTCGCGGGGCTTCCCGAAGAAGTCGTATCGGGGGCGAAGGACGTGCTTTCGGGCCTTGAGAAGCAGCACGTGGGCGAGCCCTCGGGCGACGCTCAGAATCAGCTCGACCTCTTCGGAGTGCGAAGCGAGGTCATCATCAAGGAGCTGCAATCGCTCGACCTCGAGGCCCTGACCCCGGATGAGGCGGCAGCCAAGCTCGAGGAGCTCCACAGGCGTTCTCGAATGCTTTCTTGACAAAAATCTCACCCTATGTAAGAATTTCTATCTAGCCTCACTATACCTAACTACGGTATTTTGAGTTATTTCCCATTGTATTGATATACTATTCCGTTAGGAAATTAGAAAGAGGAGGGACTTATGAATCCCGAAGATCTGAAGTACCACAAGGAGCACACTTGGGTCAGGGTAGCAGGCAATAAGGCCACCATCGGAATAACCGACCACGCGCAGGATGCTCTGGGAGACATAGTCTATATCGACCTCCCGGATCCGGACGCCTCCATCGAGGCCAATGCCGAGTTCTCGGAGATCGAGTCCACAAAGGCGACCTCGCCGGTGATCGCGCCCATAAGCGGCAGCATCGTTGAGGTCAACGAGGAGCTCTCGGAGACGCCTGAGATAATCAACGAGTCCCCGTACGAGAAGGGCTGGATAGTGGTCGTAGAGGTCGCCAACGAGTCCGAGCTGGACGCCCTGATGGAAGCCGGAGACTATGAGAAATACGTGGAAGAGGAGTCTAAGTGAAGGTAGGCATACTCGGGGCCGGACCCGGCGGATACGTAGCGGCCATCAAGGCTGCGCAGCTTGGTGCCGAGGTCACGGTCGTTGAAGACATAGAAGTAGGCGGTACCTGTCTTAACAGGGGCTGCATTCCAACGAAGGCTCTGCTTGCCTCGGCCGAGATGCTCGCCAAGGCGAGGGAGCTCGACAAGTTCGGCATCGAGATGGACGGCACCCCGGTGCCCAACCTCGAAAAGATAATGGCCCGCAAGGACAAGGTCGTGGGTACGCAGGTCAAGGGCATCCGCGGGCTGTTCAAGAGCTGGGGCATCAACCTCATCGAAGGCCGCGGCACCCTGTTGGGAGACCGTAAGGTCAAGGCCGTGGGCAAGGACGGTTCCGAGCAGACCCTCGATGCGGACAAGGTAATCATAGCCACGGGCTCTCGCCCGGCCCAGATACCCACCTTCCCCTTCGACGGGAAGAACATACTTTCGAGCGACGACGCGCTTCAGCTAAGGGATATCCCCAAGAGCATGATAATCGTTGGCGCGGGCGTAATAGGATGCGAGTGGGCTTGCATATTCAGGGAGCTCGGCACCGAAGTGACCATGGTTGAACTTCTGCCCAGGGCGGTCTCCACGGAAGACGAGGAGATATCCGAGACGCTAGCCAAGGAGCTAAAGAAAAAGAAGATCAAGCTCATGACCGGCGTCGGCGTGGACTCCGTAGCGGTCGGAGCGGACGGCGTAGAGGCCACCCTTCCCGAAGGCAAGAAGCTTACCGCCGAAAAGATGCTCGTCTCCATAGGCAGGGCATTTAACAGCCAGGGCATCGGCCTCGAGGAGGCCGGAGTCGAGCAGGGTAAGCGCGGCGAGATACTCGTAAACGACAAGATGGAAACCAACGTCGAGGGCATCTATGCCATTGGCGACGTAACGGGCGGCATCCTGCTTGCGCACACGGCCTCCACCGAGGGCATCGTGGCCGCGAAGAACGCCTGCGGCAAAGACGCCAGAATGGATAACTCGGTAGTGCCCGCGGCGATATTCACGTCGCCCGAGATCGGCTCGGTGGGCCTCAGGGAGTTTCAGGCCGCCGACCAGGGCATCGATATCAGGACCGGACACTTCCAGTTCAGGGGGCTTGGAAAGGCCCACGCCATGGGAGAGATAGCCGGATTCGTAAAGCTCGTAGCTGACAAAAAGACCGACAAGGTGCTGGGGGCCCATATCATCGGGCCACACGCCTCGGATATGATTCACGAGACTGCACTGGCCATTAAGGCCGGTCTCACCGTGAGGGACATCGCGGGGACCATCCACGCGCACCCGACGCTCTCCGAAGGTATCATGGAGGCCGCCGAAGACCTTCACGACGAAGCCATTCATATGCCGAAGAAATCGTAATGTCTACCGTTAAACTGGCAGAGAACTGGGTCGAAGAGTCTAAAAAGACTCACAGGGAGCTGTACTCCGAACTGGACCTCATGCTCCGCTCCCTGGACAGGTTCTTCAACCTCGAGGACATCCCTCCGACAAGCGTGCACCTCACCTCCAAGAACTTCATCACCGAGCTCAATGCCGGCCTCGACGCCATAGTCAAGGTGCTGAGCATACTGGAGAGGATAATACCCGCCGGCAAGAAGAACGCCTATCTCTTCCAGCAGTTCGCCGAGACCAAGTTCCTCACGGGCAAGAAGAGAAACCTCTACAGGCTCGAGCTCTACAAGCAGGACTCGCCGGAGAAGAGCCTTTACCGCCTTTACGGCGCGTTCCTGAACCTCAAGACCATAGTCACCGACCTCAGGCGGAGCAAGTTCATAGAGTACATGAGCTTTAAAAACCTCGGCCAGATAGTGAGCAAGGAGATAAGGGAAAACATCTTCTTCAACCCCTTCAAGCGCGAGATAGACCCGGAGCTCGACCATATCGGTCACACCGACATATCAGATATCGTAATGGGCATCAAGGACAAGGAGTCGAAGAAGCTCGTCTCGATTACTTTCCTGTTCCTGTTCCGGTTCCTGAGGCACCTGGAGCACATCAACTGCACCACGCTCAGGCTTTCGGAGCTTCACCCCTCACTGCTTATCATCACGCTCCTGAACTCCGAAACAGAGGTCTTCAGAACATACCTCAAGAAGTCGGTCGTGGCTCTCAGGGACAAAGAGCTTGCCAACACGCTCGAGATGCTCTCTTACCAGTTCACGATGGAGTCGAAGAGGGTTTACCAGCAGGAGCTTAAGGACATATTCGAGTACGACACTCCCGCGCAGCTCAGGGGGAAGATAGAGAACAGCCAGGGAATACTTAAAAACCTCATCGAGCACACGATTATCAATCTCGCCCAGTACTGGATTCCGGACATCAAGGGCGAGAACATATTCACCGACTTCATAACCAAGACCGAGCAGTCGGCGAAACTCAGGGAGAACATATACGTGCTCTCTCGGGTGCTGATGATGCTCGAGGAAAGCTCCGAGGACCCGGACCCGACGGAGAGTAAGCGTATGCTCAGGTCACTTAAGATCTGCATGGAATACTTCGAAAAGACCACATTCAAGCTGCTCAGGTACGACGACTTCGACGAGTTCCAGAACTTCTTTGTCGAGGCCCTTTCGTACGAGATGAACGGGGAGTTCAAGAAATTCATAACGAGATGCCAGTACTTCATCGTCTTCCTCGACACCACGCTCAGGCACATAGAAAACCGCGCCGAGCTCAAGGACACGCCCCTGGACCAGGAGCGTGCGGAAGATGTTGTCAGCCAGTTTGTCTCGGCCACAAAATAGCCCAAGGGAGGACACATGGGAGAGATACTTGACGTTCACGCACGGGAGATACTCGACTCTCGAGGCAATCCTACTATTGAAGTGGAAGTGATCCTTGAAAGCGGGGCCATGGGCACCGCCGCGGTTCCCTCCGGGGCCTCGACCGGAACGAGGGAGGCCCTTGAGCTCAGGGACAAGGACAGCCGTTATCATGGCAAGGGCGTGCTGACTGCCGTGAAGAACGTCAATAAGGAGATCGCTCCCAGACTCATAGGCAGGGAATCTGCCTGTCAGAACTGCATCGACAGCCTCCTGCTTTCGCTCGACGGTACCGAGAACAAGAGCAGGCTTGGGGCCAACGCCATGCTCGGCGTCTCACTGGCGGTCTGTAAGGCATCCGCGAATGAGACAACTCTACCCCTCTATAAATATATCGGAGGCTGCAACGCAAAAGAGCTGCCCGTGCCGATGATGAACATCCTCAATGGCGGCGTCCATGCAGACAATAATCTCGACATCCAGGAGTTCATGATAATGCCCGCCGGGCTTCCCACGTTCCGCGAGTCGCTTAGGGCGGGCGCGGAGATATTCAGCACGCTCAAAGGGATACTCAAGAAAAAGGGCCTCAGCTCTTCGGTTGGCGACGAGGGCGGCTTCGCCCCCAACCTCCAGAAAAACGAGGCGGCCGTGGAACTGATACTCGAGGCCATCAAGGCCACCGGTTACGAAGCTGGCAAAGATATATTCCTGGCCTTAGATGCGGCTGCATCGGAATTCTATAAGGACGGCGTGTATATGTTCGAGTCCGCCAAGGCGACGTCCGACGATATGATCAATTACTACGCTGGCCTTCTGGAGCGTTATCCGATGATAGTATCCATCGAAGACGGCATGGCCGAAAACGACTGGGACGGCTGGCGCAAGATGACCACTCAGCTCGGGGGGCGGGTACAGCTCGTGGGCGACGATATCTTCGTCACTAACACCGAGATACTCGAGCGCGGCATAAGCGAAGGCATTGCCAACTCGATACTCATCAAGCTAAACCAGATAGGCACTCTCTCGGAGACCCTCGATGCCATCGAGATGGCTACCAAGGCAGGCTACACGGCCGTGATCTCCCACCGCTCCGGCGAGACCGAGGACACGACGATAGCGGATCTCGCAGTTGCCAAGAACACGGGTCAGATAAAAACCGGCTCGCTCGCCAGAAGCGAACGCGTGGCCAAGTATAACCGCCTGCTTTACATCGAGGAGGAGCTCGAAGGCTCAGCTGTATACAAAGGGCTTGAATCTTTGTATAATATTACTTGAGGTGAGAGCAGAAAAGCTTCTCAGAAAGCAGGTCGAGTCCGAGATCAAGCGGCGACGCTATGTCGTCTATACCCTTTTGCTCCTCAGCATCCTGTACGTTACCGCTACCCTTGTAATCGGTGAGAGGGGCCTCATGCGCTATTTCGAACTCAGCCATAAAGAGAAGACTCTCAAGACTGAGGTCGCGAAGCTCCAGTCGGACAACACAAAGCTCAAGGGCGTAATTGACTCCTATGAAAATAATAATTTCTACATCGAAAAGCACGCCCGAGAGAACTTCGGCCTGGCCGGCAAAGACGAGTACATCTATATCTACGAAGACGAATAGGCCCCTGCCCTCGCGCTGAGCTGTCCGCAGGCGGCAAGTATCTCGCTTCCCTTGCTCTTTCTGATTAATGCCGTCACGCCCGCGTCCTGCAGCACCGCCTGAAACTCAAGCACCCTTTCCTCCGAGGGGCTTTTATATTCGCAGCCCTCGAATTCGTTAAACGGAATGAGGTTTATCTTCGAGGGAACCTGTCTTGCGATCTTCACGAGCCGCTGAGCGTCCTCGGTGGTATCGTTTACATGGTCCAGCATCACGTACTCGAAGGTGATACGCCGTCTTTTCTGCAGGGGGTAATTCCTGCAAGCTTCCAGCAGCACCTTGAGCGGATACTTTCTGTTCACCGGCATCACGCGGTCCCTTACCTCGTCGGTCGTGGCGTTTAGCGAGACGGCGAGGTTAACCTGAGGGGCCACCTTTGGAAGCTCGAGCATCTTGTCCGCGACCCCGCAGGTGGATACCGTCACCCTCCGGGCAGTTACCTTGATAAGCCGTGTTATCCGCCATAGGGCCTCGGCAACCTCTTCGAGGTTATTCAGTGGCTCGCCCATCCCCATCAGCACTATATTGGTTATTCGGTCCGGAGCGGCCCCCCTCATGGCGGCGATAACCTGGTCGGCTATCTCATAAGCCTTGAGGTTGCGCTTGAGTCCTCCCTTGCCGGTCAGGCAGAACCCGCAGGCCATGGCGCATCCTACCTGGCTTGAGATGCATAAAGTGAGGCGCTTCTCGTCGGGGATAAGGACGCTCTCTACACAATTGCCGTCCTCAAGCTCGAAGAGAAACTTCACGGTGCCGTCGGCGGACTGACGCCTGTCGGCCACCTTTAGGCTGCTGATGTAGGCCTTCTCGGCAAGGGACTCCCTGAGCGGTTTGGAGAGCTCGGTTATCTCGGAGATATTGGACGCCCCCTTCTCGTAAATCCACTTCAGTATCTGCTTGGCCCTGTAACCCGGCAGTCCGAGCTCCGAGACGTACTCCCTCATATCCTCCTCGCTAAGCGCCTTGAGGTTAGTCTTTTCCATGTCTATAATTATACCTCTTTGCCGGGCCGGCCTCACGGTGCTCTGCCGGGCGTGGTCGTCCATGTGACAAACCAACGCCTATTCGGATATTATTACTTAACGGAAATGATCAGGAAAGCGGCCATCTTAGCAGTTGTGATACTCAACCTCCTCGCGCTCGGCGCACGGGCCGAAGTGATCGACAAGGTTGTGGCGTACGTGGATGACGAGGCCATCACGCTTAGCGAGCTTGAGCATGTGCACAGCGCAATGGTCAGGCTCAGCCCGTCCATAACCATGCGGGAAGCGCTCGGGACGATGATCAACCGCACTCTCCTTCTCCGAGAGGCCCGAAGACTCCGGCTAGAGGCCCCAAGCGACGATTACCTCCTGGACGATTATATCGACATGAAGGTCAGAGCCTTTATCAAGATAAAGGAATCCGACATCAAGGAGTACTACGACAACAATCGCGCTCAGTTCGGCGATAAGTCTTACGCCGAAGTGAAGGGCGATATAGAGTCCTATCTGTTTGAGAAAGAGGTCAACTACAGGATCAGGCGCCTACTTGAAACCCTCAAGGAAAACGCGCACATCAGGGTGCTGCTCGACCTGCCTTAGAAGGCGTAGCCTATGCTGAAGTGGAATTCTCCGGGCGATTCTCCGGCCTTTCTGTCGAGCTTCCTTCCGTAGTCGAGCCTTATCGGGCCTACGGGCGTGTTGTACTGTATTCCGCCTCCGGCCGTGTACCTGAGGTCGGCGAAATTAACGTCAGTGTCGTCGAGCCATACCGCTCCGGTGTCGAAGAACGTGACGAACCTCCATGATTTCGTAATCCTGAAACGGAACTCAAGGTTGCCCAGGAAGAATACATTGCCGCCGATGGGGTTACCCAGCGGCCCCTTGGGACCCAAGCCGTCCTGCTCAAATCCCCTGACCGTACTCCTACCTCCCAGGAAGAATCTCTCGATAAGCGGCAGGTCCGTAGTGTCTCGCGTTCCCTGGGCCAGGCCTCCCCTGACCGATGCGGCGAGCACTATTCTTCTTGAAAGCTCTTTAAAGGTACTCCCGAAGGCCACGAGCTTGAAGAAGTCCGTCTCCGAAAGAAGCGCCAACGACGCTATCTTTACGGATACGCCGGTATAAAGACCCTTCGTCGGGTCGAAGGGGTTATCCCGGGAGTCATACGTCAGTGACGGCGTTACGCTGGATATGCCGAGCGTGCCGGTATCCTCTCTCGAAAGGATTATGTCCGGGATGACATCCGTCGTCTTTGTGAAGGAATACTCATAGAGCAAATCCAAGGTGACGCGGTCGTTTAGCTGTTTTTCAACACCCACGCCAGCCGTATACCTGCCCACGCGGTACTTGACCTCGCCAGTGTCGATGTTTATCTCTTTGCGGTCCTCGTTTATGAAATAAACCCGCAGCGGGATGCGCCTTTCAAGAAACCACGGGTCATTATACCTGAAAATATAGCGCCTCATGAGGGAACTTACCTCGGTCCTGAAGGAGCCCGACCTGTTCATGCCGAAGAGGTTTTTATAACCCACGTCAAAGAAGCCCCTGAACCGGTCGTATTCGCCGTACCCGAGACCGAACTCGAATGTACCGGCCTTCCCTTCCTTCAAGTCGATGACAACGTCTCCCTGGTCGCCGTGCCTGCTGATTACGTCCATGTTGACGTCGGTGAACAGTCCGGTCTTGTATATGCGCTGCCTGGCGTTGAGCATCTCGGTCTTATTTAGCTCGTCGCCGTCGCGGTACTGAAGCTCCCTGCTTATGACGCGCAGCCTGGTCTTCTGGTTGCCGCGCACGAGGGTCTTTCCGAACCTCAGCTTCTTACCCTCCGTCACCTTGAAGGTGACATAGGCCTTGCCGCCTTCCTCGAAATGCCTGTCAACATTAACCTCTACGTCGAGGAACCCGTGCTCACGGTACTTGCTAACTATGGCGCGGCGCGCATCGGATATGTCCACTTCGTTGTAGGGCAGTCCGAGCTTGAGACCGACCTTGCTCATGACCTCTTCTTCCGATAGCGACTCGGCCCCCTCAAGGATAGTTCCGGCCAGTACGAACTGCACGCCCTCGTTCACAGTCAGATCGATGAACGCGTCGGGGCCATTTATCACGACAGCTGGCTTGGCAATCTGAACGTCGATATATCCGAGGGAGCTATAGAAGTCAGAGAGCACCTGCGAATTCGATTCAAGGAGGTCAGGGTTGTAAATTGCTTTCTCCCTCAGGGGCAGTACCTTCTGCAGGGTCATTTCGTCGAGACTGACCCCCTTGAAGCTCACCTTCTTTACCTTAACTCTCACACCCTCATAAACGAAGAAAGACATCATAATGGTCTCTCCCTCGGTGTTCATGACAGTAGCTACCTGTGCATTCGGATAACCTTTTGTGTGATAGATGGTTATCATCCTTGCCACGGCCTCGTCTATGAGGTCGTCCCTCACCTGGCCGGCATCGTAGAAAGGCATTTCGCGTAAAAGCTTCTTGCGGCTTATGTGGTCGTTGCCCTTGAACCGAATGACCAGCCTCTGTCCGGGCTCGACGTTAAAGTGAACCACGCCTCCTGAGAACGTAAACGGCCCAACTACCGGGTTGAGATAATTCCGTTTGCGGTAGTATTTTGTAAGTCTCTCGATGTCCTGCTTTAGCCTGAACTGGTCGTAAACCTCACCGGCGGAGACCTTCATTCGGTCAAGCACCTCTTCGTCGGGCCTTCCGATTATCTTTATCTCCTTGATCATCGTGGGCTTGCCCTTTTCGACCTTAACGAGCAGCCTAATTCTGTGAGGCGTGTGCGTCTTTTCCGCCGTCACGGTAACCTTTGCGTCAGGGTAGCCTTTCTGTTTCATAGCCTCAAGCACGGTATTTCTGTAACTGTCGAGAAGGTCGTACCTGAACTCATCTCCCTGAGTCAATCCCAACTGCTCCTTGACAAACTTCGAGCCAGAGGGCGCCCCCTCCACACGAACACCTTTGACAAAATCCTTTTCCTCGACTCGGACGAGCAGCGCGCCGTCCTCGCCATCAATGGTCTCGACCGATATGTTCTCGAATATTCCCTTCTCAAACGCCCTCTTGATACCCCGTCTGAGTGCGTCCCTGTCAAGCTCCTTGCCTCTCTCTATATCGAGAAGATAGAGGAGCTCGTCCTCTCCCACAGAGTACAGGCCTTCGACCTTCACGCTCTTTACCTCTATACCCTTAGCCGAGGCGACGCGCGGGATAGCGAGCATAAGGACGATAAACAGCGCGGCGATGCACGCCGAAATTGCTGGTGTCTTATGTCCGGATATAGTTTTCATTTGAAGAAGAACCTGAACCTTACGTCTCCGCCGAGGGTGCCAAGGTCGTCCTGGCCACCGAGCAACGAGACGTTTTTGTTTACAACGTATTCAAGCTTTATTTCCTGCTCCTCCGAGGTGCTCATGGAACTGGAGTAGGTCACGAACAGGTTCTCGTTCCCAAGACGCTTCGTCACCGTAAGTCTCGGCGTTATGGTGCCCGTGCGCCTCGATACGTATGGATCGATAGTGAACCTCGTTATGCCTGTAAGGTCTCTCAGCCGCTCCTCTACTACGTCCTGGAACTGACCGGTAAGGACCGAAGAAGCCTCGGCGGCCCCAATTCCACCCTCGAGCCCTTTGAGCCTCTCGCCGAAATCTCCGACCGTCAGAAGCGCGAGTATCTCCTCTTCTTCGAGCTCCGGGTCAGAGATAAGCGTCATGTCCAGCTGCTCCGGCCGGCCCTCGAGCGTGAGCCACACATGATATCCCTTCACGCTCGTCTCGGCGACAATATCCACGTAAGGCTCCTTCGAGGTGGTGTCCGAAAAGTCGGCCGTCGCGCGAACAATATTAAACTCGCTGTTTCTGAAATAGACCTTTCCGTCGGTGGCCTCTACGCGGCCGAGCAGCAGGGGCTCGCCGACCGTACCCCTTAGCACCATGTCCATCTTGAGCTTCGCCCTCGCGACGTTATTGTCTATGGTTATGTTATCCGAGCCATAGAGACGCACACTCAGCTTCAGGTCGTCGAGTGCCCCCTCGCGAGGCATGGCGGCCTCGGCCTGCTTAACTTTCAGCAGCCAGCTTCGCCACTCAATCCTGTCGGTGTATTCGGCCGAGTTTATGGCTACCTCTCCGGTTATGAGTTTCGATTCCGGCGACGCCCTGTATATTACGTCTCCCCCGAGGTTCGTCTTGAAGCCCGAGGCAAGCGTTATGTTGACATCCTTCAAAAGCATATCGATGTTGGCGGACTTCGTCTGTAGTCCCTCAAATTTCAGAACGCCCGAGAGCGCGATATCGCCCCCTCCGAGTTTCGCGTCAATTTTCTCGATGACGAGGGTGTCGCCTTCGAAATATGCATATCCGTCAATTTCCGCAAGGCGCTGGGGAACTCCCACCAGACCGAAGGCGCCCTTGGAGATATCTATGCCACCGTTGACCTCGGGACTGTTCCAGCCTCCCTTCGCCGCCAGGACGTATCTGGCGTTGCCCCTGAGAAGATTGATCTTGTCAGACAGCGCCTTTAGCGGTGCGAGTGAGGAGTTACCGTATATTATCGCGTCCACAGACTCGCCGTACTTGAAATTTCCTCTGAAATTAACCTCGGTGTTGCCGCTCCTGAGCTTGAGCTCGGGGAAATTAAACTCTCCGTCCTTCACGGTGAAATCTATGTCGTTGTCGTTTGAGAAACTCTGTCCGAACATGGCGAGCGTCATCTGTGTAATCTTTGCCTGAGCATCGGTGCGGTTTCTCGTACCCGAGAGTTTGGCACTGCCCGAGATGTTAAACAGCATATCCTCGGGCACCTCGGTGAGGAAGGCGGTAGCGAGAAAATCGAATCTGCCCTTGTCTATCTTCAGGTCGGCCTCCCACGGGAAGTCCTTCTCGAGACGCACATTCCCCTTTAGCGAGACCCTGTCCTTGAAGGCTTTAACTTCGTAGGTGACATCTTTGTCGTTGAGTTCCGCCTTAAGTGTGCCCCCTCCTATCTGACGGGACTTAAAATATCCGTCGGAGAGCTTGGCGTTCAGAGTCATGTGAGGATGGTCGAACGAGCCCTTCCCCTGGGCATCGAGGTCCATCTTGAAACTGACCGGCGACTCCGCGTCTGTTACGTCCTTGATATTGAACTTATTAGAATGCGCCCTGAAATCGTATGTCAGGTCGGAATTGATGCTGCCGTCCAAGGTCACCTCCGACTCGCCGTTGCGAAGCACGGTGTCGCTGACTCTGAACGTGTCGAAGTCGTATGAAAAGTTCAGCAACGTCGAAGACACGTCGAACCCGTAGAGTGTGCCGTTAATGATATCCGCCGAGCCAGAATAGACCGGCGTCTCGCTGCCCTTGATGCTCACCTCTCCCGATGCGATCTTGCCGACCGCGGGCACATCGAGCTTGTGGAGCTTTAATATCCCGGCGAGGTCCGCGTCTGCGAGCCCAACATTCAGGTCATACACGGGGAACCCTAGCTCCAGAAGTTGCTTTGCCTTGGGAAACTCCACCTTGCCATCCACACGGTAAGTAGAATCCCCAATCTTCGACCTTGCCCCGCTCACGGTGAAGAGGTTCTTTCGGTATGTGGCCTCACCCACGGCGTTGCCGATCGGATATTCATCGAGGAAGATATTGCTCATAGTGAGACTGCCCTTAATTAGGGGGTCGTCGAACGAGCCCGTGGCCTTGCCCTTGAAGGTTATGCCGCTTGTAAGCCTGTCGTAATATGGGGTCGTCCACTCCTTGATATTATCGGAGTCGAGCGCCACGTCCATGTCCATCGTTCTGGTGTTGAGGTCGATGGTCCCGTCGAAATCGATGCGCGACTCCGGGGTCTCGGCCTTCATGCCGGTGAGGGTCACGACATTATCCACCATACTGTACTTGCCATTTATCTTGCGTATCCTGCCTATAGGGTCCTCGCGCGGTTCCTGCACCTCGTACTCCGCCCATCCATGCGGTACGAAAGTCGTGCCCGAAGTCTTGAAATTGCCGCGCACCCTGCCCACAGGCAGATCGAGCCAGCTCATTCCTATGCGCTCAAACGCGGGCGGGCTGTCCACGCCCCTGAAATCGATGTCCACCGAATAGGGAGAAGCGCTCGGCATATGTAGCGATACGTCGAAGTCCACGTCTCCGCCGTAAACCACCCCCTTGCCTTCAGTGAACTTCAGGACGCTGTCCACGTATATGAACTGGCACTTAGCGTCGGTCACGTCCACGGTGTAGAGGTTCCCCTCTCTTAAGCGTGCGTCACCCTTGCCGTTGAGGTCTTTAATCGGTCCCTCGACACTCCCGTCGAAGCTCACGAGTCCGGTAAGCCTGTGGCTAGTCCTTGCTCTCAGGAACTCAAGCAGGGTCTGGAGGTAGAAATCCCCCTTGACGTCGAAGTCCAGATTGGGGTTCGAGGCGTCCTCGCCTATGCTCAGGGTGCCGCGAGCCCTCATAGAGCCGTAACCCGGTTCCTTAAGGTCACGGATATTCTTGAGCGTATCCCAGAGAAGGTTCAGGTCGAGCCTGAACTCTCCGGTCCCGTCAAACCTGTACTGCCCCGAAGCGCTCAAATCCGAACCGCCCATCGAGACGTTCACGCGGTTAAGTTCCACCGCGTCTTCACCGACCACGGCGCTGCCCTTCAGCGCCGCGTGCATGAGAGGCCAGTCCTCGATGTCCGCGTTTATGTCGTCGAGTGCGAAGTCCACCTCGGTGCGCTCCTTGAGCGCCACGTCGGCGTTAACTCCGTGCGCCTCGATTAACCGCCCTTCCTCGCCATACGAATAAGAGATGTCTCCGTCAGTTACGACCACATTCTTGACCTTGACGCTCCATCCCTTCTTGCCTTTAGCCTTGACCCCACCCTTGGCAGCACCGATGCCGCCCGAAAGTTCCGTCGCCTCATCGCTGCTGATTTTCACTTCCGGCTTCTTTACGACTATGGAACTGAGCGTCACCTTCTTGTCGAGTATTCCCGAGAGGTTAACGTAGGCCTTCACCGAGTCGGCCCCGAACAGTGCCTCTCCGCCCTCGCCAAGCACCTTGACGTCCCTCGCGCTCACATAGAGAGGGATAAGGTTCAGCGACATCCTCTCGACCGTTACCTGCCTGCCCAGGGCGGCCTGCGCCTGAGGCAGCACGAGGGATTTCAGGAGATTGGAGGCATAGGAGCCTTGAAGAAACAGCACCAGCCCCACGACAGCCAATGCCGCTATAGTCAGTATTATCTTGCTCTTACGTTTTAAGGCCATAGCTGTATATATTAATATTTAATAGTATACACGGCGGGGCGCTGGCGGGTCACGGGCTGACGCCGTCCCGCCGAGAGAGGCTTCTCAGGGCTCGGGACTATTCGTATCTGAGGGCGACGATGGGGTCGTATTGGGCGGCCTTCCTGGCCGGATACACCCCGAAGAAGATGCCCACGTTAACGGAAAACAGGAACGCCAGGGCGACGGACCACCAGGTTATCCGGGTGGGCAGGAACTCCACGAAATGAGATATGGCGAGCGACATCCCCGCCCCAAACAGGATGCCCATGGTGCCGCCAATGAGGCTGAGCGTCACGGCCTCCACTAAGAACTGCATGAGTATATCGCTGTTTCTTGCGCCGAGGGCCTTCCGGATGCCTATCTCGCGGGTACGCTCCCTCACCGAGACGAGCATTATGTTCATTATCCCGATGCCCCCGACCAGAAGCGATATGGCCGCGATACCCGCGAGCAAGGCGGTCATAATGTTCAGGATCTTACCCATGACGTCGAGCATCTCGTCCTGGCTCATGATTGTGAAATCTTCCCTTCCGGCGTGTCTTCGCATGAGTAGGTCGGTGATGTCCTTTTTCGCGGTCTTTATGTATTCCGCGCCGGGCACCTTGACTGTGATATTAAACAGCGCGTCAGTATCGAAGAGATCTATGGCCGAAGTATATGGTATGAACACGACGTCGTCGAAATCGTTGCCCAGCGTGACTCCCTTCGGCGCCATTATGCCGACAACCCTGTAGCCGGTATTGCCAATGTTCACTTTCTCGCCGAGGGGGTTTTTGTCGCCGAAGACGTCTCGCTTCACCGTCCTTCCGAGCACGCACACGCGCCGCGCGCTCTCGACTTCCGATTCGGTGAACTTACGACCGATAGCTATCTCGAGCTTCCTGATGTCGAAGTAGTAGCTGGTGGCCCCAACTATGTAAGTATCGCGGCTGTGCTCGCCGTGCTTTATCCACGAGGTGCCGATCATCACCGGCTCGGCGGCCGTTACGCTATGCACCCTTCGCTTGATGAGCTCGGCGTCGTCGGCCGTAAGCTTTCTGACCGTGGAGGTGCCCATATGCATGCCGCCCTCCTTAGAGGTCTTGCCCGGCACGACTACCATGATGTTTGTGCCGAGATTGCCGAGGGCGTCCCTTATGTAGCGGCGCGCGCCCTCGCCAATCGAGACGAGCAGTATGACGGCCGCCACGCCGATTATAACGCCGAGCATCGTGAGTAGAGAGCGTACCCGGTTTGAGATAAGCGAGTCAACGGCAAGACGAAGGGTCTCGACGAGCTCCATCAGACTATGAGGCCGTCTTTCATAGTAACCACCCTGCTGGCCGCATCCGTGAGACCGAGCTCGTGAGTTACCATGACGATAGTGGCGCCCTCTTCGTTTAAGCGGACGAAGATTTCCATGATCTCCTGGCCGGACTTCGAGTCGAGGTTGCCCGTGGGTTCGTCGGCGAGTATTATGGCAGGGTTGTTTACGAGCGCTCTGGCGATTGCCACCCTCTGCTGCTCGCCGCCGGAGAGCTCGTTTGGCGCGTGGTCTGCCCTGTCCTCGAGCCCTACCTTCTTGAGCATCTCCATGGCTCGCTCTTTCCGTTCAGAGACTGGCACGCCGGCGTAAAGAAGCGGCACGGTAACGTTCTTCCATGCGGCCAGCTTGGGCAGCAGGTTAAAGCTCTGGAACACGAAGCCCATCCTCGCGTTTCGGATGCTCGCAAGCTCGTTGTCGTTCTTCTCGCTTACGTCCACTCCCTCAAGCAGATACCTGCCAGCAGTGGGCCTGTCGAGACACCCAATGATATTAAGTAGAGACGATTTGCCCGAACCCGACGGCCCTATTATGGCCACGAGGTCGCCGGTGTCTACCTTGATGCTAACCCCCCTGAGGACGTCTATGGTGAGCTTCGGCAGAAAGTACGATTTCTTTACGTCAATTATCTCTATCATTGCTTCTTTTCCACCTTCACCCGCGCGCCGTCTTCAAGCCCCTTGACGTCGGGGTTAGTTATGATCCGCGCCCCCTCGGTAAGTCCTTCTACTATCTCGGTAAGCGTCCAGTTGTATCGTCCTATCTTAACCTTTTTCAAATGCGCCTTGGAGCCCTCCACCTCATAGACGAAATGTCCTCCATCGCGCTCTATCACAGCCTGGGAAGGCACCGCGAGGGCGTCGGGCTCCCTGCCCACTATTACTTCCACGTCGGCCGACATCCCGGGTTTCAAGACGACGTCTTCCTTGATGCGAGTTCTAACCTCAAAGGTGCGAGTCTCGTGCTTTTCGCCCAGGACCACGGGTGATATCATATAGACCTCGCCGTGGAGGCTACGCCCCGGGTAGGCGTCCATGGTGATATCCACTTCCTGCCCGAGCTTGACCTTGCCCACGTCGGCCTCGTCAACAAATGCCTCTACGTATAATGACTCCGTGGCGATGACCTCGGCCACGAGGCTTCCGGCCATCACAGTCTCGCCGAGCTTCACGGGCAGCGATGTAACTATTCCGTCTATGGGAGATTTGAGAAGCGAGTAGTCGTAATTGAGCTTCGCGAGCCCGTATGCCTCATTTGCCTCACGGATTGCCGCCTGCTGGCCCGCTATCTCGCTATTACTGGCGGCGAGCCTGGACTCTCCGGACTGGGCGGACTCGTACTCGGCCTTGGCGGTCTCATAGGCCGTCCTCGCGCTGTCGAGCTCGTCCTTCGAGACGAACCCCTTATCGAATAGCCCCGTGTATCTATCGAACCTTGATTTTGCGTCCTTGAATGTAGAGGACGTCCTCGCTATCGCCGCGTCGGTCTCAGCCTTGAGCGCCTCATAAGACGACTCGAGCTCGGCAAGCTGGGCCTTCGACCTCGCAAGCGTCGCCTCGGCCTGATTTCTCGTTAAGACGGCCTCCTCCGGGTCGAGCTCCGCCAAGACCTCACCCTTGGTGACCTTGTCTCCCTCGACTACGTGAATGGCCGAAACCCTTCCGATCCTCTGCGCCGTCACCTTGACCTCGGTGTCGGATTTTATCGTTCCCGTGGAAGTACCAGTCACGGTGAGTTGGAGCAGTTGCTTCTTGGCGGTATCGGTCTTGACCTCGATGCTCATATTCATGCCCCTGACGACCAGGACGGCCGCCAACGCGACAATTACGAGCAGTATCCAGCGCCAACGCCTTTTTCGAGGTGTGTTATTCATCTATATCATCCAGAGAGAGGAGCAACAGCATATTATTCTATAAGAGACCAGTAGGTGCGTCAAGCTGGTTAAGATACCACGAAGTCCAGCAGAGTGGACAGAAAAACCACGACGCTGATATAGCCGTTCATGTTCAAGAAGGCCATATCGAGCTTGCTGAGGTCGTCTGGCTTCAGAAGCGAATGCTCGTAGCCAAAGAGTCCCGTAACGGCGAGCATCCCTATCCAGTATATCGCTCCAAGGTGAAAGATAATCCCAGTCAGAAACAAGAGAGCAATGGTCAGCCCGTGGAGGGCAAATGCCAGCCTCAGGGTCGTGCGAGTGCCGAAGCGGGCGGGTATGGATTGCAGGCCGTATGAACGATCGAAGTCCTTATCCTGGAGGGCGTACAACACGTCGAACCCGGGCAGCCAGAACGCCACCGCAAGCACGAGGGGGATTATGGCCATATCGAAAGTCCCCCTTATGGCTATCCACGCCCCAAGCGGCGCGAGCGCCAGAGCCACGCCGAGCACGAAGTGCGCGGCCCACGTAAACCGCTTCGTGAAAGAGTAAAAGACCACAACCGCGATAGCCAGCGGCGAGAGTTTAAAGCACAAGGGGTTGAGCATATATGCGGCGAGCACGAGCGCGGCGAACGAAATTACTGAGAACAGCAGCGCCGACTGGACGCTTATCTTCCCCGAGGCCACCTCCCTGTCTTTAGTCCTCGGGTTCTCGGCGTCGATCCTGCGGTCGATTATCCGGTTCATCCCCATGGCGCCGCTACGAGCCCCCACCATGGCTACCACTATCCAGAGAATCGCCCATATGCCGGGGATGCCGTTTGCCGCAAGCAGCGCCGCCGTGAGTGCGAACGGAAGGGCGAATACCGAGTGCGAGAACTTTATCATCCTCAGGTAGGTCTCTATGGAGCGGTAAATACTCATATCGAACAAGTAATTATAACCAATCCAAACGACCACAAACGCCCTTTACGGGGATGAATACCTTCAGAAACTTCGGGACGAGTGGTTCGTCCCGGACATTCTCAAGTTCTAATAAACCAGCAGGTCGGTTAAGGTGGAGCTTGACATCATGCCCCAAACTGCATTAGACTTGGCACATTATAATCCTATATGATATAGCCTGTTATACCATATTACTTAAAGCTGATTATAAGTATACGATTTGCCTTTCCCAGATTCCCTGAAGCACAATAACGGCTCCATGAGCGAGCTCGAAGACCTCATAAAGGACAGGATAAAGGCAAAGGGGCCCATGACGTTCGAGTCCTTCATGGCAATGGCCCTCTACCACCCGGGCCTCGGGTACTACGCCTCGCCCGGCACCGAAATAGGCCGCGCCGGCGACTTCTATACCAGCCCCCACCTGCACCCCATATTCGGCGCGATGCTCGGCCGGCAGGCCGAGGAGATGTGGGAGGTCATGGGCAAGCCCTCGGAGTTCACGATAGTCGAGGCCGGAGGCGGCCGCGGCTGGCTCGCCAGGGACCTTCTGGACCACCTAAGGGGGCGCGATATATGCGATAGCCTGTCCTACGTAATGGTGGAACTCAATCCCGAGATGAAGGAGCGCCAGGCGACCCTGCTTAAGGATCATGCGGCTACAGTCGAGTGGGCCGACGCTCTTGAGACTATTAAGCCCATAACGGGTCTAATACTCACGAACGAGCTATTCGACGCCATGCCCGTTCACCTGATAGAGCAGACCGACGGCGGCTTGATGGAGATATACGTCTCGCTCGATGGCGATACGCTCGTGGAGTCGCCGGGAGCCCCGAGCAGCCCGTCCATCGAGGCTCACCTTAAGGAGTTCGGCATTTCGCTGCCCGCCCGTTACCGCACGGAGGTCAACCTACGGATGAAGGAATGGCTTGAAGCCGCAGCATCGGTACTTGAGAACGGGTTTCTTCTGACCATTGATTACGGCTATCCCGCTCGGGAGCTCTATATGGAAGAGCGGGACAGGGGCACCCTGCTCTGCTACCACCGGCACGAGGTTAACGAGAACCCTCTCATTAACATCGGCGAGCAGGACATTACCGCACACATTAATTTCTCGGCCATGAAAAGATGGGGCGATGAGCTCGGCCTCAAGAGCCTGGGGTTTACGCGGCAGGGCCCGTACCTTGTCTCGCTCGGCATAGACGAGATGCTCGAAGAGCTGCTGACGTCTTCCCCGGACTATCAGTCGGAAATTAACAAGGTGAAAGGACTCATCATGCCGGGAGCGATGGGCGACACCCATAAGGTGCTCGTTCAGTACAAGGGCAATATAGCGCCGGAGAAGATATCACTCCGGGGCTTTAAGATGAGAAACGAGGCCGGCTCTCTTTAGTAGCGCTTAAGCCGTTCGAGGCTTTTCAAAACGTCCCCCACGCTCGTGGCCTCGACGGTACGAATCAAGTCCTTCCCTTTCAGTGCGCCGAAGAGCGCGTCGAAATCGAACGTGCCGTCTCCGACCGGAAGATGGGCGTCCCTGTCACCTTGGTTATCGTGCAGGTGTAGCTCGACGATGTAGCTTCCTAGGGCGTCGAGCCAGTCCTTAAGGGGCACCGAGCTGAATATGTTCATGTGTCCCGTATCAAAGCATATCCCGCAGTGCTCCGAGGCGAGCTCCTCCATGAGCAGCTTCAGGTTGTCGGGCGCGTCCTCGAAGATGTTCTCTATGGCGATCTTCGCGCCGATGTCAGTAGCTCTCCGGATGAATTCTGGCCACATATCGAGGCTGCGCTCAAGCCAGATATCTACATTGTGTCCGTATTTCCACTTCTCGTATCCCGAATGAAAGACTATCGCCTTGGGCTTTATGACCTCTGCGGCATCTAGCACCTGGGCGAACCTATCCCTTGTCACCTCTCTTACGCCGTTGTCGATGGCTGCGGGCGATAGGTCCATAAAGGGCGCGTGAATCGTAAACGTGGGGGAATGGTCGAATTTATCGATCATCTCCCTGAGGTCGTCCTTTGAGAGGTCTGCGAGGTCCTGTGCCCGGAAGAATATCTCGAGGTTGATGCGGTGTTCTTTAATGAATTCGAGGTACTCCCCTACCCTTGCGTAGGGGACGTGCACTTGTGGGCTATCCACTATTTTGATTCCGAAGAGGCCGTGGTCTTATCGCCTCCGGATTTGGTCTCGCTCTTTCCCTCGGACTTGGACTCCGACTTGCTCTCCCCGGACGATTTAGAGGATTTTTCCGAGTCCATCTTCGACTTGCGGTCGCCCGAGGCATAGTCCGTAACGTACCAGCCCGAGCCCTTCAGCACGAACGAGGTGTTGGAGATGAGCTTTTCGAGCCTCCCCCCACACTTCGGACACTCCGTCTTTGGTGGATCCGAGAACTTCTGGATGAACTCGTGCTCGCTCTGGCAGTCCAGACATCTGTACTCATAAATCGGCATTCACTTCCTCCGTTAAAAATCTTTTTATATTAGCCCAATTCCTGCATGTCGGTCAAATCTTGCGCCCCTCACGACCAAAACTACCTCAGGTAGCATTAATAGCATTGGAATGTTTATACTGCCTGCTATTGTAGTTGAGTCCTGATGAACCACTACTCGTGATTGCGGTCGTTTTATCGCATCTCAACCAATAGCGCAACGTGGAGGTGGTTAGGCTTTCCCTTTACAATGCCGTCCCGCAGCTCTGTTACGCAGGGCCTGTATGCCTGTCCCGGATCGAAATCATCCCCACTCGATTAGGTTCCGGGGTTGCTTTAAAGTCCGCTTTACTCAAGCCCTCTCGTGGGGTATAATCCAAGTGCCATGGAGAAAAAAGTCACATATTTCGAAAAGCCGGGCAGGGTCAACACCGGGGCGTGCGTCTCGATTGTCAAAGACGCAGTCGGTGCGGGCGTCTCGGAGCAAGTCGTGGCGGCATCGACCGCGGGTGACACTGGGCTGCTGCTTGCCCAGGCCCTAAAGGACGGCAAGGCCCACCTTACGGTTATCACCCATTCCGCCGGGTTCAAGGAGCCAAACCACATCGAGATGCCTGCGGACGTAAGAGAGCGCATAAAGGCGCTCGGTGCCGACGTCTATACGGGCACCATGATAACCCACTCGCTGGATACCGCGTTCGCCAATAAGTTCGGCGGGAGCTATCTCTCTCAGATAGTGGCAAACTCCCTGCGCCGCTTCGGCGAGGGCACTAAAGTTGCCTGCGAATGCGTGATGATGGCCGTGGACGCGGGGCTCGTGCCCGAGGGCGAGGAGGTCATCTCGATAGCCGGCACGGCACGAGGTGCGGACACCGTCCTCTTAGTTAAGTCCGCCGCTTCCAAGCGATTCCTCGACCTGCGCGTCCTTGAGGTACTCGCCAAGCCGAGAGTTTAGCCTGACCGTACCTTCTTAATATCTTGCGATTTGACCAGTGCTGATTTCACTTCGAGGAACTACAGGGTGACAGCTTAGGACTAAATGCCCTTCTGGAGAGCTTTCTTGATGCCCTTCGTGGCCTGGCGGATGCGGTGTTCGTTTTCCACCAGGGCGAAGCGCACGTACTCGTCCCCGCCCTCTCCGAATCCAACTCCCGGCGAAACGGCCACCTTGGCTTCGTTTATGAGGAACTTGCAGAACTCGAGGGAGCCCATCTTGCGGAACGGCTCTGGAATGCGCGACCACGCGAACATCGTGGCCTTGGGCGGCTCCATCGGCCATCCGGCACTGTTAAGTCCCTTAACGAGGGCGTTGCGGCGGGAACGGTAGATCTTCACGTACTCCTGCACGCAGTCCTGAGGCCCGCG
>Ga0055451_10000128_pt1 | contig 26648 bp, 21 predicted proteins | sample China_Galinas_PW_3_FD_57745 | JGI IMG/M metagenome (GOLD analysis project Ga0055451, IMG submission 57745) | Wetland microbial communities from San Francisco Bay, California, USA, that impact long-term carbon sequestration - China_Galinas_PWB_D2 | ecosystem: Environmental > Aquatic > Marine >... | reverse complement strand
TTGCCCGCGTCCTCTTCCATGTGTATGCGGGTGATGCCAACGCGCTTCTTGCCGCCTTCGGCATCGATCTCTATCCAGCCATGCTCGCAGATGGGCAGCTCGTACTGGCTTATCTGGTAGCCCTTGGGGAGGTCGGGGTAGAAGTAGTTCTTCCTCGCGAAGCGGCTGTGCCTCGAGATGCCGCAGTTGGTGGCGAGGCCCGTCCTTATGGCGAACTCAAGCGCGCGGCGGTTTAAAACCGGCAGTACGCCGGGCATGCCGATGCATACGGGGCAGGTCTGGCTGTTGGGCCCGGCGCCGAACTCGGTGCTGCAGCCGCAGAAGATCTTTGAGTCCGTGCGCATCTGCGCGTGCACCTCGAGCCCTATGACCGCCTCGTAGCTCACAGCGAGGGCCTCCTTTTGTGCCACTCGGTGGTCTGCTCGTAGGCGTCTGCCACTTTAAGCACGCTTTCCTCGTCGAAGTGCTTTCCTATAATCTGAAGCCCCACCGGAAGTCCCGCCTTCGTAAATCCGCAGGGCAGGGATATCCCCGGAACGCCGGCCATGTTCAGCGATATGGTGAAGATATCCGAGAGGTACATCTTCAAGGGGTCGTCGGTCTTCTCGCCCATCTTAAACGCAACTTCGGGCGTCGTGGGCGTGGCTATCACATCGACCTGCTTGAAGGCCTCGTCGAAGTCCTGCTTGATGAGCGTCCTGACCTTCTGCGCCCGGATGTAGTAGGCGTCGTAGTAGCCCGACGAGAGCGCGAAGGTGCCGAGCATTATGCGGCGCTTCACTTCGGGGCCGAAGCCCTTGGCGCGCGTCTCGGTGTACATCTCCATCAGGTCCTTTGCGGGAACGCGCATTCCGTATTTAACGCCGTCGTAGCGGGCGAGGTTGGACGAGGCCTCGGACGTGGCGAGTATGTAGTAGGCGGCCACGCCGTAGTCGGTGTGGGGAAGGCTCACTTCAACTACCTTCGCGCCGAGCGACTCCATGTGCTTTATTGCCTCTCTAACCGCGGCTTCGACCTCGGGGTCCATGCCGTCGATGAAATATTCCTTCGGCACGCCTATCTTCATTCCCTTGATGTCGCCAGTGAGGGCAGCCGTGAAGTCCGGCACCTCGACGGGGGCGGAGGTGGAATCGCAGGGGTCGTGCCCGCACAGAACGTTCATGAGCACCGCGCCGTCGCGCACGGTCTTCGTGATCGGGCCTATCTGGTCCAGCGACGAGGCGAAAGCCACGAGGCCGTATCTCGAGACGCGTCCGTAAGTGGGCTTGAGCCCCACCACTCCGCAGAGAGACGCGGGCTGGCGTATGGAGCCCCCGGTGTCCGAGCCTATAGCTGCCGCGCAGAGGTCCGCGGCGACGGCGGCCGCCGAGCCACCGCTTGAGCCTCCGGGAATGCGTTCCAGGTCCCATGGGTTGTGCGTCGGGAAGAATGCGGAGTTCTCGCACGAAGAGCCCATGGCGAACTCGTCGAGGTTAGTCTTGCCGAGCATCACGTAACCCGCGTCGCGGAGCTTCGATGTGGCGGTGCTTTCGTAGGGAGGCACGAAGTTCTCGAGTATCTTCGATGAGCAAGTGGTAGGCACGCCCTTCGTGCACATGTTGTCTTTGACGGCCAGTGGGATGCCCGCGAGCGGGCCGCCCTTGACTTCGGCCAGCATCTGCCGGGCCTGCTCTCCGGTGACGGTTACGTACGCCTTCACCCTTGGGTCAACGGCATCTATGCGCCGGAGCATGGAATCCAGCACATCGGCCGCCGAGGCTTCTCCCTTGTCAAGGAGAGCCCTCAGTTCAGATATCCCCAGGCTGTAAAGCTCCAAGCGCAACCTCCCGATTTAAATCAATAAGCGGTATTATCCCACGCACGAGACCGAACTGTCAAAGCCGCGGAGCGCTTTATCGTGAAGGCCGTGCGGTGATATAATCAAACAAAAGACATTTATATAAGCTTCATGGAGGTAATGATGAAGAAATTATCTATTTTCATAGTATGCATGGCCCTCGTGGCCGGACTTGCGGGCCTTGCATGGGGCCTGGATATTTTCGTTGATTCCGCAAGCGGTGCGATGTACCGGGTACAGACAACCCTCGACGACGACCCGTCGCAGGCAACGGCGAAGGACGCCGACGGCAACACTCCGCTTCACGCGGCGGCGGGGGAGGGCCAGGCGGAGATCATTGAGCTTCTCATCAAATACGGCGCCGACGTAAACGCGAAGACCACCACAGGCATCACCCCGCTTCACGATGCCGCCAGAAACGGCTGCAAGAAGTGCGTGGAGATACTCCTCCATAAAGGCGCGAACGTTAACGCCAGAACCGACAGCGGCGATACGCCACTCGGTATAGCTCTCAGACAGGGCAACAAGGAAGTGGCCGACGTACTTCGAGAGGCGGGCGGCACGGAATAATATAAAAAACGGGTATGACCTTTTTAAAGCGATGTCCCCTGTTAAGCCGAAGGGGCATTAACTATTCTCCCCGTATATTTGACCCAACCTGTCCGGAAGTTTAAAATAAATATTGAACTTTTATGGCCGCAAGAAAGAAACCGAGAAAGCGTAAGAAGAAAACCCTGAGGTCGAGACTCTTCAGGTCGGTAACGCTGTTGTTGTTTGTAGTGCTGCTTCCGCTGTCCATAGGCCTGGCTGCGGGGGGCTTCTTCGCCTTTGTCCGCACGGTCCCCTCCATTCAGGAACTCAAACAGCACAAGGCGCTTCCGAGCACCAAGATATACGCCGACGACGATACCGTGATAGGCGAGATAAAGGTGGAGGAGGGCATTCACGTTCCGCTTGAGAAGATGCCCCAGGACCTCCTTAACGCGGTCGTCGCCGTCGAGGACTCCCACTTCTGGGTGCACAGCGGAATAGACTATTACGCAATCATGAGGGCCGCCATAAAGGACGTCCTCAAGCGCCACCTGAAAGAAGGCGGCAGCACCATAACCCAGCAGCTTGCCAAGATGACCTTCCTTACGCCTGAGAAGACGGTCAAGCGAAAGATAAGGGAGGCCGTGCTGGCCACTCGCATAGAGAAGAACCTCACCAAGGAGGAGATACTGGAGCTATACCTTAACCGGGCGTACTTCGGCCACGGCGCTTACGGTGTGGAGATGGCCTCGAGGGTGTATTTCGGCAAGTCCGTGGGAGAACTCGACCTGCCCGAGGCCGCACTGATAGCCGGGCTACTAAAGGCTCCCAGCGGTTACTCTCCGTTTAAAAACCTCGAGAAGGCGAAGAACCGTCAGAAGACAGTGCTTATGAGGATGGAGGAAGAGGGCTACATAAGCAGAAAGCAGAGGGCCGAGGCCGTCGATGCACCCATATATCTCAATACCCTGAGGACCGGCAAGGAGACCAACAACTACTTCATCGACTATATAAAAAAATACCTTGAGGAAAAATACGGGGCCGAAGCCCTATACAAAGGGGGCATGAAGGTCTATACCACCCTGGACAGGCAGGCGCAGCTTGCCGCGCAGGAGGCCCTGCAGAGGGGGCTCAGAGACTTCGACAAGCGCAGGGGGTTCAGGGGGCCGGTGAGTCACAGGGAAATCAACGTGTCCAAGGAGCTTGAGACAAAGGCCTCCTTCAGGAGCATCCCCCCAGACGTTGGCGCAATAGTGCCGGGCGTGGTGCTGAACGTCACAAAGGACTACGCACTCGTCAAGTCCACCGGCCTCGTGGGCAAGCTCATGAAGAAGGACGCCGAATGGGCCAGCAACCTCTTCGACCCAAAGACCGGCGTGACCACGGAGATGAAGAAATTCTCCCTCGATAAGATAATGAAGACAGGCGACGTCATAACCGTGCAGGTGAAGTCCATAAACGGCAGGGACGCCACCTTCGCGCTCGAGCAGGAGCCCCAGGTGCAGGGCGCCGTAGTGGCTATAGAGCCCAGCACGGGGTTCGTGCGCGTTGTAGTGGGCGGTTACGATTATACGAAGAGCGAGTTTAACCGCGCCATTCGCGCAAAGCGACAGCCGGGTTCGGCCTTCAAGCCGATAGTGTTTTCCGTGGCTCTGAAGAACGGGTTTACTCCGGCAAGTATCATAGATGACGAGTTCACCGCCTTTAAAAAGACCGCCGACGGTCCGGAGCCCAACCGAGACCCCGACTATAACCCGCTCGAAGACCCGGACTTCAACCCCGAGGACTTCTGGATACCCGAGAACTACGACGGCGAATACCACGGCCCAACGAGGCTGAGGGAGGCCCTCATATACTCCCGCAACGTGGTGAGCGTCAAGCTCGTGGACAAGATCGGCTACCGCAAGGTCATAGCACTTGCGAAGGAACTCGGCATAGAAGAGGACCTGCCCCGCAATCTGACCCTTGCCCTCGGCTCCCTGACGCTTACTCCAATGGAACTGACCTCGGCGTACTGCACGTTCGCCGACGGCGGGGTAAGGATGGATCCCATAGGCATCAAGTACATTATCGATAGGCGCGGCGCGATCATAGAGAGCAACGAGCCGCACGGCAAGCGGGTGCTCGACGAGCAGACCGACTTCCTCATAACCTCTATGATGGAGGACGTCGTGAGGCAGGGAACGGGGTGGAGGGCAAGGGCCCTTAAGAGGCCCGTGGCCGGAAAGACGGGGACCACGAACGATTACAGGGACGCGTGGTTTCTCGGGTTTACGCCTGACCTCGTGGCGGGCGTCTGGGTGGGCTTTGACGACATGAGCTCTCTTGGCGAGAAGGAGACGGGCTCAAGGGCGGCCGCTCCCGTATGGGTGGACTTCATGAAGAGCGTGTCCGGAAATTACGAGCCCAGGGACTTCCCAATGCCAGACGGGATAACTACGCGCCTCATAGACCGGGAGACGGGCCTCCTTGCAAACAGCTGGACCGAAAACCCCCTGCTTGAGTACTTCGTCGAGGGCACCGAACCCAAGGAGGTCGCCCCCTCGGTATGGAAGACCACGGAGCCCGACAACCTTATATTTAACCCGGGAATGTGATATCCTTTAACCGTTCGGATGTGGCAGCGGGCGTAAACATTCCGATTCTCGAAAACCGAAATATTTTTTTAATCCAGGAGGCCCGATGATAGAGTCCAAGATATTCCGCCAGTACGACATAAGGGGAGTGTGGGGCGACGACCTCAGCGCCGAGGCGATAGACGCCATAGGGCACGCATTCGCGGTCTATCTGAAGGACAAGCTCGGCAGAGACGATCTGACCATAAGCATAGGGCACGACGCGCGCAAGAGCTCGCCCGAGGTGCTTGCGCTTCTCAGGCGGGCGCTTAACGAAAGCGGCGTGAGCGTGATAGAGCTTGGGCTGTGCCCCACGCCGCTTCAGTACTTTTCTCTACACCGCCTCGACGTCCAGGGCGGCATCATGATAACCGGAAGCCACAACCCACCGGAATTCAACGGCATGAAGCTGAGTCTGGGCAAGGAAACGCTGCACGGCGAAGAGATACAGGAGATAAAGAAGCTAATAGACAGCGGCCGGAAGACCGAGGGCACTGGCACGTCGAGCAAGTACGAGATAATCCCCGACTACATGGAGTTCGTGAAGGAAAAGTTCCTCGGAGATTTTAAGGGTCTCAAGGTCGTCGTGGACGCGGGCAACGGCACAAGCGGCATAGTTGGGCCGCCAATCATGAAGGCCCTCGGCGCCGATGTCATCGAGCTATACAGCGAGCCCGACGGCAACTTCCCCAACCACCACCCCGACCCGACGGTGGAAAAGAACCTCGCCGACCTCATCGCCAAGGTCAAGGAGACCGGCGCGCACTGCGGAATCGGTTACGACGGCGACGGCGACAGAATAGGCGTGGTGGACGAGGACGGCGAGATCGTCTGGGGCGACAGGCTCATGATAATCTTCTCGCGCGACATCCTGAAGGACAATCCCGGCGCCACGTTCATAGGAGAGGTCAAGTGCTCGCAGACCCTTTATGACGACATCGCGGCCCACGGCGGAAGGCCCATCATGTGGAAGACCGGGCACTCGCTCATCAAGAGCAAGATGAAAGAAGAGCATGCGCTCCTTGCGGGTGAGATGAGCGGCCACATATTCTTCCAGCACCGATACCTCGGCTTCGACGACGCAGTCTATGCCGGGCTTAGGCTGCTTGAGATAATGAAGAACGAGGGCGAGCCCTATTCGGTGAAGGCCCTTTTGAAGGGCGTGCCCGTGATGGTCTCCACCCCGGAGATTCGGATAGACTGCCCCGACGAAAAGAAGTTCGATGTGGCCGATAAGATGACCGCCGCCTTCAAGGGTAAGTACCCGGTGGTGGATATCGACGGCGTGCGAATCAACTTCCCCGAGGGGTGGGGCCTGCTGAGGGCCTCGAACACCCAGCCCGCCCTCGTCATGCGTTTTGAGGCGAAGGACGAGGCGTCTTTAAAGAGGATAAAGGACGCCGTGGAGTCGGAGCTCAAGAAGCTGATTTAATGTTATATTAGCCCATGGAAAACGATGTTGCCTCGGGCTCGCGTGAGGCGAGGCCCATGCTTTCGAGACTGAGCTTTATTAAGAAGCCCGCAGTCCTCGTGCTCCTGTTCATAGCGGTCACGGTTACGGCATACTCAAACACCTTCGACGTGCCCTTCCAGTTCGACGACGAGATGAGCATTTCCATGAACCCGCTTGTCACGAGCGTATCGAATATCCCGACCATACTTGAGGGGAGCAAGGGGCCATTTGCCTCAAGGCCGATAATGCACGCCTCCTTCACCTTAAACTACTACTTCGGCAAGCTCAACCCGAGGGGCTACCATATAGTGAATCTCATCCTGCACCTGATAAACGGCGTACTGCTCTATCTGCTCGTTACGAGGACTCTCTCACTCGCGGGCTACGAGCCCAGGCAGAGGCGGACCGCCGCTGTCATTGCTTCCATGGTTTTCCTCCTGCACCCCGTTCAGACCGAGGGAGTCACCTATGTCATCAGCCGCTCGACGCTCTTTGCCACGATGTTTTTCATGCTCGGCCTCATGCTGTACGCGAAGGCCGCGACGGCGGAGCGAAGAAGGTGGCTCTATGTGGCCGCGCTATTCGTGGTGTCGCTCCTTGGCATGGGTTCAAGGGAGAACTTCGCGACCTTTGCGGTCATGGTGATAGCATACGACGTGATCTTTATCACGAAGCTTGACGTAAAGGCGACGCTCAGGCATTACAGGGCCTACGTGCCGGTGTTTTTGAGCGTGGCATACCTCGCGTACATAATATTGAACAACACCTATGACGTCTCGGGCGAGTTCAACGTGGTGAGCGTTCCGCCGGTGGATTACTTCTTCACGGAGTTCAAGGTGCAGTGGACGTACCTCAGGCTCCTCGTGCTACCACTCAACCAGAACATCGATTACGACTACCCCATATCGCATTCGCTGTTTGAACCCGCCACGCTGGCCGCCATGATTGGGTATCTCGGGCTCTGGGTTTTCGCGCTGAGAAACGCGAAGAAGCGTCCCGTGGCCTCCTTCTCGTTGCTCTGGTTCCTGGTGACGCTCATCCCCATCTCGTTTGGGGTGACGGTCCTGGGTCTGAGGCTCGACGACGTGATATTCGAACACAGGCTCTATCTGCCCGGCGCTGGGATCATCATGGGCGCGTCTGTGGCGGCCACAAGAGCGCTTGAGATGCTTAAGGAACGGAAGCGGGGTATCGCGCTTGCCGCCATAGTGATTGTGCTCGTGCCGTCGCTCGGCGCGGCGACGTTCGCGCGCAACTCCGTATGGCGGAGCGATTTCAGCCTATGGCGCGACGCGGCCCTCAAGTCTCCGGGCAAGCCGAGGCCGGAGAACAATCTGGGTCGCGCGTACGCCGCAAGAGGATACCGCGACAAGGCCATCGAGCACTATAAGCGCGCCCTCGCCATAGACCCGGATTTCGGCGACACTCTATACAACCTGGGCCTCGCGTACTCAGAAGAAGGCCATGCCGATCTCGCGAGAAAATACTATGAAAAGGCGGTCGCAGTGAGGCCCGATATGGCGGACGCCCAGATAAACCTCGGCAACATCTACCTGGATATGGGCAGGCCCGATCTGGCAGTGGAGCGCTACAAGGCCGCGCTCAAGCAGATACCGATGTTTTCGATAGCGCATGTGGACCTCGGCAACGCCTACGTGGCGCTCGGACAGTACGACAAGGCAATAGAGCACTTCATGGCCGCGATAAAGATAAAGCCATACGATTCTGGCGTATACAACAACCTCGCCAACGCCTATTATCTGGATGGACAGACCGAAGAGGCAAACAAGTATTTCAAGAAAGCCATGGACCTTCAGAGGATGGGGCGCTGAGGGAGTCTCGGTAAACGGTTTTGCTTCTTAGGACTATTTCTTTGTCTTGGGGGCCATCTGCTTTGAGATATAGACCACGCAGTCTTCGCAGATCTTTCCGCTTTCGCGCTGGCAGATAAGCCTGTTGAGCTCCCAGCACGGCTTGGTCTTGTCGATAAAGGCGGTGCAGGAGTTCCTGCGCTCTTCGGAGCACTCGGTTATCTCCCAGCAGGGGGCGTATTCCATGAGCTTCTTAATGCCTTGGATGCTTATCTTGCGGTTGTGGATGAGGTCACGCAGGCAGCGGAGCCACTTGATGTCGTTTTCTGAGTAATAGCGGTTTTTATTGCGGCGCGCGGGCTTGATGAGACCGTGCTTTTCGTACAGCCGCAGCGTCTGGTCGGTCGTGCCGATGAGTTCGGCCACGATACCGATTGGGTAGAGCGGCGTACTCGCCTTTTCCTGCTCGCTTATCTCTTTTCTCTCTTTTTTCAAAACGGATTAGGTATTCTGGTAATTTCAGTTATTAAAACGGTTTTTAATCATAAAATGCAAGTCGATAAAATGCAAGTAAAAAAATCCATTTAATCGCGGTGTATGAAACGCCCGTAAAAATATTAACGACCGCCGCCCGGGGTGAAAAATAAATCCGCCGATTATACCTATTAAATCAGCATGTTACAGCCTTTCTTGCGGCTTTTGCCGTGTCTTGTAAGGTATGGTCGGTTAGGGTTATACTAATCAACTATGCGAGTGGAAAAACTTGAACTTCTGGGCTTTAAATCCTTCAACGACAAGACGGTATTCAACCTCCATCCCGGCATAACATGTATAGTCGGCCCAAACGGCTGCGGCAAGTCCAACATAGTTGACGCCTTCAAATGGGTGCTTGGAGAGCAAAGCGCCAAGAGCCTGAGGGGCGACAAGATGGAGCAGGTGATATTCACCGGCTCGGAGGCGAGAAAGCCCAAGGGCATGGCGGAAGTAAAGCTCGTCGTAAGCGGACTGGGCAGTACCGGCAACGGCGAGGAATCCGCTCACCTGAGCGTGGGGCGCAGGCTCTACCGCTCGGGCGACAGCGACTACATGATAAACCGCAACATCTGCCGCCTGCGCGACATACGCGACATCTTCCTGGACACGGGTCTCGAGGTCAAGAGCTACTCCATACTCGAGCAGGACAGGATAGTCGCAGTGCTCAGCGCGAAGCCGGAGGAGAGGCGCTTTATCCTAGAGGAAGTTGCGGGCGTAGTCAAATACAAGGTCAGGCGCAACGAGGCGCAGTCGAAGCTCGAGTCGTCGAGAAACAACCTTACGCGAATAAATGACGTTGTCTCGGAAATTCGCCGCCAGATAAATTCCCTCGACCGCCAGGTCAAGAAGGCCGAGCGATATAAGCGTCTTACCGAAGAACTCAGGGAGATAGAGCTCCGCATAGCGAGGCACGACTTCGCCGAATTACAGCAAGCGCTCGAAGGGATACTCGGCGAGTACGAAATACAGAAAGAGCGCGACGCCGGAAGGCGCGCGCAGCTCGGGCAGGCCGAGACGGAAATAGAGACCAAGCGCATAGCGCTCGTGGACAAGGAGAAGGCCTTAAACGAGCTTATGCAGGCGCTGCAGGACAAGCAGCGTGAGATCGCCGAGCACGAGCGCACCATAGCCGTCATCAAGACCGAGTGCGGCAACCTCAGGGAGAACGTAGGCCGCCTGAGGCATGAGGAAGAGGAAACGTCGCAGAAGATAGTTGCCGCCGATAAACGCACCGAAGAGATAACCGGCCTGCTCCAAAACCTCGACGGCGAGGTCGAGTCCCTTCAGGGCAGGATGCAGGAGCAGGAGCGCTCACTTAACGAAAGCGAAGGCGAGATAACGCGCAGCGAGGGAATGCTCGAGGAAAGGCGCAAGGAGGCCTTCAAGGTCTCGGACGAACTCGGCACTCTCCGTAACGCCCACGGCCGACACACCGACGCGCAGGAGACGCTCAAGCGTAAGCTCGAAGCTCTGGGCAAAGAGTCCTCGGAACTCGATGCGCACCTTGGACAGTCTCGCGCCGAACTCAGCGATATGGAGCAGAAGATCGCAAGCGACGAAAACGAGATCGTTAGCCTCAAGCAGAAGAAGGAGGCCCTCGACGGAGAGATAAGGTCCCTCAGGGAACAGCGCGACTCGCTGAGAACGGAGACCGCAAACGCCCGCGAGGAACTCGCCTCGGCGAGCTCACGCCTGGAATCCCTAAAGGAGATAGTTGGCTCCGAGAGCGCCGCGAACGAGTTGGCGGCGGAGGTGGACATCGTGGCCTCGGTCTCGGACATCGTCGAGGTGCCCGAAGAGTACGAGAAGGCCATAGAGAGCGCATTAAGGGAGATAACGAGCGGCCTTGTGCTGAGGGGCCGCGACGACATCCTCAGGGCGATATCGACCATCAAGTCCAAGGAACTCGGTAGGACTGCGTTCGTATCGCTTGGCGCCGAAGGCGACACGGGCGCCGCGGCGCTTCCCGAAGGCGCAATTGCGCGGGCCTCTGACATCGTGAAGGTCGGCGACGAGTACCGCGGTATGGTCAGCAGGCTGCTGGGTAACGTCGTGGTGGTGCGGGACATCCAGTCCGCGCTTTCGATGCGGGCCGACGGCATGACCGTGGTCACGCTCGATGGCGAGACCGTGGAGCCCTCGGGCGCGGTCATAGCCGGAAAGAGCAGCGGCATTCTCGCGCTTAAGCGCCAGATAAGGGAACTTGAGGAAGACCTCGAAAGAAGGAAGGCCGCTATCTCCGGGCTCGAGGCGCGCGTGCAGGAGACGCAGAACGCCATCGCGCAGAAGGAGTCCGAACTCGAGGAGGCCGTGAGACGGACGGTCGAGGCCGAGCGCGAGATATCGCTACTTAAGCTCAGGTGCGAACGACAGGGCGAGGAGATTGAGCGCACCGCAAGCAAGCTCGAGGTCGTGAAGATGGAGCGCGAGCAGGGCGAGAGGGAAAAGCAGCAGCTCGACGCCATCATCGAGGAAAAGGCCGGCGAGCTCAAGCGCCTCGAAGAGGACAAGGGCCGCGTTGAGCGCACCATAGCGGAGATACAGGACGCCATAGCCTCAAGCCGCGCCGGGCACGAGCAGAAACGCGCCGCCTCGGTTGACCTTAGGCTCGAGATGAACTCCATAAACGAGAGAATAAACGCCCTCCGGAACGAGTCTGAGTCCGTGCGCGGGCTGAAGGAAGAGCTCAGGCGCAAAGGTGACTCCGTGCGAAATGAGATAACCCTTACGGGTCAGCGCATCACCGAACGCGAGGCCGAGTCCGAGCAGAAGGAAGAAGCGCTGAAGGAAGAGGTCATCAAGGCACGCGAGCTCGAGGGCCGCATCTCGGCCGAGCGCGACGCCATATCCTCTGAGTCCGAGGGGCTTCGCACGAAGGAGCAGGGGCTGAGGGCGCTTCGCAACGAGATAGAGAGCATTGCGCATAAGCTTTCGGACCTCGAGGTTCAGCGCACCGAGCACAGGATGAGGATGGAAAACCTCACCGAACACATGCAGGAGAAATACCACGTGGCGCTCGCCGAGGTCGCCGAGGAGCCGCTTGCCGAGGACGACCACGCAAACAGGGATGACCTGAGAGACAAGATAGAGAAGCTCGGCCCCGTGAGCCTCGGTTCCATCGAGGAGTACGAGCAGCTCAAGGAGCGCTACGACTTCCTCGAAAATCAGAGGGAGGACCTGGAGCGCTCCATCGCGGAACTCGAGGAGGCCATAGCCCGCATCAACTCCACCACGAGGAAGAAGCTCAGGGAGGCATACGACGCCCTCAAGGTGAAGTTCGAGGAAGTCTTCCTCGCTCTCTTTGGAGGCGGCAGGGCGGAGCTTGTGCTGACCGACGAGCGCAACATCCTCGAGACGGGCCTCGACGTGGTGGCGCAGCCGCCGGGCAAGAAGCTCCAGAACATGACCCTGCTTTCGGGAGGAGAGAAGACCCTCACGGCGCTTGCGCTCCTGTTTGCGAGCTTCCTCATCAAGCCCACGCCGCTTTGCATCCTTGACGAGGCGGACGCCGCGCTCGACGACTCCAACACCTTCAAGTTCTCGCAGATGATCAAGGAGCTGTCGGGAAACATCCAGTTCGTCGTCGTAACGCACAACCGTGTGACCATGGAGGCCGCCGACTATATCTACGGCATCACGATGGAGGAGCCGGGGGTATCGAAGGTCATCTCGCTTGAGCTGGCCGAAGTGTAGCCCATGAACGTTCGCCTCCAGACCGAGGACATAGAGAGACGGACGCTTCACCCCAGGGCTTGCCTTAGCGCCGATAGCCGCGGCAGACAAAGGCCGGAGCGGCAGGGCACCATCAGGACCTGCTTTCAGCACGACCGCGACCGAGTCATCCATTCCAAATCATTCCGCAGGCTCAAGCACAAGACGCAGGTGTTCCTCGCCCCGGTAGGCGACCACTACCGTACGCGCCTCACACACGTGCTCGAAGTCAGCCAGATAGCGCGCACCATATCCCGCGCCCTGAGGCTCAACGAGGACCTCACCGAGGCCATCGCCCTGGCCCACGACCTCGGGCATACCCCGTTCGGTCACGCCGGCGAGGACGTTTTGAGGGTGATACACCCGGGCGGTTTCGAGCACTACGAGCAGAGCCTACGCGTCGTGGACTTCCTCGAAAGAGACGGCAAGGGGCTGAACCTCACCGAGGAGGTGAGGGACGGCATCGTGCGGCACTCAAAGGGCAAAGGGATAATATTTCCCAAGTCGAAGAAGGACAGGGCGCTTACGGTTGAGGGCGACGTGGTGCGCGTCTCAGACGTCATCGCATACCTGAACCACGACCTCGACGACGCCACTCGCGCCGGGGTGCTCAAGGAGCGCGACATCCCAAAGGACATACGCGGCGTACTCGGGGGTTCGCACAGCAAGCGCATAGACACCATGGTGCGCGACCTTATCACGAAGAGCCTTGCCGCCGACCTCGAGTCGCTCAGAATGAGCGACGACGTGCTACAGGCCATCTACGCCCTCAGGGAGTTTCTCTGGCGCAACGTCTACGAGAGCGAGAGGACGAAGAAGGAGTTCGAGAAGGCCAGCAAGGTGCTCACCGACCTCTACAACTACTACATGGAAAACCCAGACGAGGTCTTCCTCCACGTGCCCGAGCAGAGGAAGGGCGACGTGAGGCAGTGCGTCTGCGACTTCATAGCCGGGATGACCGACCGCTTCGCCATCGCCACCTACGAGCGACTCTTCATGCCGCGCGAGTGGATAGTGGTTTAACCCGCCTTTATTTCCCTTATTGCAAATCAGAATTGTCTGCTATAATTGTCTGAAGCGGAGGGACTATCATGAGGTCTTTTAAGAACATAAAGAGCAGTTACAACTTCACCGACGAGGATGCCCTGAGGCTGGCAGATCTCAAGCCGCTCATGGAAGAGCGCACCGAGGAGGTCATGGACAGCCTCTACGACTGGATTATGGGCTCCAGGGACACGGCGGAGTTCTTTAACGACGAGACGCGCCAGAAACACGTCTTCGGGGCCATAAGGGTCTGGTTCCACGACCTGTTCTCGGGCAAATACGATAGCCGCTACTACGAACGCCTCATCAGAATTGGCGTGGTGCACGTAAAGCGCGGCGTTGAGGCCCACTTCATGAACCGCGCAGTGGGCGTTGTGCGCAACCTCTGCATCGAGATAATCTGCGCCTCCGGCCTCGACGAGCAGGTGCGGCACATAACCTCGTTCGAAAAACTCCTGGACATCAACCTCGACGTCATCACCTCCTCTTACATCGAGGAGGAGATACGCACATACTCGCCGGTCTATAAAGTGAAAAGCGCCCTCGTGGATTTCGCCGAGAAGTTTACCCAGGCCGCGAACCTCATACTCGTGCTCGCTCTCATCGGCCTCACGCTCGGGGTGCTGGCGATATTCTACATCGACGTTTCCCATATTCTTGAGGGCGACTTGGCGGGCGGCATAATATCCGCCCTGGGTACTCTGCTCATCCTATGGGTGATAATAGAGCTCATGAACACCGAGATCGCGCACCTCAAGGGCGGCAAGTTCCGAATAAGCGTCTTCATAGGCGTGGCCCTCGTCACCATAATAAGGGAGGCCATGATAGCCATCCTCAAGCACGAGCAGGTGGAGTTCATGCAGTACGTTATCGCCGCCATACTCGTCGTGGGAGTCGTCTACTGGCTCGTGGCCAAGACCGAGGAGAAGGGTACATAGGACCACGTCAGTTCGAGGTTCCAACTAAATTATCAAAAGAGGTGTCCGTGAAGTTAATCGTATCCTTACTGCTGGCGGCGATGTTGAGCCTGCCCTGTGTCCCTGCCGCTCATGCCGAGGAGCCCGTTACGGTCATTTTCGACCAGGGCCACGGCCAGCGGTTCCTCTTTAACCGCAAGGGCGAGCTGCAGCTCTTCGAGATGAGCAGGCTCTTTCACCAGGCCGGGTACAAGATGATGATCGCCCCGGGCAGGGCCACGCCTAACATGCTCTCCTACGCCGACGTCTTCGTCATATCGGGCCCGTTCGTCCCTTACACGGTTGAGGAGGCCGACGCGCTCTATGATTTCGTGAACCGGGGAGGGCGCATTGCCATCATGCTCCACATACCCTCGCCGCTTAAAGAAGTGCTCGACCGCTTCGGCGTCTCCACGAGCCGCGGGGTGATAAAGGAAAGGGAGGGCGTCATCGAGGGGAACCCTTCGGACTTCGTCGTCTCGAAGCTCGCCGGGCATCCTTTGCTGAAAGGACTTGACGGGTTCTCGGCCTATGGCGTATGGGGAGTCGGTGCCGAGGGGGATAACGTCTCGGTGATAGCAAGCACCAGCGACGAGTCATGGGAAGACTTAAACGCAGACGACGTTCCCGGCCCGGGGGAACGCGGCGGGCCCTTCGGAGTGGTGGTGGCTGGCACCATAGGGAAGGGCAGGTTCGTGGTCTTTGGCGACGACGCGATATTTCAGAATAAGTTTTTAACGATGAGCAACCTGTTTCTTGGCGTAAACCTCGTCAAGTGGCTCCAGCAGTGAGGGGGAGTTATGCGCTGGCTCACCGTCAAGATTGGTGCAAAGAGGGTGGAAGTTTACCACCACTGTGAAGCTTGGCGAGAAGGAAGGTCATCGTGAATATATCCGTAATTCTTGCACATCCCAATAAGGAAAGCCTCAACCATGCAATAGCCTCCACCGCCGTAGAGCAGCTAAGGACGAACGGCCATTCGGTTTCTTTCCATGACCTCTACAGGGAGGGTTTTGACCCTGTCCTCCTGGCTGATGAGATTCCGAAGGATGGTCGGGTGCCGGATGGCATCAGGAAATACTGCGACGAGATAGCGGCGGCCGAAGGCGTGGTTATCGTTCATCCGAACTGGTGGGGACAGCCCCCGGCAATTCTTGCCGGCTGGATAGACAGGGTCATGCGGCCGGGCGTTGCCTATGAGTTTCTTGAGGACGATGGGGGCGAGGGGGTGCCGCGCGGTCTTCTCAAACTCAAAGCGGTTTTGGTCTTTAACACCTCAAACACACCGGCAGACAGGGAGAAAGAGGTGTTTGGCGACCCGCTTGAGGCGATATGGAAAGATTGCATATTCGGCCTCTGCGGAGATGCCGAGTTCTACAGGCGGATGTTCAGCGTCGTAGTCACGAGTTCCGATGTGCAGAGACGGGAGTGGCTGAAGGATGTTCGTCAGGCCGTGAGTAAATTTTTTCCGCCCCAGTAGCCTGAGGGCGGTTACTTCTTCTCCACCTTGTCCTTGCAGGGCATGTTCTTGTGGACGAGTGTCTTTCTCTTCTTGCAGTAAAGGGCCACGAAGGTCCTGCAACTGCGGGAGCCGTCCACGGCGTCGTCCTTGGGGAAACTTGCGTGCTTGCAGTGAAGGTCGCAAAACTGCATAGTGTCTAAACTAAAAGTCTGGGAACATCTTGAGGACGAGGCTTGCGCCGTCGCCGAGCCTCGTCTGGGCCGTGAGGATGCCGCCCTCGACGTACTCAAGCTCAAACGCCGCGTGCCCGCGCGAGGCGATGCCCTTGGCGTCCGCGGGACAGCCGTTCTCGCAGCCCGCTATGCCGCGCACCATCTTGGGGATGAGCTCCTTGACCTCCGTGCCCTCGAGCTTCACGCCACGTTCCGAGGCGAAGCCCTCCATGCGGACGTAGATACCCTCGATGTCGAGACGGAAGGGCTCGGGTATCTCGATGTCTATGCTTTCTCCGTTTATGGTCACGTCAAGTAACATGTTTCCCTCTGCGTGTCATAAAATTCTATGTCATTGCGAGGAGCATGGCGACGAAGCAATCTCACTGAGATTGCCGCGCTCCCCTCGGTCGCTCGCAATGACCGAACATCTTCAGAAAAGCGCCCGCTGGTCCAGCGGCGCTATGCGCCCCTTTCAGTCGCGCTCGGCAACGCGCCCCACGCTCACGACGTGCTCGTCGGCGCTCAAGTTCATGAGCTTTACGCCCTGTGTGGCGCGACCGAGGAGCGAGATGTCTCCGGCGCGCATGCGTATGAGCTTGCCGGCGTTGGAGATTATCATCACCTCGTCGTCGTCGTTTACCTGGATGAGGCCCACGGCGTTTCCACCCTTTCCGGTGAGCTTGATCGAGATGACGCCCTTGCCGCCGCGCCCCTGCACCGGGTAGTTCTCTATCTTCGTCCGCTTGCCCATGCCGCGCTCCGTGACGGTTAGAAGCACTGTGCGGTCGAGCGCCACGTCCGCCGAGACGACCTCGTCTTCCTTGCCCAGGCGTATGCCTATGACGCCCCGCCCGGTGCGGCCTATGGCGCGCACGTCCTCTTCGTTGAAGCGGATGGACTGCCCCTTTCGGGTTCCTATTATGAGGTCGCTCTTGCCGTCGGTAATGCGAACGCAGATGAGCTCGTCGTCATCGTCGAGGTTCACGGCGATAATGCCTGTTGCGCGCGGCCGCGAGTACTCGTTTAGCGCCGTCTTCTTCACGATGCCCTTCTTTGTGAAGAAGACCAGGTTGCCTTCATCGAAGCTCTTGACCGGCAGCGCCGTGGCGAGCTTCTCTCCCTCGGTAAGCGGCAGGAGGTTCACTATGGCCTTTCCTTTCGCGGCGCGGCCGAACTCGGGTATCTGGTAAATCTTCTGCCAGTACATGCGGCCCTTATTGGTGCAGAAGAGCATGTAGTCGTGAGTGGAGCCGATGAAGAGGGCCTCGACGAAGTCCTCCTCGCGCGTGTCCATCCCTTTAAGGCCCTTGCCGCCGCGGTGCTGGCTGCGGTAGGCGCTCAGGGGGTTTCGCTTGATGTAGCCGTTATGGGAGACGGTGATGACCATCTCCTCCTCGGTGATCATGTCCTCGAGGGATATCTCGCCCTCGTCGGCCGTAATCTCGGTGCGGCGGTCGTCGGCGTACTTCTGCCTCACCTCGAGGAGCTCGTCCTTGATTATCTTGTTCACGAGGGCCTCGCTGGCCAGAATGGACTTAAGGCGCGCTATCTCTTTCAGCGTCTCCTCGTACTCGTTGACTATCTTTTCGCGCTCAAGCCCGGTGAGGCGCTGGAGCTTCATGTCGAGTATTGCCTGGGCCTGCAGCTCCGAGAGCGCGTAGTCCTCCATGAGGCCGATGCGCGCGTCCTCGGGCGACTTCGACGCCCTGATGAGCTCGATTATCTCGTCCAGGTGGTCGAGGGCCTTTTTGAGGCCTTCGAGTATGTGGGCCCGTGCCTCTGCCTTCTTAAGCTCGAAGCGCGTGCGCCTGAGCACCACGTCGCGGCGGTGCGCGATGAAGTAGTTCAGTATGCGCCTGAGCCCGAGTATGTGGGGCTGGTTGTCCACGAGGGTGACCATGTTGATGCCGAAGGTGTTTTCCATCTGCGTGTGCTTATAGAGGTTGTTCAGGACCACCTGCGCCACCTCGCCGCGCTTAAGCTCCATCACCACGCGGATGCCGTCGCGGTCGCTCTCGTCCCTTATCTCCGAGATGCCCTGTATCTTCTTGGCCCTCACGAGCTCGGCTATCTTCTTGATCATGGACGACTTGTTGACCTGATACGGAAGCTCCGTGACGATGATGGTCTGGCCGCCCTTGGCGTCCACCTCGATGCGCGCCTTGGCCCTCACCTTCACGATGCCGCGGCCGTTCTTGTACGCCTCGTCTATCCCCTTGGTGCCGTAGATGATGCCGCCCGTGGGGAAGTCAGGGCCCTTGACGGCCTGCATGAGCTTTTCGAGTTTCGTTTTGGGGTCTTCGAGGAGCATGAGGAGGCCGTCCACTATCTCGCCGAGGTTATGCGGCGGGATGTTCGTGGCCATTCCGACGGCGATTCCGGCCGCCCCGTTTACGAGGAGGTTCGGGACGCGCGAGGGGAGCACCACTGGCTCCTCGGTGGTGCCGTCGAAGTTCTCGATGAAGTCCACGGTCTCCTTGTCGATATCGGCAAGGAGCTCTTCGGCAATTTTCGCGAGCCTGGCCTCGGTGTACCTGTATGCCGCCGCAGGGTCGCCGTCTATGGAGCCGAAGTTGCCCTGTCCGTCCACGAGTGGGTGGCGGAGGTTGAAGTCCTGCGCGAGCCTCACCATGGCGTCATAGACCGCGCTATCGCCGTGGGGGTGGTACTTCTTCAGGACCTCGCCCACCACACCGGCGCTCTTTGAGTACTTCTTGCCCGGCGTGAGCCCTTCGCGGAACATCGCGTAGAGAATTCTCCTCTGCACGGGCTTCAGGCCGTCCTTGACGTCCGGCAGGGCCCTGCCGATGATCACGCTCATGGCGTAATCCATGTAGGAGGACTTCATCTCTTCTTCGATGCTTATGGGCAGATTGCTCATTAATGGCTCCTTACGTAGGCTTAGTTATTAAACTACGTATAATAACATAAAAAGCCCCCCGAAGGCTAGATAATAAACGCACATAACCGGCTGATTTTTAAGACGAAATCGCCCTCCCGAAAGGCCCCTCGGGAGGCTCGTTTTCGGGGGTTTTCGGCATCTGGCCGCAATAAGGCAATAATCGTGCAGAAACTACTTGAAAATAAAGGATAAAAGCTGTTTCGGGTTGGATTTCTGAGGCTGTGGGAGATTTTACGGCTAAGAAAGGGCCACGCCGATTATGAAGATGCCGCCCTCGGTCTCCTCGCACCATCGGACCTCGCCCTCGCGGGGGGCCTCCCAGAGCTCGTCGTTCGTGAAGGTAAGGCGGTGGGATGTCTCAAACGACATGGGGCTTCTGAAGCAGAGGCCCGAGCGGCTCATGTTGACCGTGGTGGCGAAGCGGACGAAGGTGGCGGCCCGGCCCTTGAGGTCGGGTGTTCCCGAGTAGCGGACCAGGGTTACGTCCGGCTCCCTTTTTTCTGAACGGCGGTCGATTGTCTTTGGCTGGCGCATGTGAGGATTAATTATAGACCTATAAGCGCTTCTAAAGCAACACGGAATGGTAATAGCAACCGCGGCGTGTGAGGGTACAACCTGAGGGGGTTACTGCTTGAACTCCCGTTCCACTGTTTCCTTGATCTCGGCCACGGACTTGCCCTGCTTGTAAAGCTCGAAGGCCCGAAGGGCCTCCCCCATGCAGGTGCTTCACGTCGATGCGTGGCGGTCCACGTAGCAGCTTAAGAGGCTGATGTGCCTGAAGTGCGGGTTTTCGTGGCAATAGCAGTAACAGTAGATGCTGTCCAGCACCCAGGGTATCGCCTTGGCCACGGAATAGGCGGCGCGCACCTTGGGATCGGGGAACATCGCCGGGTTCAGCGTATCCCTGGTCTCGCCCTTGCGGAGCGACTCGTCCTTCGTGGGCGTATTCGGCATATCGGGGGTTGCCCACGAGAGCGTCGGGGCCAGCACGATGCCAAGCGCCAGAAGCGCCACGAGCAGTATTTTCAGGGATGCTCTGTTCATGTTCATATTATAACCCGATAACGTTAAAGAATGGAAAAAGGGGCCCCCGCCCGGCGGGGGCCCCTTTTATTATTGTCACTCCCGCTTGTCGGGAGTCTGCTTGGCAGAACGATTCCGGACAAGCCGGAATGACACACGGGTTAAGGCGGATAGCCCTTTATTCGAAGGTTACCTTTATTTCCTTTTCCTGCTCTACCTTCATGCCCGGGACACTCTTCATGAGCTCCTTGGTCTCCTCGACGGAGTTTGGCTTGGCTTCGGAGAACTTCTCCCAGTCGGTGTCGGAGGCGAGGAGCTTGTCGAAGTCCATCTCCATGAGCGTTATGTGCGAGTCGTCGTGGTAGGTGGCGTTGGTGGAGACTATCTTGCCGGGCACGTTGACCGATATGGATATCTTCATGCCCTCAAGCATCATCTTCATCATGGACTTCATCATCTCCTTCTGGCCCTCGTCCATCTCGGGGCTGTTTGCGACCGCAGGCGCTTCTTCGGTCGGCTCTTCCTCCCTGGCCTCGGCCACGGGCTTCTTCTTGGACTCGTCGGGCTGGCGGATGATGAGCGTCGATGGCGAGCCCTTCTGCATGCTGAAGGTTATCAGCTCGGCCTTGGTCTTCGGCTCCTGGGCCTCTTCCTGCCCGGTCTGGCCTTCCTGTCCTTCCTCGCCCTCCTGCATTTCCTGTTTCGGCACACTGCTGCCGGGGTTCTGGTTAATGAGGAGCTTGTTGATGTCGGTGAACGAGTAAGTGGCCTTGTAGCCCTCGAAGTCGCCGTTGTCGATAAGCTCCATGGACACGAACTTTACGCCCTCGCCCATGGTGTCAGCCTCGGCGCGGATGTCCGATTCCTTCCAGAGCTCCACGGGGGCGGCCTCCGTATCGCCGCCTTCCTTTTCAGCCTGCTGCTGTTGCATCGACTCCATCGTGGCCTTCATCTGTTGTGTCACGGCCTTGGCCATCGTCACGGTCTCCACGACCGTGCCGCTTCCGTCGGGGTTGAGGTTTATGGTGACGTCGGTCTGCACGCATCCCATCAGGACGAAGACCGCCGCCACTAATACGGTTAACCTGAGCAAGTGTTTCATGTATGTCATATCCCTTTCTATAGTTTTCCTTTTGTCGAGGGCACGCCCTTGACGCGCGGGTTCAGTTCCACGGCCTCGGATATCGCGCGCCCGAGGGCCTTGAACGCCGCCTCTATCATGTGGTGGTTATTGCGCCCGTAGGGCACGTTTATGTGCAGCGTAACCTGGGCCTTCGTGACGAGGGCGTGCAGGAAGTCCTCCACCAGGTCGGCGTCGAAGTCCTTTATCTTCGTGCGCTTCTTGAGCGCCACGTTATATACGAGATACGGCCTCCCGCTAATGTCGATGCTCGCCTCGGCGAGGGCCTCGTCCATGGGGACGCTGGCCGCCCCGTAGCGGCGGATGCCCTTCATATCACCGAGCGCTTTTTTAAGCGCCTCGCCCAGCACCAGGCCCACGTCTTCCACCGTGTGGTGGTAGTCCACGTCGAGGTCGCCCTTGGCCTTCAGCTTCAGGTCCAGGAGGCCGTGCTTGGCCATCAGCGAGAGCATGTGGTCGAAAAACGGTATCGCGGTGCTCACCGTGTGCGCGCCGCTCCCGTCGAGGTTCAGCTCTAAGGTGATGTTCGTTTCCTTTGTCTTGCGGCTTATCTTCGCCTTTCTTGCTTTAAGTGCCATCTTATAAGGTCTCCTTGAGCGCTTTAAGGAAAGCGTTGTTCTCCGTTTTCGTGCCCACCGTTACCCTGAGGCAGCCTTTAACCATTGCCGATATGTCCCTGACGAGCACTCCCTTCTTAAGGAGCGCTTTGTATTTTACTTTTGGGCTCTTTACGCCGAACATTATGAAGTTGGCCTCCGAGGGGTAGGGCGTCACGCCATCTATGCCGTCCATGGCACGGGCGAGGCGGTCCCGCTCGGAAGAGATCGCCTTGACGTAGGCGCGCATCTTCGCCTTGCTCTTTACGGCCTCAAGCGCCGCGGCCTGCGAAAGCGAGTTGAGGTTAAAGGGAAGCCTCACCTTGTTCACCTCGCTCACTATCTCGGGGCGGGCTATCATGTAACCCACGCGAATCGCGGCGAGCCCTGTTTTCGATAGCGTCCTCAGCACCACGAGGTTGTCGTAGTCGTTGAGAAACGCCGTGAACCCTTTGCCCCCGGCAAACGCCTGGTACGCCTCGTCCACAACGACGAGGCCCTTTGAGGCCTCGATTATCTTCAGTATCCTGTCGGCGGAAAAACAATTCCCCGTGGGATTGTTTGGCGAGCTAAGGAAGACAAGGCGTGGCTTTTCCTTTCTCACAACGGCGAGCATCTTCTTGAGGTCGAGGTCGAAGTCCGCGTCCAGCGGCACGCCGACGGTCTTTACGCCCAGGGCCTGTCCGATTATCCCGTACATGGAAAACGTGGGCGTGGGGAAGAGCACCGGGCCCCCGAACGTGGTTATCAGATAGTAGATAAGCTCGTCCGAGCCGTTGCCCATGAGCACGCCGTCCATCTTAACTGCCGACTGCTTCGCGATGGCAGTTCTCAGGCGCCTGGCTTCGGGGTCTGGATAGCGGTTAGTGGCGATGCCCTTTATGTTAAGAGGAAAGCCGTAAGGGCTTTCGTTTGCGTCGAGCTTGACGCGCGCGGGCGTCTCCTTTGCCTCGTAGGCCTTGAGTTTCCGGACGTTCGGACGGACGAGTTTCGAGACGTTCATAGTGCAAAAATTATAACACTTTAGAGAACGGTTTGTATGTGACTGAGCGGGGGTTGCGGAGGCCGAGCGGGACTAAGGGATGACCTTGTTCAGGGCGTACTCCACTATGCCGGTGGCCCCGGCTTTCTTAAGCCGCGGGATGAGGTCCCTGACCATCCGTTCGTTGAGCACCACGTCGATGTCGAACCAGCCCTTTTCGGTAAGCGGGGCTATGGTGGGCGAGTGCATCGAGGGCAGGAGGCTCATTATCTTCTTTATGGACTTCTCGGGCACGTTCATCTTAAGGCCCACCTTGTCCTCTGCCGAGAGAGCGCCCTGAAGCAGCAGGACTATGTTCTCCATCTTCTGCCTCTTCCATGGGTCTTTCCACGCCTCCCTGTTGGCGATGAAGCGCGTGGTGGACTCAAGGAGAGTTTCCACTATCCTCAGGTTATTCGCCCTTAAGGAGTTGCCAGTCTCGGTGAGCTCCACGATCGCGTCGGCGAGCTTCGGGGGTTTCACCTCGGTCGCGCCCCAGGAGAAATCCACATCGGCCTTTACGCCCTTCGATTTGAGATACCTCTTGGTGAATCCCACGAGCTCCGTGGCTATGCGCTTGCCCTTGAGGTCCTTGACGCTCTTTATCTTCGAGTCGTTTGGCACGGCGAGTACCCAGCGCACGGGCCTCTGCCCTTCCTTGGCATAGACGAGCTCGGTCACCTCTTGCACCTTCGCCCCCTGCTCCATTATCCAGTCCTTGCCGGTGAGGCCGCAGTCGATGATCCCGTTTTCGACGTAGCCCGCCATCTCCTGCGCGCGGATGAGCATGGCCGATATCTCGGGGTCGTCCATGTCGGGGTAGTACGAGCGGCTGGACACGCTTATCGGGTATCCCGCCTTGCGGAAGAGTTTTACCGTCGACTCCTGGAGGCTGCCTTTCGGAAGCCCTAATTTCAGTACTTTAGGCATCATCTACGATAGCAGATGCCACCGGGGGTTTTCAATTATATGAAAGCGGGACGCGAGGAGAGGCTCAGTGTCTGTTTACGCTCAGGACGCCCTCGGTCTGGATTATCTTATTGATGACGCGCTGAAGCTGCGCCCTGTCCGTGACCTCGAGCACGAAGACCATGCGGGCCGTGCGCTCCTGGGTGGTGGTTACCTCGAGGCGGCTGATGTTGACGTCGGCGCCCGAGATGGTGGCCGTAAGGTTCGCCATGATGCCCGGCTTGTCCACGGTGCTCACGATGAGCCTCGCGTATGCCTTGGCGTCCTTCTGGGGAGCCCATTCCACTTCCACGAGCCGGGCCTTGTCGGTGGCGAGGCGGTCGAGGCTCTGGCAGTCGGCACGGTGAATGGTAACGCCCTTGCCGCGCGTGATGAACCCCATCAGGTGGTCGCCCGGCACGGGGAAGCAGCACTTGGCCGTGTGGTAGAGGACGTCGTCCACGCCCCTGATGGATATGCCCTTGTGCTCTTCGAGCGGCTTTGCCTCCTTTACCGCGGGCTGAGCCTCTTCATGCGCCTCGCCCGGCGCGAGCTTGTGTATTACCTTGTGCTGGGAGACCTTGCCGTAACCCACCGCGGCGATGAGGTCGTCCACGCTCTGGAAGTTGTAGCTCTTGGCCACCTCCTCCATCTCGGGAGATTTCATTAGGCTGGGGCTAAGCCCCTTGCGCCTGAGCTCGTCCTCTATGAGCTTAACGCCGAGGTCCATGCTCTGCTTGCGCTCCTCGGTCTTTATCCACTGCTTGATGCGGCCCTTCGCCTTCTGGGATACGACGAACTTCAGCCAGTCCCTGCTGGGCGAGTGCGACTGCGACGTGATTATCTCAACGGTGCTCCCGCTCTCAAGCTGAAAGCGCAGCGGCACCATCTTCCCGTCCACCCTCGCCCCAACGCAGCGGTTGCCGACCTCGGTGTGGATGGCGTACGCGAAATCCACCGGGGTGGAGCCCACGGGAAGCTCTTTGATCTGTCCCTGCGGCGTGAAGACGTATATAACGTCGGGCACGACCTCGGCCTTCACGGCGGCCAGGAACTCGCGGGCGTCGGGCTCTTCCTTCTGTGCCTGCACGAGCTCCCGCAGCCATGCGACGTAACGTTCGTCGAGCTCCTTGCCCTTGTTGCCGCGCTTGCCCTTTTCCTTGTATCGCCAGTGCGAGGCCACGCCGTCTTCGGAGACGTTGTGCATCTCCTCGGTGCGGATCTGGAACTCCACCTTCTCGCCGTCTGGCGTGACCACCGTGGTGTGGAGCGACTGGTACATGTTTGACTTGGGCACGCCGATGTAGTCCTTGAACTTGCCCGGCACGGGCCGCCATAGCGAGTGGATGAGCCCGAGTATCGCGTAGCAGTTGGCCTTGGTGTCGGTGATTATCCTTATGCCGAGGACGTCGTATATCTGGTCGAAGGGCACGCCGCGAACGCGTATCTTCTGGTAGATGCCGTAGTAGTGCTTGACCCTGCCCTCGACCTCGCCGGGCAGGCCCTTCTCCTTGAGCTTGTTCTCGATGGCCTTGATGAGGTTTTTGATGTAGCCCTGCTGCTCTTCCTTGCGCTTCTTGACCCGGTGTTCGATGTCGGCGTAGAGCTTGGGCATCACGTACTTGAAGCTCAGGTCCTCGAGCTCTATCTTGAGCCACCCGATGCCGAGCCTGTTTGCCAGGGGGGCGTAGATGTCGAGCGTCTCCTGGGCGATGCGCACGCGCTTTTTCTCGGGCAGGTACTCAAGCGTGCGCATGTTGTGGAGCCTGTCGGCGAACTTGATGAGTATCACCCTTATGTCCTCGGCCATGCTCAGGAGCATGCGCCTTATGTTCTCGGCCTGCGCGAGCTCCTTGCTCTTGGACTCGGCCTGAGTGAGTTTCGTCAGGGACTCGACGAGAAACCCGAGCTCGTAGCCGAATAGCTTCTTGATGTCCTCGGGCTTCGTGGAGGTGTCTTCTATCGTGTCGTGCAGTATTGCCGCGCAAAGTGTTACGACGTCCATCTTCATGTCGGCGAGTATGGATGCCACGGCAAGCGGGTGCGCCATGAAGGGCGTGCCCTCCTGCCTGGTCTGTATGCCGTGGGCCTCGCACGCGTAGAAGTAGGCCCGGTTGAGCATGTCGATGTCCGCGGCGGGATTATACTTGAGGACTTTTTTTATGAGGTCTTCAAGCGTATCGACCTTTATCTTGCCGACTTCCTGTGCCATCAATTTTTATTATACAAATTATTCGCTTAAAAATCCCGTAAGTGGTTGATATATAAGGGGCGTGAGCAATACTGAAAAATCGCCTGAACGATTCTTAATATAGTTGTTAAGGCCGATCAGGTGTTGAGCGCGCCGAGCAGGTGGTCGATGTCCTCGTCCGTATGAGCGGCGGTGACGGTGAGCCTTATGCGCGGCTCCCTGACCGTCGGGGGGCGGATGGCCGGGGCGTAGATGTCGGCGTCAAGCAGCCGGTCAGAGAGTGCCATGGCCTCCTTGATGCCCGGTGAGATAATAGGAATGATCGGTGTCTCCGACGCTCCGGCGTTGAATCCGAGCTTCCTGATGCCCGCGTGCAGGCGTTCGCGGTTGGCCCATAGGCGTTCTATGCGGCCCGTATCATTTTCGAGAATGTTTATCGCCTCTATGGAGGCCGCCACAACGCATGCCGGTAGCGCCGTGGAGTAAACGAAGCTCCGCGCGGAGTTCACTATCCACTGTATCTTCGAGGCGTCTGCCGAGGCGAACGCGCCGAAGGAGCCCAGGGCCTTCGAGAACGTCCCCATCTGCACTATCCATGGCTCCGGCTCGAGCGAGAAGTGGGCGAGCGAGCCCTTCCCGCCGCCGAGCACCCCCGTG
>Ga0055451_10000126_pt1 | contig 26720 bp, 14 predicted proteins | sample China_Galinas_PW_3_FD_57745 | JGI IMG/M metagenome (GOLD analysis project Ga0055451, IMG submission 57745) | Wetland microbial communities from San Francisco Bay, California, USA, that impact long-term carbon sequestration - China_Galinas_PWB_D2 | ecosystem: Environmental > Aquatic > Marine >... | reverse complement strand
ACAGAGCGAACCGTACCTGAAGACGATAATCGGTGCGTTCATTCTCCTGGCCACGTTCTTGCCGAAGCCCAAGGGGGACGGGGCACACCGCGAACGTTGGTTTGACTTTCCGGCCATCGGTCTTGCCGCCGGGGTGGCCGCATTGACGGTCGGCGCGATCGGACCGCTGATCGCGCCGATTTTTGCGCGGCGCGGTTTCGTCAAGGAACGCCTTATCGCCACGAAGGCCATCTGCCAACTGTGTATACACACCCTCAAAATCCCGGCCTTCCTACTGGTCCGCGACTTGGACGTGAGTCGGCTGGGGACTTTGGCGGTGGTGATGATCTGCATGGTGATTCCCGGCACACTGCTCGGCAAGCGCATGGTCAAGCCCATTTCTGAACGAAATTTCAAGATCGCGTATCGTGCGGCCCTTACCCTCGCGGGCCTCAAGGTCCTTGTTTGGGACGGCGTAAGTAAATGGCCGGTTTGGTGATCGTCAGACCGATGGTGAACAGCGCTTTTGCGACAAAGAAAAGACAAGATCACCACAAAGACACGAAGACACAAAGAAAGGAAATAGGGGCTATTGTTTTTCGTGTACAGCAATCATGGGGCTTGTCGGATCGACCCCGCCTGCGAAGTCTTGGCCGCCTCGTTCAGGCTCGCTACTCGGTCGCCTTCACCTCAGTGTCTTCGTGGTTCAGCCCTTTGTTTTGATGTCGCTCGGTGAGCTACGACGAACCGGGTAATGGATGATGAGCCGTCAGCGCGATTCGCTAACCCGCGGTGCGTGGGGCGGTGCTTCTACCGAGCTCTTCCAGAAGTTGACAGGCCTCCGTAAGGCCTTGCGATTTGTCGATCCTTTGCGCAAGCGCTTTGCATCGGGCGGCGACCTCCTCGGATTCGAGCAGGTCGCGGAGTTTTCGGGCTACGGCAGGAGCACGAAAAGCACTTCTCTTGAGCCAGTCGGCTACCCCCAAAGACTTCAAGCGGGCCGCGTTGTCCGGTTGGTCATACGCCATCGGCATGACAAGCTGCGGAATGCCGGCCGCAAGCCCTTGTGCCAGCGTTCCAACGCCGCCGTGGTGCACGATGGCGGCGGCGCGGGGGAGCAGTTCGCTGAACGGGACATAGGCGAGATGGCGCACCGAGTCGGGAAGCGTAGGCGGAAGCTGCTCCGTGTACCGTGAAAGAAGCAGGCCGCGCCGCCCGAGAAGTTGGCATGCCCCTACCGCGGCGTCGAAGAATGCCCGTCCATGCCGCATCCCCGTACCGGGCGTGAAGACGATCGGTGGATCACCGGCATCGAGATACTGCTGTACATCGTCCGCCAGCGTGTGGGCCTTGGAGGGATCGTCGTACAACGGAAACCCGGTCGTGCGAATCTGCTGCGACCAGTCGGGCTGCGGCGTGCCGTACCAATCAGGGAACAGCGCGATGACAAGCTGCGGCGAAAGCCACCATTCTCTGACCACGCTCTTGAGAGGACCAAGCCCGAGAGTCGCCCGGTAGGCGTTGACCTCAGAAATGCAAAAGAACCTGTCCGCTACGTGGTCAAAAACCCAAAACAGTGGTTTCTTGAAACTCGGCGGTAGCCAAACCGGTAGCGTCGGTACACCGGCGACAACAGGCATTTTGTACAGGCTCCGCACCACAGCCGGCTGTAGCACAATCGAGGCCATTGGAACGCCGTGCTTCTCGTGGGCGATGCGGGCGCCCAAAGCCGCTCCCGTGGCGACGAGTACGGTTTCTGCCGGCTCAAGGTACTTGATCACGGCCTCGTATTGCTCGGGCATCGACTCGCACATCCATCGGCCCAGTATTCTGGCGCCCGCGACGCTGTTCCATACCGCGGGATCTTCGAACGCGCTGCGATACCGCTCTTCCGTGCCGATGGGGACAAATCCCAAGCCGCGCCGTTTGGCCAGATCCTCGAAATGTTCGTTGGTGAACAACGTCACGCGGTGGCCGCGCTCCGTCAGCGCTTTACCGAGGCCGACGAACGGATGGACGTCGCCGTCGGTTCCATGTGTTAGGAACAGAAAATTCACTTTGACTGCAGTTCTGCTATGGCAAGTCTCGTTGATCGACTGCCCGAATGCTCGCCCGGGACGCCGCCACCCCGTGGGTCGCGAAACTGTACACGCAGGAAGGGGGACCGGGCAACACGGCTGTATCGATCGAACCTCCCCCGAACGCCCGATTCCAGGCCCCAATCGTCGCATTCCACCGCTCTAAGCCAACGTCAGGCGGGTGCATCAGGTGGCGGCGGTGCAAACCGCGGCGGGGTTCGACCGTGAGAAAATCAGATCGACCTGTTTCTCCGGCGTCTCCGGGCAGACCCTTGGGGTCGCGATCTTATAGGGCGGGAAATCCACTTCCTGATTCTCAAGCGTATAGGCCTTGTAGCCGTTCTGTCGGAAGATCGAGAAGATTTCGCCGGCTTGTTCGCTCGTCATCCAACTCGGACTAAACTCGAGACAAAACTCTATCTCCGTACCGTGGGAGCCTATCAAGTTGTTCAGTCCGTGCAGGACCGTCAACTCAGCGCCTTCGACGTCGATCTTGACAAAGCGAATGCGCGCCAAATCGGCTTGTTCCGCGACGTCATCCATCTTCACTGCGGGTACGACAATCCTCTTTGCGAACGGTCTCAAGTACCAGAAGGGCTGCGAACACGTGGTGGAAAACATGCCGTTGAACCAGTTCTCCTGCAATTCAATCCGCCCTACTTGGTCGCTCGCAGCCGCCTCGACGAGTCGAATTCTCGAGCCGAAATCGTTGGCATCGACGTTCGCCGAAAACAGCCGACAATTCGCGGGCGAGGCCTCCACAGAAATCACTTCCGAACCGAGCTTCGCTGCGAGCAAGCTGAAATGGCCGCTGTTGGCGCCGATGTCCAGGAACAGGTCGCCGGGTCTGATTCTCCGCTTCAAATACGCGGTCAACGTGGGCTCGTAACAGCCTGTCAGGTACACGCACTTGAGCAATGTGTTCGTACGTAGACTTCCGGAGAGAAAAATGCCATCACCGGTTTGAATGGTCCTTCGTGCGAATACTCTGAAGAAGAGCGCGATGAAACCGACCCAGGCGAGGAGCACTTTGCCTCTCTTGCCTCCCGGTCGTCGTAGATAGAGCCGCACGACGGGTGGTATGATTTGCAGGACGCCGATGACAAGCAGCAGACCCATTCCATATGTAGATAGGATTTCTGTCAGACGTTCCAACTACCGGCTCCAGTGAGAACGCTCCCTCACGGCTATTTTTCCCGATAAAGCGGGTCGAGCCACAGGGTATGGATATTGGCATAGGCGAATATGATCGTCGCGATCAGCATAATCGCGGCAGTGTGGCTCTCGAGAATATGGCTGGCCGCCGCCGCCACCAAACTCAGTGTCCCCGCCAGCCCGTTTGCGAAGATCTTTCTGCGCAGAAAGAACGCGCCGTCGACCAGGGTAATCCAGTTTGCGTATCGCATCATGGCGATGCAAAAAAAAGCGCCCAAAACGAGAAAGAACCAGAATGGCTTATGCACGAGCCAGGGCAGCGCTAAATAGGCCGCCACCAACGGCAGGTTGATGACCCCGTCGGACAGGCAGCGCACGCGATACACGGAATCGGTAAAACTCAGCGAAACGTACGTATTGAGCATGAGCAGTAGAAAGAAAACGAAGCCGCAGACGGTGACATTCGTATACTGACCGCGCAGTACAAACGCGACGATACCCTGCGCCACTACCACGCAAACGAACGGAAACGCGAGGTTGTCCATCAGGTGCAACGCGCTTGCTTTCTTGGGGAGCGCAGCATCCGTGCTACCCGCTGCCGCAGTCTCCAAGGAATCTTTAGTAGGGGGCGAACCGCAGCGTGTCATTGGCATGTCGTCATCTTCGGCAGCGTTCCGGGAACCGGCGATCATGCCGGCTCCTTAGCCGGCGAGGGCAAACCGAGCGACTTCCGATTCGGCGCTCGGACACCAAGCTTCCGGTCGGTATTTCATCGACTCAATACCCGAAGCGACACCGGACCGGTACCGGTGCCGCCCCTTTTATACATACCGCGATGGACCGATCAAGCCGGCCACACAGGGCGCAGCCGCCCGAAGGACCTGCACCACCCCGCAATTCACAGGTCTGGCTGCCCGGCAAAGGAGCCTCGACGCGAGTTTGAGCGTTGGGTCGTCGCGGCACTTGGGCAAAATGGGGATGTCAGCCAAACCGGCGAATGGTGGTAGAATTGAGCCCAGCCGGGTAACATCCCGCCAATGGTGCGGAATGAACGGCTAAATATCATCGTGTTTGCAGACACGATTCTCGGCCCGAACGGCGTGAGAACATATTACCGGACGCTTCGAAAATGGGCACGGCGGACCGGAGAGGTGCGTGTTGTTGTCATTTCGCCGGTCGGTAGCGGTGACACCGACGACGGTGCCGATGCCGAAGTGTACAGCGTGAGGCCTGACGCTACGATTCCCAACCCGGTCTATCCGGGTCTGCTCTTGGGCTACTACCGCCAATCGAAGCTCCGCGCGATCGTGGAGCAAATTGAGGACCCGCGGGTGATTCACATCGCGACGTCAGGCCCGCTGGGCGTAGCCGGTGCCAAGTTGGCACGCAAACTCAAAATCCCCACGGTTGGCGTATGCCATGTCGACACGCTACGGCAATGCATACAGCCGTACTTTCGTTTTGGTGGTTGGTTTGCCAAGTCGTTGGCCCGTTTTATTGACAGGCGCGCTTACCGACACTGTCGGGCCATGAGCGCACCAAGTGAGACGGCGGCCCAAGCCGCACGTACTTTTTACGACGGCGAGGTCGAGGTCATTTCCAATCCCGTGGATGTGGATTTCTTCCGACCGGCGGAAACTCGTGAAGGTGCGTTTCGCAATAAATATGGTGCTGACGGGAAAATTCTGGCTGTTGTCATCGGCCGCATGGCAAAAGAGAAGAACCTCGATCCGCTGTGCGAACATCTGCTTGGCGACGATCGCATTCGCACGGTGTTCGTCGGAGATGGGCCTTACAGCGACCATCTGCGGAAACGGTGGAACGCCACGGTGACCGGGTTCCTTCAGGGCAACGACCTTCTGGCGGCTTTTCAACAGGCGGACCTGTTTGTCCAGCTTTCGGTGGCCGAGACTTTCGGCTTGTCCCTCGTGGAAGCGATGGCTTCTGGCCTGCCGGCGATCGTGATGCGCGGGCGAGGATTTGCCGACGGCGTGCCGGCCGACAGCGGCGTGGAAGTGATTTCACCGGAAGACCTGCCATCCCTCGGCGACCGTTGCGTGCGGTTGGTGGCCGACAAGGAAACGCACCGCCGCCGCTCTCTTGCGGCTCGTGCCTTCGCCGAGCAACTCTCACCAGATGTCGTTCTGCCGGCTTTCCTGGCGCTGCATCGCAGTGTACTGCCGGCCGCAGGCGAAGCGCAGCCCGCACTTCTGCAAGAGGTGCAGAGGCGCCGCGCTGACTTGCTTGCCGGTACGGACGGCGTCAAGAAGGAGACGCCCGTACACTGAATCAACCGTGCGGGGTGGCACGGCTTGTCGAACGAGATTCGGACTGCGGCCAAACGTCGAGCAAACCGGTGAAGCTGGATGAACCTGATCAAACGTGCGATGCTTGGAACCTTCGTCCTTTCCATTCGCGCCGCTGAGCGGATGTTCCGTCTGGATAAGCGCGTATGGGGTCGGGAGCATCTTTCACGCGGCGCCAAGATCATCGCGGCAAACCACATCACGTCGCATGATCCGTTTCACGTGATGCCGCTCTTTCGGGAGCCGACCCATTTCATCATCGGACCCGGTTATCGTTCGCCGCTCGTCGCGCGAATGCTGGATTTCTTCGAACAGATCAACGCGCTGGAGGGAGACAGCGACAGTGTCGTCGCTGACGCCGCCAAATATCTTGCCAGGGGGGAGCCGGTGTGTATCGCGCCGGAAGGCGACATTCAGGAGCCCTTTCGCCTGGGGCGATTCTATCCTGGCGTGGCGCGGATTTATCGGAAATACCCGGCCCCCATCATCCCCATGGGCTTGGTTGCGCCGAAACAGTGCCTTCGGGCGGATCCGAAACGCAGCGACTTTATCAACGGTCACGAATACCGGTTTGTCACAGCGCACCGGGGCCCGTTCTGCATCAACCTGGGTGAACCCTGGATGCCCGACTGTACCGGAAAATCCGATTCCAAAGCGCTTTTGTACATCATGCGCGGGCTCGAGGAGCGGGTTGCTGCGTTGGTCGAAGAGGTCAGGCAAGACAAATTCTGGCAATAAACGACATCGTACGCGGCACGGGGCGTTTGCCGATGGCTGACTCTGTTGACAGAGTGCTACGAAGGCGGAAACTAACGCGCGTAGTTCGGCGTGTTCTGCGAGAAATCTCGCTTTTCCAATGCGGCTTCTGAGGGATGCACGAGTGATGCCATCGCCGTCCGGCCCGTTCGGTGCCCTCGTCCGCAACCCGACGTTCGCTAATCTTGCGGCGATTGCGGTGCTCGTGTGGGGGATTTCGACCGCCGTCGACCTTCCGCGCGAGACCTTTCCGGAGACTGCGGTCGACTACGTTCTGGTCAACGCCGTCTACCCCGGCGCCAACCCCGAAGACGTGGAAGAAGGCGTCTGTATCAAGATCGAGGAGGCCATCCAGGGCATCCCCGGTATCTGGGAGATCACCTCGCTTTCGGAGGAGAACTCCGGCTTGGTCATGGCCGCCGTCAATCAGAGAATCTCCCCCACGACCGACGTACTCTTACAAGTTCGTGACCGTATCAACGGCATCACGACATTTCCGCCCGAAATGGAAGAGCCGGTGGCCAGCGAGGTCATCATACGCAATCGGGTCATCAACATCGGCGTATCCGGCCATCTACCCGAGCGGACGATTAAGCAAGTGGCTGAAGACATCCGCCGTGATCTCATGGGTCGGTACGGCATTTCGCAGATCAGCATCTCTGGCGTACGTGACCATGAAATATCGATCAAGCTGACGGAGGCATCTCTCAAGCGTTACGGGTTGTCTATTCCACAGGTGATGGATGCCATTTCCCGTGGCAGTCTAAACCTTCCGGCAGGTACCGTTCGCACGAAATATGAAGAAATCACCGTCCGAACCGTCGGATTGCGCCGCACGGCGCGAGATTTCGAAGACCTCGTGGTCATCGCGAACCAGGAGGGGACGTTGATTCGGCTGGGGCAGGTGGCCGAGGTGAGGGACACCTTCGAAGAGACACCCGCCTACGGGCGCATCAATGGCGAACCGGGCGCTGTGCTCACCGTCTCCAAGACCGGCACCGAAGATCTGAGCGAGATCGCACGCCAGGTACGCGCGTATGTGCAAGCCAAATCCACGGAGCTGCCGAAGAGTGTGAAGCTTTCGACATGGGCCGACGCCTCGCGCGATGTGGATCAACGGATCGCCATGCTCATCCAGAACGGCATCATGGGCATGGTATTGGTGCTGGTGTGCCTGCTGTTGTTCATGGATATTCCATTTGCCCTCGCCGTGGCGCTGGGTATACCCGTGTCCTTTGCGGGTGCCCTTGTCACGCTCGGCTTTACGGGCGCCACGCTGAACATGATCAGCCTTCTCGGCTTGCTGATGGCCACCGGCATCATCGTGGACGACGCCATCGTGATTTCCGATAGCGTCTGGTCATTTCGGCGCCAGGGGTTGGCGCCGGACCTGGCCGCGGTGAAGGGCACCTTGCACGTGGCGTCGCCTGTGTTGATGGCGTCGGCAACGACCATTGTGACGTTCGTACCGCTCATGTATGTGGAAGGGGTGATGGGCAAGCTGATTTACGTGCTCCCCGTCACGGTGATTGCCGCGATCGTCGCGTCGGCGTTGGAGGCATTTGCCATTCTTCCGGCCCACCTTTGCGAGTGGCCGGGCCTACTGAAGTCGTCCGCGCGACCCTCGATGATCCGGCGGGTCCGTGAAGGGCTGGACCGATGGATCGACCGGTTCATCTACGGGTTTTTTGCACGTATGCTGCGCCAATGTTTGCACAGGCGCGCCGTGGTGCTCGGCGCCGCGTTGGCGGCCTTTTCGATTTGCGTCGGTCTTGTTCTTGGCGGCCGCGCGCCGTTTGTGCTGTTTCCCGCCGTCGACTCCAACCTCGTGCGTGCACGCGTTCAGTTCCCTGACGGTACGCCCATTGATGTCAGCCAGGCCGCGGTTGATCGTATCGAGGCTGCGGCGCGCGGGCTGAACGAAAGGCCGGACCTGAAGCCCAAGTCGCCGGGCAATCTGGTCGCGCAGATCTACTCGGACGTCGGCGAGTGGCCCGACTATGTGCCCAAGCGCTCGAGTTCGCTTTGTGAGACGTCCATCGAATTGATGCGCGCCGAGGAGCGACGCGTGGACGTGGCCAAGGTCATCGAGGCATGGCGGGAGGGAATCGGCGACATTCCCGGTGCCGTGTCGATGATCATCACGCGCGAACAACTCGGACCGACGGAGGGTGCGATTGAGATCCGGTTGCTCGGTGACAATCTCGACGAGTTGCGGCTGGCCGCCGACGACGTGATCGCCGAATTGCGCACGTATGATCACGTCTTCAACATCGGGGATGATCTAACACCCGGGAAGCGCGAATTGCAGGTGACGTTCAAGCCTTCCGCACGCAACCTCGGACTGACCGTGAGCGAACTGGCGTCTCAAATGCGCCAGGGCTTGTACGGCGGCGAAGCCCTGCGATTGCAACGCGGCGCCGACGAGGTCAAGGTGATGGTCAGCTACGCCGACCGTGACAGCAAGAGCCTGGCGGCCATTGAGAACCTGCGCATCCGCACGCACACCGGCGCGGAGATTCCGTTTACCGAGGTGGCCGAGACACGCCTCGTACGCAGCTACTCCGCCATCACGCGGCAGGCTGGTACCAGGCTGTGCAGAATCAAGGCCGACATCGACGAACGTTTTGCGAATGCCGAACAGATCATCAGTAGCATGAATGCGAAATTTCTTCCTGAACTCGACAGGCGATACGCCGGGGTGAGATACTTGCTCGATGGACAGCGCAAGCGAATCGACGAATCACTACGTAGTCTCGTCCGTGGGGCATGTGTCGCGGCCGTCGTGATGTTCGCGCTGTTGGGGACCATTCTGCGGTCCTACCTCCAACCGGTGATCATCATGATAGCCATCCCCCTGGGGGCCATCGGCGCGATTTTCGGACATCTTTTGCTGGGCTATGATCTGACACTCATGAGTGCCTTCGGTGTCGTCGCGCTGTCGGGAATCGTTGTGAATGACGCCCTGGTGCTGATCGATCAAATCAACCGCAACGTCGCGGAGGGAATGAACATCCTGGATTCCGTGATCGACGCGTGCCAAACGAGGTTTCGTGCGGTCATTCTCACCACAGTGACGACCGTGTGCGGCTTGCTGCCGCTCATTGCCGAGCGCAGCTCCCAAGCACTGCCGTTGATCCCCCTGGCGATCACGATCGCGTTCGGAGAATTATTCGGAACGGTGCTGACGTTGATTGTGGTGCCGGCCATGTTCGTGATTGTCAACGATGTCAAGCGTTTTGCACATTGGCTGCGCTTTGGTGGCGATTATCCGGCCCCGGAGACGGTCGAGGCTGTGGCCGCCACGATGGCGATGGCGACCACGGCACGCAACACCGACGCCGCCCAAGGGGGTATCACATGATGTGCAGGCAAGCCGAGGGAGTGGGCGTGCGAGCCGCCGGTACTTGCCGCCTCTGCTGCATTCTGATGGGGGGGGTGGTCTTGTTGGCCTCCTGCCGCGCGCCGTTGGGTGACGTGCAGATGATGCTCGAGCGGCACAACCGAGCATTGGCAAAACTCCCCGACGAATCGCGGGCCCGGCTCATGCCGTACGGCACGCCGGTGACCACCGAAGAGGCGGCGGTGCTCATACCGAGTGGGCCTCTGTCGCTCGATACGGCGCGGGCAGTGGCCATCCGCGCCAATCCCGATATTCACGCAGCGCAGGCGCGGCTGGCCGAAGCACGGGCCTCCGTGGCCGAGGCGCGCGCTCAATTTCTGCCGACGGTTTTCCTGAGCCACAGCTCGACGCGCACCTTTCACGTGCCGGCCAGCCGAAACCGATTGAGCACGCTGTCGCAGCCACAGCCGTCGCTCCCTTCTGACGTTCAATTGAATTCATTTGCGGCCACCACGCTATTGAACGCCATCCGGCTGCCGCTATTTGGCGTGCCCGACCCGGAGGGCGACAGCCGTTCGTTCAGCGAGCATTCCACGGCGTTGGCGGCTTCGTGGACGATCTTCGACGGCTTCGTACGCGAGGCCAACCTGCTGGCCGCCAAGATGCTGCATGAGGCGTCTTGGGCATCACTCGGCGACGTGGAGCGTCTTATCGTTCGAGCGGTGGATGTCGCCTATTACCAGGTGCAATTGGCCATTGAGCAAATCCGCATCGCCAAAGCGGATGAAGCCTTCAGTCAAGATCAACTCAACGAGACCGAAAAACTCCGCGCCGCGGGGCGTGGGACCACCGCCGACGTGAACAATTTCCACGTTCGAATGCTTGCCGCCCGCGCCAATGTAACGGCCGCCGTAGGCCTGCGCGACACGGGTCTGGTGGCGCTTGCCGAGCTTATGGGTTTACCAAACGCTATGCCGCCCGAGGGTCTCACGATGCCGCCGTTGGCGGAGGAGACCGAAGCTGAGATGACCTTGCCCGAGGCCGAGCCCTGGGTGCAACTTGCCGTGGAAAACCGCCCGGACCTACGACAATTGCTGCGTACGCTGGCGGCCAGTGAGGAACGCGTCCGAGCGACTCGGGGCCTCTTCATGCCCACGCTGGGTCTCACCAGCTCCTGGGGCTTCGATCGCAGTTCCAATCTTCGCTACGAGGTTGACGATCAGTCGTCCGCCGCGGTGCTCGAGTTTCGTTGGGATCTGTTCACCGGCGGTGCACGCCGGGCGCGCTTACGCCAAGCGGAAAGTCGCCGCGCCGAGTCGGCCGCCAATGTCAACCGTCTAAAGCTGGCCATTCAATCAGAGGTTCGCCAGTCCATCTTCGACCTGCGCGATGCCCAGGAACAGATCCGCTTGCAGCGTGAAAACGTGGTGGTCGCCAAGGACAACCGCCGCGTCGTCCAGGCGGGCTACCTCGCAGGAAAGGAAACGCTCAACCGCCTCAACGAGGCTCAACGCGACTACCTTACCGCCGACGCCGATTTGACCCTGGCGCGAATTCGCCTGCGGCAGGCCTGGAGCGACCTGAACGCGGCGGCGGGGACGTACACGGACACGGTAGGAAAAACGCCGGACGAGTCGCAAGACACCGAAGTACCGTAGCGTGGCGCATGGGTGGGGACCCTGTCGCAGGCAGCGCCGTCGCGCTATCGTCAATACCACGAATTCCATCAAAAGCGTGTTCCGCATTCGGGGCAGCGGCGGTCTGGAAGTCCGCGAAGTCGATAGCCACACTCCGTGCACCGTGCGTCCTCCTCTCGGCGCGGGTCCGCGATGGTGCAGTTCCAGCATTCAGTGAACTGCCCTTCAATCGTCTCGCCACACCCCGGGCAGGTCCAGGGATCCGTGAGTTGCTCATCGCGGGACTCGCCGGACTCGAATTTGGCCACGACACGGTCCGCCCGCGCCTGGTCTTCGGTACGCACCCACAACTCCGGATAGGCCTTGAAGAAGGGAACGTCCCCCAACACCGAGGCCGTGTGCTCATTCAACACGCGAACCTCGATCCCCTCGTTGTGCAGCAAGCGACGCACGATCTCAATGAGCGACCGATCCCCTGATGAGAAGACCTTTTTCATACCACGTCCACCTGGCCACGGTTTGTCCTGCCTGAAACCGAAGTGTCATTCTACCGTCTGTTGCGACGTCTCCCAAAGCGACTACATTAGGGGCGATAATATCGCTTGCCGCGCAACGGATTCGCTCGACGCGAATCGCAATGACGATCATGGCTACGAAATCCTGGTACGATCCACTGCTGGCGTCTCTGGCAAAGATCCACGCACAGCATCAGTACAACCGCTTTATGGTGGCTACACGAAGGGCGGCTCGTACACAACACCAACGCCTACTCGAAAACCTCGCGCGAAATTCCGGGAGCGACTTCGGCAAGAGTCACGGGTTTTCGTCCACAGGCACCTATGAGGAATTCGCGCGGCGCGTGCCGGTCCAAAACTATGAGGATCTTCAGCCCTACGTAGAACGGGTGATGGCCGGCAACCTGCAGGCTCTGTTCGGTGAGGGCGAGCGCGTCTTGATGTTCGCCATGACCAGCGGCAGTACCGATTCGCCCAAATACGTGCCGGTCACCAGGAGTTTTGTGAGCGAGTATCGTCGCGGCTGGAACGTCTTCGGCCTCAAAGCGATGCTGGATCATGAGGGCGCCTTCCTGCGGCCCATCGTGCAGGTTGTGTCGCCTATGGATGAGGAACGCGCCGCCTGCGGACTGCCCTGCGGTTCGATCTCCGGGTTGCTCGCCGCCACGCAGAAAAAGCTGGTGCGCAAGTACTATGTCACACCGAAAGAGACCGGACACATTTCTGACTCCGAAGCACGTTACTACACCGTCATGCGTTTTGCCGTGCCGTCCGACGTCGGCTGGATGGTGACCGCCAGCCCGGCGACACAGCTCAAGCTTGCGCGTTCGGCGGCAGGACATGCTGAGCGCCTCATTCGTGACATCCACGACGGCACATTGAACCCGCCCGGCGCACCATATATGGCGCACGAGGCAGTGGAAACATTGCGCGTACGCCTGGAGCCGGACCGGGCCGCGGCACAGCGGCTGGAGAGATTGCTCGAAGTTCACGGTGAACTTCTGCCGCGGCACTATTGGGACCTCACCTTCCTCGCGAATTGGACCGGTGGATCGATGGCCCTGCACCTGCGCGACTTCCCACACTATTTCGGGGACACGCCGGTGCGTGATATCGGCTTGCTGGCCACCGAGGGGCGGGCATCGGTTTGCCTGGACGACGGTACGCCGGCCGGTGTCCTCGATGTGATGGGCAGTTTCTTCGAATTCGCCGAGGTCGGCGGCAATGGCGACCCTTCCGACGCGCCCGTCTGCCGGTGTCATGAGGTCATTCCCGGGCGGGAGTACCGGCTCATCATGACGACGTCGGCCGGCTTTTACCGCTACGACATCGGGGATCATGTCCGTGTGCAGGGCTTCTTCGGCCAGGCACCGCTCATCGAGTTTCTCCATCGCGGCGCGCACACCAGCTCGATTACCGGAGAGAAACTGACCGAATGGCAGGTGACGACCGCGTTCGAGCGCGCCCGACGGCACCTGGAAGTGGCCGAGGACGCCTTCGTCCTAGCGCCGCGATGGGGCGATCCGCCTCGTTACGTGCTCCATGTGGAACGGCACGTGCAGCAAATCGAACGGTTGGCGTGTGCCATGGACGAGGAACTTTCGAAGATCAATCCGGAATACGCCTCGAAACGTGGTTCTCGTCGGCTGGGACTCGTGATGGCTGAGCAGTTGCCGGATGGGGCATTGGCTGCCTGGAATGCGGCCCGTGCGAGACGTCGCGGACTGGTTAATGAACAGTTCAAACCCCGGTACCTGCTGAGCGATCCGGACGAAGAAGCGAGGCTCGCGGCCCTTGCCGTGCCGCCGGCCCACCCGGAATCGCGAAGCTACGCCGGCACCGAAGCCTCGTGGGAATCGGCAAGCCATCGTACTTTTTCAGGGTAGTGGGTTGTGAAGATACCTTGGCGGAGGCTGGAATCGGGGTTATGATCGGCCCCGCTGCATAAACAGTTAATGGACATAACTTTTCCGGGAGGATGACACCATGAAACGGGCGAAACTGACAGTCGTCGGAGCAGGCAATGTGGGTGCGAGCTGTGCCGTATTTGCGGCCACGAAGGAGATCGGCGACGTCGTGCTGATCGACATCCCCGATTTCGGCGACAAGACGGCGGGCAAGGCGTTGGACTTGGCGCAGTGCGCGCCGATCGAGCGGTTCGACTGCAACATCACGGGCACGGCGGACTACGACGCGGCGTCCGGTAGTGATGTCGTGATTATCACCGCGGGCATACCGCGCAAACCGGGCATGAGCCGCGACGACCTGATTCAGACGAACGTCAAGATCGTCAAGTCCGTGTCCGAGCAGATCAAGAAAGTTGCGCCCGAGAGCGTGCTGATCATCGTTTCCAACCCGCTGGACGCCATGGTCTACACCGCGTGGAAGACCACGGGCTTTCCGACAAACCGCGTGGTCGGGCAGGCCGGCTGCCTGGACATCGCCCGCTTCCGTACGTTTATCGCCATGGAACTCGGCTGCAGTGTCGAAGACATCACGGCGTTGCTGATGGGCGGACACGGTGACGACATGGTGCCCCTGCCGCGCTACACGTCGGTCGCGGGTATTCCGGTCACGCAGTTCATCCCCGAGGACCGGCTGACGGCGATCATCAATCGCGCGAAAATGGGCGGCGGCGAGATCGTCAAGCTCATGGGCACCAGCGCCTACTATGCACCGGCCGCCGGCTCCATACAGATGGCCGAGGCGATCATCAAGGACAAAAAGCGCATCCTGCCTTGCGCCGCGTTCTGCAAGGAGGAATACGGCGTCGGTGGCTACTTCGTTGGGGTGCCCTGTATGTTGGGATCCAACGGCGTCGAAAAGGTAATCGAGGTCGAGCTCGACGCGAACGAGCGCAAGCAACTCGACGCCAGCGTCGCCCACGTGAAGGAACTGGTCGGCGTGGCGGATGGGTTCCTGAAGGGTTAGACCCGGTTGATTCCGCTCACCGGGCCTACCAAATAGAGAATTACTCTGCACGGACACGCTTCATGCGTGCCCGTGCTGTTTTCGGATGCGCCTGTATCCCGCCCCCCGATAGGACATACAGATTCTCATTGACTGGGTAGCCCGGACGCCATAAACTCGCTAGTCGGGCGAATTTTGAAGATGGCAGCGAGTTCGCAAGATTCGGCGTGAAAGGGTGATCAATTGCGACAAGCCGAGATACGGGAAATCCTGAGAAAGGAACCGTTTCGGGCCTCTCGCGTTCACCTGACGAACGGGCAATCGTACGAGGTTCGACATCCCGAACTTGCCGCGCTTGCGCGGCACAGTATGTAAATTGTTCTGCCGATCAACGGATCGGAGGACGCAAACGGAGACGCACCGGATCGCATGATTCCATGCGACTTGGTGCATGTCGTCGCCGTGGAGCCGATCGACGGCGCCACCAGCCAGTAGAGTACGAACGTGTCGTGATCGCTGCCAATTGAGTCGCTCGCTCTCAGGCTGCGAAACGTGGAAAGCGACATTGACGAGTTGGGCAATTGATGGCACTTCAAGACATCCGTTCCTTTGCCAGATTCAGCGCACCGAAGTAGAGGCGCACCATTCGCCGATCGCAACGCTAGACCATGCGAATTGAACAGGCAACGCGACTTGTGCGGAACGAAAGCCATCCGATGGGAGCTCGGTTCAACAAGTTCATAGAAGCCTGCGCCATCTTCGGGCAATTCGTGGGACTGCCCTTACAGAAGGTGTACGACGCGATCGGTCAATTTATCGGCTTCAACAATTCGGAGCGTCCATCCGAAAACGAGATGGTGGCAGGGGCGGATCTTCTCGAGTTTGAATATGCGAGGCTTTTAGAAGCGAGACGCACCTACGATGAACGCCGCCGGCTCGCCAAACGTAGGGGGCAACGAAAAGCGACAACGCGCCTGTTTGCAGATGTACCGCCGCCGGAATTCCTGGTCTCCAAATTTCCGGACGTACAGTGGCCTCCGGCGGGCTTCGACAAGAGCTGCGCGGAGTTTGTAGGTGCTCGGCCACCATTCTTACTCAGGAGGCTGATGCGATGGCTTCGCCGGTGACGCTTTCGGCGAATTCATGTCCGATTGGTCCGATCGATGTTGGTCGCGGATTGTGTGAACGACCCCTGGCAGATCGCCGGTAGACATTCGGACCACGCAATCCTATTCTGGATTGGGCGAACGACTCCGCTGCGAATTGCGTAGGACGTTTGGGAAGACTGTCGACACCGCATAAATCGTAACAGTACAAAGAGTCTTTGAGCGGCTTGGCGGCCGCAGCCAAACGGAGAAAGTTGTTCGTAGCGACTGAAGGAAGTTGGCGACCCGAGTGGCAAACTCTGTGGGGCAACGCAGGCGTACGATGAAAAGGAGCCGCAGAATCGAGGGCGAGGGAGGGACCGTGGCGTGCGCCCCGGTCGTGCCGTCTCGTTCTACGGAGAGGGACTCCAAGCCGCGGAGTGGCGACCGGTTCATGGCCCGCGGTGAAACCGCGGGATACGGTTCCGATTGTCTCGAAAGCCCCGGTAGGGGCGAGAGGTGTGTGTCGAATACCGGGCTGGTGTCGCCCCTGCCGGGGCTCAGAGCCTCGGGGTCGAACGATACCCCATGGCTTCCGCCATGGGCCACAAACCGAACTCCCCTGGCGGGGCTCGCGAGAGAATCTTCGCGGACGACGAAAATTTGGCTGGCTAGTAGCGCGACAGGCAAACTCGCGTCATTCCTGTCAGCCGCGATTTTGATCTTTTGCGCGACAGGCTGCAATCCGGAAAAAGAACAGGGAAACGCAAGGGACACGGAATCGCAGCGAAGCGTACTGCTCGTGCTCGTCGACACCTTGCGTGCGGACAAGCTGGGCTGCTACGGTAGCGATTTGGGAGCTACGCCGAATATCGATGACTTTGCGGCGCGAAGTGTGTTGTTCGAGTCCGCGTTCGCCCACGCGCCGTGGACGCTCCCTTCCATGGCGTCGATCTTCACCTCGCTGTTTCCGCCGCAGCACGGCGCGGGGGGCCGCTTCCCCGACTTTACCGTACTCTCGCCCGACGCGCCCACGGTGGCCGAGCAGTTCCAGCGCGCCGGCTACGCCACCGGTGCCATCGTCAACGTCGATTTTCTGACCGATACGTTCAAGATGACGCGCGGATTCAAAGACGTAGACGCGAAGTTCTATGGCAACAACATCGAGATGCGCAACGCGACGAAGACGACCGATGCGGCGCTCGCGTGGCTCAAAAAACACGGCCATGACCGCTTCTTTCTTCTGGTACACTATTTCGATCCACACTTGGTCTACAACCCGCCCGCCGAATATCGCCGGCGATTCGCCGCTCCCGAGGATCGTGAAGATGCCGCCTGGGTATTCGGCAAGCGCAAAGACATGATCGATTATCGTAGCGGCTCGATTTCGTTCGACGATGAGACGATTCACCGGGCGGAAAAGCTCTACAACGGGGAGGTCGCCTACACCGATCATGAGATCGGTCGTCTGTTGCGCGGACTTGGCGAACTGGGGATCGAGACGAGCACGGTCACCGCGATGACGGCCGACCATGGCGAAGAATTCCTTGACCACGGCGGCTTCGAGCACGGACACACGCTGTTCAATGAGCTGGTGCATGTGCCACTGATTATGTATGCCGGCGCCGGTACGGTACCGCGACGCATTAAGGAAGTCGTCGGTCACATCGACCTTGCGCCCACGCTCTGTGCGCTCGCGGGCATCGAGCCGAGCCCCACATTTCTGGGGCGAAGCCTGGTCCCACATCTAGCGGGCAAGCCCGAAGGCGATCACCCGGTGTATATGGAAGGCAACTTCTGGGGCGAGCCGACGGTCGGACTCGTCGAAGGCGGACGCAAGCTGGTCGCACAACGCGGTCAGACCGCACAGATGTTTCATCTGGCCGTCGACCCGAAAGAGCAAATGGACGAACGCAGCAGCGACGCGGAGCGCGCCAATTATATGCTTCAGCGTTTGAAGACACTACGCGATCGAATGTTGTCCGAGGGTGTACCCACTCCGACACCGCCCCAAATGTCGGAAGAGCAACTGCGCCGGCTTCGCTCGCTCGGGTACATAGACAGTAAGTCCAAGCCCTGAAATCGGCATGATGCGAATGGGCAACATTCCCGAGGAGGTCAACGGCGTGACAGTTGCTGCATTCGATTTGTTTGGCCACAGCGAAGCATTTGGTGGCTGCGACCGAGACGAGGGCCGGCGTTTTCGGGTCCCCCTGGGCCACCGCCGGACCTGTGCAGCGGTGAATCCCCGCGCAGCGCAGCCTGAGTCAGACTCTCGCCTCCTTTTCGATGGGCGAACGGCCACGCCATTCGCGAAGTGAAAAGCGATCATGGGGCCCCGGAGTATAGCCCCTATCTTAACGCCATTGTTGGGCGTTGCATGTCAGGACCCCTTGCTGTTGCGTCTTAGGCTCCGAGATTTGCCACACCGGCATCGCCCCATTGAGTGACTGAGCGAGTGACCTCGATGTCGCAAATGCACAAGACCACCAGTTTTTCCGTGACAGATCTTGCGGGTTAGCGGGTATAGATTGTGATCGGGTACGTGGAAGACTGAAACGTCGCTCGTGTACCACCCCATTGCGGGATCTATTTGTGGTGGTCACACAATTGTGTGACGTCCGCCGGGCGCCGGAAGGGAATTATAGCAAATCGTGGAGATCCATCGAATTCAATACTGGAGAAAGAAACATGATGACTACCCGCACGAAGGACCAGAAAGAGCAAGTTGGAACGGTCACGGATGCACGGCCGCCCAAGGTATGCGATCTCAGTAATCTCGCAGCATGTGTCGAGGACGCGCGACTTGGGGCGGTCGATGGCGATCCGGGTCCGGCCGATCCGCTCATTTTCCACGAGCTGCGCGGCCGACTGGAGGCATCTCGCTTCAAGCTGCCACCGCTCTATCGCAGCTCCGTCTTCGAACCGTACACCGCCAAACTTGACGATCTCGGGCCCTCGGGTTTTGCGCAAGTATTGATGCGTGACCCGAACCGCGAACGCACGGCCGGACTAATGTTCGACATCGCCCAAGCCATTCTTCAAAATGGGGAGGGGTTCCGGGATCTCGCCACTGACGGCTTTCAGGAGGTCGTCAGCGACCTCTATGATGGCTTTCTCAGTGCCGAGGACCGCCGAGGCGTGGAGCCTCCGGATTTGGGCATCATTCCGCCCCTCGTGAAGTGGGGTCGACCGGAGTTCGGGCCGTATACCTGGCCTATCAATGCCACGAAGAGCTTTGATGCCAAGGCCGGTATCGTCAACCTTCCACCGGCCAACGCACGTTTGGGCCTGCTTGCTTGGGCCGCGCTCGGTCACGAAACGGCAGGACATGATATTCTCCACGCGGACACCGGTCTAAGAGGCGGGCTGGCCTCTGCCGTTCAGACAGGACTTCTCGAAGGTGGCGCAGGACCGGATTTGGCCGAATACTGGTCGTCGCGCATCGACGAAACCGCATCCGATGTTCTGGGGATCCTCAACATGGGGCCTGCAGCAGGGATTGGATTGATCGGCTATTTCCGCGGCTTGCGGGCGGCATTCTCCGGCGCGGCTCGGCTTAGTAACGTCGGATCGGCCTCGGACCCCCATCCGGCCGACATTTTGCGCGGCTACCTCGCCGGCGAAACCGTTCGCCTTCTGCTCTACGAAGGCCACGAGGAAACCGCCGAGTGTCTGATCAAGGAAACGGACAAGGACTTGACAAACATCATTCTCGACGGCTCGCCAACTACCGCGGCCGTGGCGAAGAAGTCCTGCAAGATTGTGGCCGAGACGATCGTCAGTACCAAGCTCGAAAGCCTCGAGAATCACGCTCTTGGAGATATCCAGAACTGGCGAGATCACGATGAAGCCATCGTGGCCAAGATCCTCCATACCCTTGCGACCAACGGCCCGGTTTCTGATTGTCTTGCTGAGGGCTTCTACGCAGCCCATGTTGTGGCCGCCGCTGTTACCGGGGCGGTTGCACGAGATGGTGACGTACGATCGCTGTTCGAACGCATGCTCGTGGTTTTGAAGGCCATGCACGATCGCAATCCCTCGTGGGGCCCGCTTTTCATCGCCCAACCAGGCAATGTTTCAATGCATCGTGCCTATGTCCGGTCGTGACCGGGCGGCTTGACGGACCGATCCGTCCATCCGCGCGGGCGGTTTTGCACCGCATTGGCGTACCCGGCTCGGTGGAGACGCACACTTTACTCGACGGTGTGGCCTCCACCCCGTACGCCTTGCTTTCCGGTACACGATGCGATGGCTCGCCACGAGCGCGTCACGGGCGAGTGTGTGCCGTACATGGATGGGGCAACGACAGGTGGTCGTGCGCAGGAGCATACGACGATCGTCACATGGTCTGCAGGGTCTACCGCATCGCAGCGGACGGTGCCGCGCGCCGTGGTGCGGGCTCCGGTACTGGAATCTTGTGTCTTTTCGGGCCGAGCAGGCAGATCGCGTGCTGCCCAAGCAGTGGCTCCAGAGCCTGCATCAGAGCCGGGGAGGCGTCGACGCGCAGCGCCGTATTGCACTCGATCTGGGCCATCAACCTATCCGGACCGGGCACGTTCAGGTAGACCGGGCAGCCGCCGCGATGCCCGCGTAGGACATTGACCAACTGGTCCACGGCCGGCTCATGGCTCAGGTCGAGAATCAGTGCCTTGGCGAACTCTGAAACGGCTTCCGCGGCAGGGACGATCCGCGTGGCGCGAAGCGACGGCTCCTCCCGTTTACGGTCGACCTCACCCTCGATGAAGAGCACCGCATCGGGCACGAGAATACTTTGGAAATCGGTAAGTTGTTCGGAGAACACGATGGCCTCGGCCCGCCCCTTAAGGTCTTCCAGCGTGACGATGGCGATACGTTTGCCGGCGTTGCGCCCCTTGCTCGTCACGACGGTGCGCATGCTGGAGACCATCCCACCGAGGATCACCTTGTCGCCGTCCTCGAACTTCGCCAGATCGACCGTTGTGGTCGAGGCACAGGACTCCAGTAGCCGCTCGTGGGCGGCGAGGGGATGCCGTGTGATATAGAGCCCAAGGACGGCCTTCTCCCGTGCGAGCATCTCCGCTTCCGTCCATTCTTCGGTACCGATGTTCGGCGCGGCGGCGGGTGCGTCGTCATCAGCACCACCGAACAAGCCCATTTGTCCACTGCGCCGATCCCTCTGTGCCTCCTGCCCGGCGGACAGCGCCCTATCCACGGCGTCGAATAGCGCCTTTCTCATCGCGCCGGTGCGGTCGAAGGCCCCGGCACACACGAGCGCCTCGACGGTTGATCGGTTGACCGCGGACAAGTCCACGCGCTCGCAGAAATCGAACAGGTCCTTGTACAGGCCTTTGTTCTCTCGTTCGTCCATGATGGCCAGCACGGCCTTGCTGCCGACGCCCTTGATGGCGCCGAGACCGAAGCGAATGGATGATCGGGCTCCGCTTCCTTCCGCGGACTCCTGCCCGGGCTGCACCGTAAAATCCAGATCGGAGGCGTTGATGCACGGCGGCGCCACGTCGATGCCCATACCGCGGCACTCTTCCCGGTATTGCGCGATCTTCTCCGTGCTCGACATTTCAAACGTCATCAACGCCGCCATGAACTCGACCGGGAAATAGGTTTTCATCCACGCGGTCTGGTAGGCCACCAGGGCGTAGCCCGTCGAATGAGCCTTGTTGAAGGCGTAGCCGCCGAATTTGAGAATGTCCTCGAAGACCTCGGTCGCCACCCTGCGTCCGACGCCGTTGGCGGCGCAGCCCTCCAGGAAGGGCTCGCGCATGGCCTCGATCATCTCCGTCTTCTTTTTGCTGATCGCCTTGGCCAGTCGGAACGCGGCTTTCAGTTCGATGCCGCCCAGCCGATTGACCATGCGCGACACCTGCTCCTGGTAGACCATGATGCCGTACGTCTCTTCCAGCACCTCGGTCATGATGGCGTGCGGTGTCGACCATTCGGCGCCATGCTTGCGCGCGATGTAGTCCGGGATGTACTCCATGGGGCCGGGCCGATACAGTGCGTTGGCGGCGATCAAATCCTCGATACGGTTGGGCTTCATGCGCATGACCACATCGCGCATGCCGCCGGACTCGAACTGAAAGACGCCCTGCGTATCACCCCGCGTGAACAGGTCGTATACCTTGGCGTCGGTTAGATCGATCTTCGTGAGATCGATCGCCTTGCCGGAAGTCCGTTCCGCGAGTTGCCGCGCCCGTTCGAGCGTGGTCAGCGTACGCAATCCGAGGAAGTCCATCTTCAGCAGGCCCACGCGCTCGACCGTCGGTCCGTCAAACTGAGTGATGAGCCCGTCCTGCCCGGTAGCTTTGTACAGTGGGAGAAAGCGATCGAGGGGCTGGTCGGCGACCACTACACCGGCCGCGTGAATACCTGCGTTGCGCGCCAAGCCCTCGATCTTGCGCGCGACGTCCACAATATGCTTGACGGTCGGATTATCGTTGTACCGTTTCTTGAGTTCCGGCTCACGACCTAGCGCCTTGTCGAGCGTCATCTTGAGTTCGTTGGGGATGAGCTTGGTCAGCTCATTGGCCTGATTGAAATCAAGCCCCATGACCCTCGCCACGTCCTTCACCGCCGCCTTGGCCTTCAGCGTACCGAAGGTGATGATCTGCGCGACGTGACCGTATTTCTCGCGGACATAATCGATGAGCCGGCCTCGCCCGTTCTGGCAGATGTCGAGATCGATATCCGGCATCTCGTCGCGGTCGGGATCCATGAATCGTTCGAAGTACAGTCCATAACGAATCGGATCGGGCAAGCTGAGGTAGAGCGTATACGCCACCACGGAACTGCAGCCGCTGCCCCGCGCGCCGACGGGAATTCCGTGCTTGCGTGCAAAGGTCACGCAATCCCACATGATCAGAAAGTAGCTGGCGAACCCTTTGCTCGTAATCACGTCCAGTTCGTAATCGATGCGCTCGCGAAGCTCGTCCGATATTTCGTCGTAGCGTTCCGACGCCCCCTGGTAGACCAGCTTTCTCAGGTAGGCCGCATCGTCCAACGCCTGTCCGGCATCGTTGGTGATGTCCTCCGGCACGTGGTACACCGGTGCGTGGCGCGACGACAGGTCCAGCTCGAGGTCGCACATGTCGGCCACGTGCAGCGTGTTCACGATCGCCTCCGGGCAATCCGGGAACAGCGCCGCCATTTCTTCGCTGCTCTTGAAGTAGAACTGGTCGGACGGGAACTTGAATCGGTCTTCCTCCGCGACAAGCCGGCCGGTGTTGATGCAGCACAAGACATCGTGCGCCTCGACGTCGTTGTGTTCGAGGTAGTGTACGTCGTTGGTGGCGATGGTGGCCACACCCAGACGCTTGGCCATGTCCACCAGTTCCGGGTTCAGCATGCGCTGCTCGTCCATGGTGTGGTCTTGCAGTTCCACGAAGAACCGATCCGGTCCGAAGATGCTCAGGTAGGTCTTGGCGAGCGACTCCGCCGTGGCACGATCGCGGTTGAGAAACGCCTGCGGGATCTCACCGCCGAGGCATGTGCTCGTACAAATCAACCCCTTCGAGCATTCGCGGAGAACCTCCTTGTCGATGCGCGGTTTGCGATAGAAGCCCTCCGTGTAGCCGATGCTGGCCAGGCGCAGCAGGTTGTGGTAGCCGTCGAGGTTCATGGCCAGCAGCAGCAGGTGGAAGGAGTCCTTGCCCTCGCGCGCTTCCTTCAAGCGGCGATCGCCCGGCGCCAGGTACGCTTCCAAACCGACAATCGGTTTGACGCCGACTTTCTTGGCGGCGGTAAAGAACTCGACTGCGCCGAACAGGTTGCCATGGTCCGTCAGGGCGACGGCCGGCATGCCGAATTCCTTCGCCCGGGCAACGAGTTCGTCAATCCGCGTCGCCCCGTCCAACAGGCTGTAGTGGGAGTGCACGTGAAGGTGAACGAACGATGACTGACTCATGAGGCGTTCGGCTTCCTTTCCGACCAGAGCAAGCTCTGCTTTCCTGCATCGCTCGATTCGTCAACGCGCACGGCGTTTTCACCGACGCGCCGATACACCACGTTCGGCAAAGTTTCAGCAGTCAAGGGCGAAACACGAGGCGCCAGCTCGCCTCGCGCAAGCCGGTCCATCGTACCCGACATTCAGGAAGGGTCCAGGGACGTAGACGCTTCAAAGTCCCAAGGTCACCTCATACGCCTGCTGAGGTTGTGAAATGGTGACCTGCACGCGTTGCCGGCGCCCCATTCGCCAGCGCCGGCCGGCCCCGTGGCCGAAAATATTCCAGCGCAAAACGTCGCTCCGCGCCGGTGAAACGTCCACCCGTCGGCCGCCGCTCGTCTTCGAAGTCGTCACATGGATATCGAGAATCCTCTTGCCTATATGCACGGCAGCGCGGTACACGTGCCGGTATATTCGCAGCAATACGGAGTCTGACCCTTGCACGGATCACCGGTACCCACGCAAACGCCCGCGCCGTCGCACTTATCCGTCTTCGTGCAGAATAGCCCGTCGTCGCACGGTGTGTTCACGGGTTCGTTCGTGCTCGTGCAGACGCCGGCAACACACGCATCCGCCGTGCAGTCGTTGCCGTCGGTACAAGTGTTGCTGTCATTGTTCGTATTGACGCACGTGCCGTTGTCGCACGTGTCGTCCGTGCAGGCGTTGTCGTCGTCGCAATGTGCATCGATGGCGCAATCGACCCCGACCCCTATGAATACCTCGTCGTCTGCGATCGCATCGGTCATCTGGGTCGCCTGCCCGTTCATCAAGAAGTTGTTGTCGGTGTCCTCGAACCGAATGGTAAAGACACCCTCCGCATCTGCGGACGCACGGAACTGGAACGTGCCCAGATACGCCGGTCCGATGACAGGGATTCCGGCGCCGTCAAGATCGGCGGCGCCGACCTGCCCCCAATACGAGGAGACCGATTCCATGCTGTTCATGCCGAAGAAGACATAATCAACACGTGTGTCATCGATGAACATGTTCTCGAGATCAAGACTCCCGCTGCCGCCGCCGGTCGCTTGAAGATCCAGTTGATAGCCGCCGAGATCGTCGGCCACGTCAAGAAACACCTCCACGTCGATCAGATCGTTCTGCTGAATCAAGTCCGAACTCGCTGCCAGGCTGAGCATCGAGATTGTCGCCGATTCGCCGCCGGCCATCATCCCGCCACCCATGAAGCCCTCGGGGCATGGATTTTCCGCGGTGCGAGGAAAACACGGGTCGTCCGGGCAACCGAATGGATACGGATTGCCTTGGAAACCCAGGACTATCAAGAAGACGTCGTTTATGTTGACCAATCGATTCGGCACTTGAGGTTCCACGTCGGTCACCGACACGTGCGTCGCGTTGCACGGCGGCGAACCGCAGCCCGGGCCCACCCGAGACGGATCCTGGAACGTCTTGATGGCCGCCACCGTATCGTTAATGGTCACCAAGCGATCCGGTGGTGACCACTCGTCCGCCACCGGATCGAAACTGCCGACGACATCGCCGAACCATTTGTTGTCAATGGGTTGTACGCTCGTCTCCACAGAGAGTGCCGGCGTAAATGTCAGCCCAAGGTCGTCGGTGGCGCGGACTTCATACGTCGCCATGGGGCTGATCTTACAGCCCGTGACATGAATGACGGTCTCCGGCCAAACACGAGCCACCGGAGCCGCCACGAGGCCGGCAATGCCTTGACCATCGGGCGCGCCGACCCATCGCGCGGTTCCTAAGGCTTCCGGATGAAATTCACTTGCGGTCATCGTAACCCGGATGGCCACTGTTCCGCTGTTGTTCGGGTCGATGGACAGGTAACGGTTCTTGAGTACGTCGTGCGGAGGTCCCGCCGCCAGAGGCGCATGCAGGCATTCGTCCGCGCTGGTGGCCGGATCACAGTAGTTGATCGCCTCGTTAACACAGGCTTCATCCCACTCAATTTCGCAACAATACGGATCGACCGCACAAATGGTCGTGCAACACGGCGGATCGCCGCAGCCGGGTCCGGCGTCTTCCTCGTAACAGCACCGTGTACCACGGCATGCGCAGGGTTGATCGTCGTCACAAGTGACGCCGGGAATGAAGTCGCCAGTGCACGTGGCTATGGTCTGGGGCGAGCACACGCCGCTCCCGTCGCAGCAGGCGTAGGGGCAGGTCGACTGGGGGTTGCACGCAACGCCCGCGTGGAATGGGCCGTCGCATGCGTAGGAGGGCACGTTATCGATGCACTGACCTGAAGTCGGATCGCAGCATGCCCCGACGGGCGTCGTGCCATCCGTGGGGTGCAACTGAATATCGGAGTTGCCCAGGCACATCGACAGATCGCTGGTCAGCCCTACGTCGCCAACGTTCCATTGACAGTCTGTATCCCGGGCAGAAACCGAGTTGAAAGATTCAGCGGAAGACTCCCACGCCCAGTAGCACGAATCGTCGACACCGTTTTGGCTTTGGTTCTGAATTTCCAGCCAGTAGCGGGTGTCTACGGTAAGAGTAGCAGGCACGCCCAGCGTGGCAGAGTATTCGAAAGTGGTGGTGGCTCCATACGAATTGATAATGGGCGTACGCGTGATCTGTGTAAGCGACTGGCTTGTCACGACCGAGCCCGGTTGCCCGTTATCGTCCTCATAAACCGTGACCGTAAAGTTGTCATTTCCGTATGCGGCGCTGCAGTCCGTAAACGGCATCTTCGTCGCGGAAACCTGCGTGGCCCCGACCGGCGCCTGTGAGAAATCATAGTAGTTGCCGCGCCAGCAGAGTTGTGACAGAGAGGCCCCGGCCTCTGTGACTAAATCGTCGGCCGTACGTACATACGCTCCGGCATCGCTCAACACGAACAGGTCCCCGCCAGGACTCTTGCATCGCGAGTCATCCTCGATGTCGCACATGATCAGACTACACCCGGCGTCGGCGCAGTTCACGCCGCCTTGGAATTCGTTGTCCGGGTTGGCTTCGCATTCCGCCTCCGTGTTTAGCTGAGCGCTCTCGTCGCAGGTGCCGTACTCAAGGCAGCACGCCCCAAGACCGGCACA
>Ga0055451_10000125_pt1 | contig 26885 bp, 22 predicted proteins | sample China_Galinas_PW_3_FD_57745 | JGI IMG/M metagenome (GOLD analysis project Ga0055451, IMG submission 57745) | Wetland microbial communities from San Francisco Bay, California, USA, that impact long-term carbon sequestration - China_Galinas_PWB_D2 | ecosystem: Environmental > Aquatic > Marine >... | reverse complement strand
TCGCGCGGCCGCCATCTGAAGCCCGAAACCGGCAACCGGTTCGTCGTCGCGCAGACCGCGGAACGGATCGATGGCGTGCTCCTCGAACACGCAGGCAACCTCCGCATCCTGCGTGGCTGGTTCCGCCTCGACGCCGGCGGGCCGACCGAAGTCCGGCTCGCGCCCAAAGGCCGTTGGGTCCAGGTCCTGATGTCGAAACCGACGGGCCGCGCGACGCTGACACTGAAGCCGCCGGCCTGGTGGCGACATGGTCGCTATGCATGGGCCACTCTCCAGCTCCGAGGCGACGAGCCGCGGAGGTTGTGGCTCCCGGGCGGTGCGCGCGCGGTCGTCATCGACAACGACCGCGAGATTCCGGTGGCCGCGATTGGAGACAGGCTCGTGATCGACTAGAAGCACACTCTCGCAATCGGATCGTGCGATCGGCCCGTTCCCGTCCGTGCCCATGCCGGTGCCCGTGCCCGTGCCCTCCGCGTGCTCGTCCAATGGGCACAGCCTCTTTGCAAACGGGAACACCGAGCCGGGGCCGGAGCCGGGGCGGGACCGGGGCCGGAGCCGGAGCCGGGGTGGGGGCGGGAAACCTGACCAGACTTCGAACCCCATCGTTGCCCGGCGGAGCTAGAGTGCGCACGTGTCACCGTCGTGGATCCCACCACCCAAGACCCGCACGCGCGGGCGGCGCTCCCGCTACGACGCAATCGTCATCGGGAGTGGCGTCGGCGGCTGCGTCGTCGCCGGTCTGCTCGCACATGCCGAAGCGCGGATCCTGGTCCTGGAGAAGAACGAGAGCGTCGGCGGCATCCTCGCGTCCTACAGGAAGCACGGGTTCAAGATCGATGCCGGCAGCCACCTCGTGTCACGCGGGGCCAAAGGACCGCTCGGAGACGCGCTGCGCGCGATCGGCGCGACGCGACCCAGGTTCCTGACTCATGAGATCCCGGTCCGCTCGCGCGGGATGTTCGAGATCGCCGCGCCCAAGCGTCGCTGGCAGCTGCCGGAGGTCGCGCTGCAGGCGGCCCGCGCGCTCCACGTGCCGATGCGCGATGGCATGCGCCTCGGCCACATGCTCTTCGACATGTTCACGCTCGCCGAGTCCGAGCTGCAAAGATGGGATCGCAAGACGCTCGATGCGTTCGTGCGCGGATACACCGAACATCCGGGCGCCTACTATCTGTTCGGGTTCCTCGCGAGCATCTTCTTCGTGCTTCCGCCGTGGCAGGTCTCCGCCGGCGAGGCCATTCGGTCCCTGCGCTGGCTGCTGCGCGCCTACTCGCTGTCCTACGTCGAAGGCGGCATGGACTGCTTCTGCCACGCGATGCTGGGCCCGCTCGAGGCCGCGGGCGGCGACCTCGTCACCGGGCGGCGCGTCGTGCGGATTCGTCGCGCCGCGGGTGCATGGCAGGTCGTGAGCGAGGACGGCGCGGAGTACGTCTCCCCGACCGTGGTCTGCAACCTGGAACCCAGACAGGCGATCGCGCTGCTCGACGACACCGAGCTGCCGCCCGCCTATCGCGAGCGGGTCCTGGCCGTCAAGGCATCGGGGAACGCGCACCAGATCAAGCTCGGGCTCCGCCGTCCGCTCGTCAGCGAAGGTTGCATGATCGGCGGCGTGTCTCTCGACGGGCTGACGCTCGCGGACCTGTCGCTGCCGCTGATGCATGACCTCGTGGACACGATCGCGGCGGGCGGGCTGCCCGATCCGCTCGCGCTCTATGCGCCCGTGCCCACGAACTACGATCCGACGCTCGCTCCCGACGGCGCGCAGCTCATCGTCGCGAGCATCTTCGGGCCGGTCCGTGAGGACCCCGCCGATCCTCCGAGTCGGTGGCGTGCACGGGCCCTGCAGGCGTTGGCGCAGATCGTTCCCGGGCTCGAAGACGAGCTGTTGTTCGTCGACTTCACGCCGATCACGGAGATCGGAAGCTGGATGGGGCGCAGCAGTCGCGGCGCGATCGGCAACGGACAGTTCCCCGGCCAGGTCGGCGCCGATCGGCTGCCGGTCGTGACCCCCGCGCGAGGTGTGTATCTGTGCGGGGACGGGGCCGGTGGCCGCGGGATCGGCACCGAGCTCGCGGTGAGCTCGGCCATGGAAGCCGTGCACGCAATCCGGACGGCGCGATCGTGACGGATCTCGGGCTTCTCGCCGTGTGGGTGTGCGTCCTCGGCGCCGGCCTCGTCACCGTCGTGGTCAGCCGCAGGCTCGGGCTTGCTACGACCTACGCCCGCGATCTGCTGCACGTCGGGGCCGGCGTTTGGGTCTTTGGTTGGCCGTGGTGGCATCGCCCGGTGGTTCCGATCGCGATCGTGATGTCGGCCCTCGTGCTCACGGCCGCCGTCCCGATCCTCGCCAAACGGATCGCGGCGTTCGCCCGGTTCCGCGACAGCGTCAGCGGGGGCGACGAACGGTATCTCGGAGTCTGTCTCTACGTCGTTTCGTTTGCGGCGCTGACCTCTGTCGGCCTGTTGCTTCGTCCGTTCCCGGCCGCAGCGGGGCTGTTCGCGCTGTCGTTGGGCGACGGGCTGGGCGGGTTCGCCGGAAGGCGGTTCGGCAGGCTCGGCTATCGCACGCCATGGGGAAAGAAGAAGACGCTCGAAGGTTCGGTCGTCGTTGCGCTGGCGTCCGGGCTCGGTTGCCAGCTCGCGACGCGCCTGTTCGATGCCACGCTGCCCATTACGTCCTTGGTCGTTCTTGGAACCCTGTCCGCAGTGGCCGAAGCACTGGCTCCGAAGACCGGCGACAACCTCTTCGTTCCGGTCGTCGTGTGGTGCGCGGCGGAGGTCCTGTCATGACCAATCTGCTCTCGGGCACGTGGCGGATCGCAGATCCTCGAATCACGTTGGCTTCCGTGGCCTCGATGATCGTCGGTGCGTGCGCTGCGGCATGGGCCGGGCCGCTGGCCCCGGGGTGGCTCGTGCTGACCGTCCTCGGCGTCTTCTGCCTCGAAGCTGCCAAGAACGCCTCGGGCGAGATCTTCGATTGGGACTCGGGCACGGACCAGGCGATCACGGAAGACGAGCGAACTCCGTTCTCCGGCGGCAAGCGCGTGCTCGTCGACGAGCTTCTGACTCGCCGCCAGACCGCGGTGATCGCGCTGGTCTGCTATGCCCTCGGGGGAGCCGTCGGCCTCGCGATCGTCTTCGAGCGCGAGCCCGCCGTCCTCTGGGTCGGCCTCCTCGGGATGGCGCTCGCCTACTTCTATCACGCTCCGCCGCTCAAGCTGTCGTACCGTGGTCTCGGGGAGCTTGCCGTCGCGGTGAGCTACGGCCCGCTGATCGCCGCCGGGACCTACCTCGTCCAGCGCAACGCGATCGCGCCCGAGGTCGTGCTCGCGGCCGTGCCGCTCGGGATCGTCATCGCCGGGTTCTTGTGGATCAACGAGTTCCCCGATGCGCGGGCCGATCGACTCGCCGGCAAGCGCACGCTGGTCGTCCGGCTCGGACCGGACAGAGCGGCATCGGTGTTCGGGATCGTGATCGCCGTGGCATACGCGGGTGTCGTGTTGCTTCCGCTCGCCGGGTTGCCGAGGGCGTGTTGGCTGGGACTCGCCGGTCTGCCGCACGGGATCGCCGCGGCGCGCCGCTTGCGGCGGCACTTCGAGATCCCGCAGGAGATCGTCCCCGCTCAGGCATGGACGCTTGTGTCGTTCTTGCTGCTGGCGCTCGGTGTGGGAGCGGGCTTCGTGGTTTCCTCGCTCGCGTAATCAGGACAGCCGGCGAGCGGACCTCATGGTGCGGAGTAGGCGGCCCGGAACGCGTCCGTGAACCGCGCGAGCTCGGACTCGGGCAGCCTCTGGATCCCGGCCGCGGCCGCGCGCCCGCCGCCGGTCGCGAACCCACGGCAGAGCTCTTCGGCGCCACGGCGATCCGTGAGAGGCGCGCGGACGCTGACGACGTAGCTCGCGTCACTGCGCTCGGTCAACACCGCGTGGGCCCGCCCGGGCGCCTCGCGGGCGAGGAGATTGCCGAACTCTCCGCTCGCGCGGCGTGCCCAGGGCGCGTCCGGGAGCAGATACACCGCGGTGTGTTCGTCCTGGTGTCGCGGCGCGACCGCACGCGCACGCCCGAGGTCTTCGGCATAGCCGCGGGCGAGCTCGTCGCGCAGCTCGGCTCGCTCGGCGAGCAGCTCGAACGGCGAGTCGAACTGGACGCAGATCTCGTAGAGCTCCGCCGGGGCATACCTCAGGTCGTCGAGCGTCGCGCCGTAGCTGTTGTAGTTGAGCAGGCGTCCGAGCTCCACGGCGCTGTCTCGCTGTGCTTCGGTCCAGCCGAGACGTTGCGCCAGCGCATCGGCTCGCGCGATGATGTTGTCGCCGTACGCGCCTACGACCGCCCAGTCGCGGCAAGCGCCAGACAACAACCCGTCGACGATCAGCGCCGTGCAGGTCTCGGCCTGCGTCGTGATGTGGGTGCGCAGGCACGGCGAGTCCGGGATCTCGCCGGCGTAGTGGTGGTCGATGTAGACGATGACCACGCCGCGATCGAGCAAGCGTTGGAGATCGGCGCGATTGACGTCCAACGACACGTCGAGCACGGTCACGCGATCGCCGGACTTCGCGTCGACCCGCTGCAACAGGGAGAGGTCGCGCTTGACCCCGGTCACGAGGGTGCTCGTGCACGGCTCGACATGACGCAGCTGGACCAGGCTGCAGATGCCGTCGGCGTCGCCGTTGAAGACGTCGAAGCTCCGCATCGTGCTCGATCGCACCGTCGGCTCGCGCCGACGGCTAGAACAGCGTGTAGAGGAACGGAGTGATCGCGCTGCCCGCGAAGATCAACAACACGCCGAGGAGCAGGAAGACGACCAGGATCGGCGCCAGCCACCACTTCGCGTTTTCACCCATGAACTCGAAGAACTCGGCGATGAGCCCGCCCTTGGCCTTCTCGGTGGCTTCGAGGAAGGTCTCGTCCTGCGGTTCCTGAGGCGTGTTCTCGCGGTTCGTGGTCATGACTTCGCTTGCTGGCTCCTCGTTCGTGCTCGCTAGTATAGCCGCAGATAGCTGGCTGGCGACCTCTGCTTCTCACGCACGATCCAGTAGGAGTCTACCTTGCCGTGTGGCTTCTTACGCATCGGATCTCGTCCCGTCAGACGGAACACGATCGCCATGGGTGTGAACATCAGGAGGTAGATCGTGGCCAGCAGCACGTGCGATACGACGAAGCCGATCGGCCATCCGACCAGTGTCAAGCCGACATAGACCGGGCGCACGAGCGCGACGAGGCCGAGGGCGGAAGCGAGGCCGCAGAACCCGCCCAGGCCGGCGAATGCCCACCAGGCCGAGACCGGAAGGGCCCCCGACATCGGCCAGATCGTGAGCGCGAACCCCATCACGGGGAAGCCCAACAGCGCAATGAAGCCGAACTTCCTGACGTCGGTGTCGGCGGGCCGGAGATCGATCGGAAGCATGCTAGGACATTAGTCGAGGGCGAACGCGGACAGGTAGGCCTTGCGATCGACTTCTGGGAGGTTGGTCTGGGCCGTGCGGAGGATCACGAAGTCTCCGAGCACGAGGACGTCCATCTCGGTCCCGGTGAAGCACCGCAACGCGTTCTCGGGCGTGCAGACGATCGGCTCGCCGCGGACGTTGAAGCTCGTGTTGATCAGGACCGGGCAGCCGGTGCGTTGTTTGAACGCGCGCAGGAGGCCCGCGAGCTTGGGGTTGCGCGTCTCGTCGACGGTCTGCAGGCGGGCCGAGAAGTCGACGTGGGTCACGGCGGGGATCACCGATCGGACCTCGTGCAGCTTGTCGAGCCCGTGCTTGTTCGCGTCGACCGGCTTGCGCTTGTCGTCGCGAACGGGGGCGACGACCAGCATGTAGGGGCTGTTGTGGCGTTTCTCGATCTCGAAGAACTCCGAGGCGTCCTCTTCGAGCACGATCGGCGCGAACGGCCGGAACGACTCGCGGAACTTGATCTTCAGGTTCATGACGCTCTGCATCTCGGTCGAGCGGGCATCTCCGATGATGCTCCTTGACCCGAGCGCGCGCGGCCCGAACTCCATCGGCCCCTGGAACCAGCCGATCACGTTCTCCTGCTCGATCAGCTCCGCGACCCGGTTGGCGAGCTCGAAGTCGTGTTCGTACTCTTCGAACACGACGTGCTCGCGTGTTAGGAGGTCCTTGATCTCGTCGTTGTCGAAGCTCGGCCCGAGCAGGCTGCCTCGTTGCGAGTCGCCGGGCTCGACGGTGCGCGGCTTCTCGAGCAGGTGGTGCCAGATGAACTGCGCGACCCCGAGCGCGCCACCGGCATCGCCGGCCGCCGGCTGGATCCAGATCGCGTCGAACCCGCCTTCGCGCAGGATGCGGCCGTTGCCGACGCAGTTGAGCGCGACGCCGCCGGCGAGGCACAGCCGATTCTTGCCCGTGATCTCCTTCGCGTGCGCGGCGGCGCGCAGCATGACGTCTTCGGTCACCGCCTGGATCGACGCCGCGAGGTCCATGTGGAACTGCGTGAGCTCCGACTCCGGCTTGCGCGGCTGGGCTCCGAACAACCGGTGGAAGTGCTTGCTCGTCATGCGCAGGCCCCACGGGTATTCGAAGTAGCGCATGTCGAGGCTGTAGCTGCCGTCGTCCTTGATGTCGATCAGGTGCTCTTTGATCTTGTCGGCGAACACCGGCTCGCCGTAGGGCGCGAGCCCCATCAGCTTGTACTCGCCCGAGTTGACCTTGAACCCGCAGTAGTAGGTGAACGCCGAATACAGCAGGCCGAGCGAATGCGGAAAGTGGATCTCCTCGAGCATCGAGAGCTTGTTGCCTTCACCGACGGCGATCGACGTCGTCGTCCATTCGCCGACGCCGTCCATCGTCAGGATCGCGGCGTCCTCGAACGGTGACGGATAGAACGCGCTGGCCGCGTGGCTCTCGTGGTGCTCGGTGAACACGAACGGGTTCTTGGGCCGCGCGCCGAGGTTCTTGGTCAGGATCCGCGGGATGTGCAGCTTGTCGCGCAGCCACACCGGGATCGCCTTGACGAACGACCGGAACCCGACCGGGGCATAGGCGAGATACGTCTCGAGCAGCCGGTCGAACTTGAGCAGAGGCTTGTCGTAGAAGCCGACGAAGTCGACTTCGGCGACCGACGAGAGCGAGGCCTGTTCGAGGCAGTAGCGGACCGCGTGGATGGGAAACCCGGCGTCGTGCTTCTTGCGGGTGAAGCGTTCTTCTTGCGCGGCGGCGACGATCTCACCGTCGCGCAGCAGCGCGGCGGCGGAGTCGTGGTAGAAGGCGGAGATCCCGAGGATGGTCTGAGGCATTCGGCGAGTCGGTCGTCTCTGGATGATACTACCGAGATCACCGGTCCGCGCCGACCCATACCTCGTTCCGCGATGCACGCCCGGGGCTGAACCGAAGCTCGAACACGGCGCGCCATGCTCCGCCGCGCAGCTTCGGACCTCCGCGGAACACGAATCCGGTTGCTGCGCGGCGGAGCTCGCTTTCCGTCGCTGGCAGCGTGCGTACCCCGACGCGTAGCGGGACCCAGGCACTTCGCGGTGGGTAGTCACGTCGCGGTCGCCACCGCGAGCCAGACCAAACGAGACGCGCAGCCGGGCCACGTTTCACGAACCGGATCTGCAGGCCACCCCCTCCGAAGCCCCTGTGCCCCGGGATGGGTTTCGGGTGGTACTCGATGGCATAGATGCCGGGGGGCAGCAGTTGTCCGCCGGGATGGTCGATCCAGAGGACGTCGTTGGTCAGTAACACGGCGACGAGCGTCTTGGCCGCGAGTCCGACCGGGTTGATCGCCACGTTCCCCTTCGCATCGAGAAGCTTCTGCACGGGAATGATCGAGATCCATCGGTGCCGCAGGATGACCTCGCCGCGTGTCTGCCAGCTCTCGATACCACGCAGAGCGTCGAGATCGAGCTCGCGCCCGTCGAGCTGGGCGATCCAACCGACCGCCGTGTCGCGCGTGGCGATCGCGGACTTCGCGACCCGAAACCCGATGTCCTCGGCGACGGCGTCGGGGCCGACGGCGAACCGGTTGTCGATCCGAAACGTCAGCGCGGGTTCCTCGAAGCCGCGGTACGAGCCGCCCTTCAGCAGCAGCTCTTGATCCGAGAAGTCCGGGGTCTCGACGGTCTCCGAGCGGCTCGCCCTTTTGAGCAGCGTCTCGAGCTCTCGAGAGGCCCGTTCGTACCCGTCAAACATGCGGAAGCGGGAAGACGTCCACTCCCAGACGCCCGCGATCAGGTCGTCGGCCCCGCACCAGCTGCGCGCCGCCGGAGCGACGCCGACGGGGCGCGGGGCGTCCATCGGCAGGTCTTTGACGTACAGCCGCTTCTTCCACTCGGGCTTCCACTCGTCGCCGAACACGTAGGCGCGCCTCGTCTTGCCGGACGCGGCGCGCTGCCACTCGGCCTCGGTCGGAAGCCGCAAACCGGCCCAGGCGCAGTAGCGCCGGGCATCGTCCCACGCCACCCAGGTGACCGGGTACCTCTCGGTGCCGCGCGGGACGCTCCATTCGAGGTCCTTGTAGTGCTCGCTCCAGTATTCGATCGGCTCGAACGGTTTGTGACCGCCGAACTTGTCGACGTAGGCTCTTCGGTGTTTCTCTCGATCCTCGGGCAGCCACCACGAGAACGGGAACCGGACTTCGGAGCCCTCGGCGTCCACGAAGGCCGCATACTGCTCGTTCGTGACCTCGTGACGTCCGAGGTAGAACGTCGGCAGCTCATGCGTTTCGCTACCGAGCTCGCGGACGAGGATGCGCACGAGGCGTTCCGAGTCGAACTGTCTCTTGACGAGCGAGCTCGTGGTCGCCAGGAGCTGCTCGGCCGTGAGCCCGAGCTCTGTCTTGCCGGCGGGGACGGTGATCAAGTCCCGCGGGAATCCCTCCGGGGCGGACGCCGGATCGCGCACCGGTGCTCCGACCGTGCTGGCCTTGCTCGTGCCGCGTGCCTGGTTCGCGACCGCCCGTGGCCCGAGCGGCTTGCGGGTCTTCTCGGGAGTCGCCGCGAGCGCCCGGCGGTCGATCCGCGTGCCGTTGCGTTCGCCATCGGCGTTCGCCCAGGCGAACGCGCCGGCGGCGAGGCCCGCGGTGATTCCGGCGAGCACCAGCGCCTTCGCCCAGGGGAGTGTGGCGCCGACGCTCGCGGTCGAAACGCTGCCGGCGACCTTGACCGGTGTCGCGATGGCCTTCTCGATGACCGTGTCGCGGATCCGCGCGAGCCCGAGCGCGTGCGCGAGCGTGCCGATGGCCGTGGCCGTGAGCCCCGCGGGCAGGAACCTGCGCAGCATTTCCAATCCGCGATGGTGTTGGACCCGGACGGCGCCGGGAGTCCGCCCGAGTGCGACCGCGATCTCGGCCGGTTCGAGCCCGTGCTTGAGCCGGAGCACGAGCACCGCGCGATAGAGCGGCGGAATCCGTTCGAGCGCACGATCGAGCGCTTCGAGCAGTTCCTGCGTTTCGGCGATGTGACGGCCGTCGGTCTCGCGCGGGGGCACGATTCTGTCGGGGTCGGGCCGGCGCTTCTGCTCGCGCTTCCAGCGTCGCGCCTCGATCGTCAGGATGCCGGTCAACCACGCGAGCAGCGGGCGCGAGGCATCCCAGGTGTCCGCCTTCTCGATCGCGGTCAGGAACGTCGACTGCACGAGATCCTCGGCAGCGACCGGATCGCTGACGAGCTGGATCGCCAGATACAGCACCCGGGTTGCTGTGCGGTCGTAGACCGATGCCATGTACATCGGGTCACCGGTGCGGCGAAACCTGTCGAACAGCTGTTCTGGGTCGTTTTGCATCGCGGCTGTGTTCCGCGTCGGGTGGGGGCGGCGTTACAGGGATTTTAGCCTCGCGGCGTGTTCCGCGGCCCGGGTCGTCGTGGCTGCCATGCTGCGCGATTCGATCCAGGAGAACCGAGAACCACATGCTGACCACCCCCGCCCTCGCTCTCGTCGCCTGGATCGCGGTCCTGCCGGCCCAAAACGGCGGCGGCGAGCTCCGCGACCGTGTGTCCGGTGTCGTCCGCGACCGTGCCGGCGAACCGTGGGCCGGCGCGCTCGTGACGCTGCTGTGGTGCCCACCAGATCCGAGCCCCGGCAATCTCCGCCCGCCCGTGTCGTCGACGCGTACGAGCTATCGGGGGGCGTGAAACGCAAGAACTCCTACACGGTCCAGGGAAGGCAGGACATTCGCGTCGAAACGGAGCCCGTCGACGACGTCGAACTGCAGATCAAGCTTCCCGCAAAGTGGAGGCCGGATCGTGACGGGTAGGGAGAGTCGACCGACCTCGGCACGAAGCTCGGCTTCGCGCGAACCGGCGCGGCTAGCCCGCGTTGATGCAGTGCACGATGAAACCACCGAATCGCCGTGCAAAGGACGGGGCCGACGTCGAGATCGACATGACTCCGATGATCGACGTCACGTTCCTGCTGATCATCTTCTTCCTGTGCCTCGAGTTCAAAACCCTCGAAGGTCGACTCGGCTTCAACCTGCCGAAGAAGGTCGGGCAACGGACGACCATCGCGGCGCCGCTCGACAAGCTCGACATCGGGATCGTCAACGTGTCGCGGGGGACACCGCGTCCCGATCCACACAACCCGAGACGGTTCGAGCTCGAGAACCACCTGTGTCGTTGGGTCGTCGGGCCGCGTCCGGTGCGCACGATCGCGGAGTTGACGGCCATTCTGAAACGCGAGGTCGGGCACGAGGTCGCCGATCCAAAAACCGGTGCGCTGGGCCCGCGGCTGGTATCGATCAAGTCGGGCGAGGGCGTGACGAACAGCGACGTCACGCAGGTCATCGACCTCGTGCGTCACGTGGGGTTCGAGGACGTAGTGATCGCCGCGCGTTGAGCAAGAGCTAAAAAAGGAGACAAGCGGCTCCTCGAAACGCTCGGGGTGTCGAGCCAGTAGCGGACCGCGTGTAGGCGTGCGATGGTGGCGGCCATGAAACCAAGCACCGCCAATCGCCGCAGAGTCGGCCGTCTTTCGATCCTCGTCCTGTCGAGCGCCGGGCTCGTTGGTTTGGCCTCGTTGTCGAGCGCAAGCTTGCCCATGCAGGGCCAAGGCCCCAGTGCCGCGGGTACGCAGGTCATCGCATGGAATGATCTCGGGATGCACTGTATCGATCCCGACTTCTCCGTTTTCGCGATCTTGCCGCCGTACAACACGATCAACTCCCATCTGATCGTGGGCGGCAAGCTCCACAAGCAGGCGGACGTCAAGTTCACCTACGAAGCAATTGCGGATCCGAGCGGATCGATCAACACGACGTCGATCGGCAAGACCAACTTCTGGGACCACGTCAAGGATCTGTTCGGCGTGGCGTTGCTTCCCGACGTCGGGCTCGCCGGCAACGCGATGCCCGGCGCGTCGAACACGCCGCAGCCGATGCGTTTCGATGCAGCCTGGAACTGGTTCCAGGGCGAGGGCATTCCGTTTACGCCGATCGACAACAGCAAGAAGAAGAACCCCTACCCGCTGCTGAAGATCACGGCGCGGGACGCGCTGAATCAGGTGATCGCGAGCACGATCACGACTGCGCCCGTGTCGCAGGAGCTCGAGTGCAGCCTTTGCCACGCGTCGGGCGCGAACCCGCGGGCGATGCCGTACGGCGGCTGGGTGTTCGATGCCAACCCGATCAAGGATAACCGGTTCAACATCCTCAAGCGCCACGACGACATCGATCTGGCGCGGCCCAGCTATCAGGCTGCGCTGGCGAAGGCCGGCTACAACAAGAACGGGTTGTTCGCGACCGCCAAGACCGACGGCAAAGCCGTGCTCTGCTCGCGATGTCACGCGACGAACGCGCTGCCGGGGACCGGCTATCCCGGGATCCCGCCGCTGACGGAGTCGATGCACGGATGGCATTCGCGAGTCCTCGACGAGACGGGTCACGAGCTCGATGCCAATCCGACGCGCACGACATGCTATCACTGTCACCCGGGCTTCGAGACCAAGTGCCTGCGCGGTGCGATGGGCCGAGCGATCGGTTCCGACGGCGACTTCGCGATGCAATGCCAGGGCTGTCACGGATCGATGGCCGCCGTCGGGAAGGCGCAGCGCGTCGGCTGGCTCGATCAGCCCAGCTGCCAGAACTGTCACACGGGCACGGCGACGAGCAACAGCGGAGCGATCCGGTTCACGACCGTGTTCGATGCCAATGGCAAACGCCGGACGCCGGCGTCGCAGGTGTTCGCGACCAACAAGGACGTGCCCAAGACCGGCTTCTCGTTGTATCGGTACTCGCGCGGGCACGGCGGGCTGCAGTGCTCGGCTTGCCACGGATCGCCGCACGCGATCTACCCGAGCGCGACCGACAACGACAACCTGCAGAGCCGGGCGATCCAGGGACACGAGGGCACGATCAACGAGTGCAGCGCCTGCCACGCGAGCCTCGAGGACAATCAGCTGCTCGGCGGGCCGCACGGCTCGCACCCGGCTTCCGCGGATTGGGCCAGGGGCAAGCATGGTGACATTGCCAAGCACGTCGGTCGCGCCGTGTGTCAGGCGTGCCACGGAACCGACTATCGCGGCACCGAGCTGTCGCGCGCTCACGACAACAGGACGTTTACCACCGAGCTCGGCGTCAAGACGTTCTGGCGCAGGTTCCAGGTCGGTTGCTACGTGTGCCACAACGGTCCGTATGACGACCATCGAATCCGCAACGCGGCCCCGGTCGTCGCCGATCTCAAGCTGGCGACGCCGAGCGACCAGCCGCTCGTGACGAAGCTCTCGGGCACCGACGCGGATCAGGACCCGCTGACGTTGCGGATCGTCGAACAACCACGCCACGGCACGGTTGCGTTCACCAACAACACGGCGACCTACCGCGCCGAGGCCGGGTACCTCGGGGTCGACTCGTACACGTATGCCGCATCCGACAGCAAGACCGAGTCCAATCTCGGAACCGTGACGATCACGGTCGGCAAGCCGACGTGCATGGGCGAAGCGATCGCCTACGGCTTCGGTTGTCCTGGAGCAGGCGGCTTCCAGCCATTGCTCTCGGCGACCTGTCCGTCACCGGGCAAGACCGTGACCGTGTCGCTCGACAAGGGCCGCGGGGGCGCAATCTCGGTCCCGTTGTTCGGCACGGATCGAGGGATCCTGATGCTGCCCACGGGCTGCGTCCTGCGCGTCACCCCGCTGCTCCTGGTCGGCGCCCCGATCCTGTTGTCCGGCACCAAACCCGGCGAAGGTCACTTCGACCTACCGATCCCGATCCCCCAGAACGTGATCGGCAACGTCACGATGCAGGCGTTCGTCATCGACAACCAGACGTTCACCGGCTGGTCCAACACCAACGGTCTGGAGTTGCGCATCCGCTAGCAGATCGCTAACCCCGAAAAAATGTGTCTGACACATTTTTTCGGGGTTAGCGGCTCACCACTTCTGCACCGACACCGTGTGGCAGAGGCTCTCGACGCGGATCCGTTGAGTCAGGAACTGGTTCTTCACCGCGTCGAACAGCAGCACTTCGGGTAGCGCGGGGGATTGCTCGACGCTCGACACCAGCACGAGCGAACCGTCCGGGGTCACGTCGATGCCCTTCGGGCCGGAGCCGCTGCTGAAGCTGATCGTCGTGTGCGTCGTGAACTTCGTGATCTTGAAGCGATTGGCGCTGCGCCGCCCGACGTCGATGCGGGCGATCTGGCCGGTTCCGACGCGGTCGAGCTGCGCGACCCAGAGCGAGCGGTCCATGCGGTCGATCGCGAGCTGCTCCTGATCGAACCCGCCGGTGTGGATCACCGCGATCTCGCGATCGAGAATCGTCTGGATCACGTTGATGACCGAGCCGTTCGTGAAGCCCTTGGTGAACGACGGCAGGTTCACGCCCCACTCGAGCACGTAGACCTCGGTCCCGTCGTTGGACATCTCGATGTAGGGCCGGGTCACGAACGACAGAGTCCCGATCCCGAACACGCCTCCGTTGGTCACGGGGATCTGTTTCTCTACCGGGTTGGCCTGCGACAGGTCGAACACCGACACGATGCCCTGCGACGGCCACGCCGTCTGTGACTCGCCGAACGCGACATAGAGCTTCCTGCCGTTGGGCGTGACCGCGGTGTGCAGCGGGCCCGTGAAGATCGATCCCGAAGACCCCGTGATCTTGGTCGGCAGCTTCTGGATCTCCGTGTGATAGGTCTTGCTCGCGGGGTCCGTGTCGATCACCGAGATGCCGTCATTGACCGGAACGTAGAGCCGCTTGCCGTCGCGCGGCATCGATCCGCCGTAGCGGATCCCGCCGCTGACGCTGACCGTCGTCATCACCGTGATCGGAGTCTTGGTCAGGTCGTAGACGACGACGCGGTTTCTTTGCGAGCCGGGTTCGCACACGTAGGCGCGCGTCCGATCCGGCGAGAACTCGATGTAGCCGTTCTCGCTGTTCGTCAGCCGCTGCTTGACCGACCGTTTCGGAAGATCGATCACGCTGATCGAGTTCGACGACTGGCGCGAGTTGCCGACCATTGCCAGCGGCGTGAAGAAGTCGATGCGGGTCCCGTCGGTCAACCCGAGTCCGATGTTCGGCTCGAACCACAGTCCTTGCATCGTCAGCGACTGGCCCTCGAGCGCCAGCGGGACCGACGCGATCGGCAGACCGGCCTGCGGAATCGCAATGACCTGGAACAACCCGAGCGGGTCGACGACGAGCGTGCCGACCGGACCCATGTCGGTGCGCTTCGTCTTGTCGCCGAGGATCACGGCCTGGAGCAGGGCCGCCGACGGCAGGTCGACGAAATGGAAATTCGAAGCCGTGCCCGGCATCCAGCTGTCCATCAAGCACAACGGCACGCGACCGTTGCTGGCCGTGCGTCCGCCACCGAGGTTCTCGGCGGACAGCGGCGCGGATAATAACAACGCGAGGGCGAGACCAATCGACAGAGAACGTTTCATCGTGCCACCGAGGGTTGGGGAACACGGAACGGTGGGGGCACTGCACATGATAGCAGTCTAGATCGCGGTGAAGCATCGGAGCCCGCACCGGCGATGACAACGATCGCTGAGCGGTTGCCGAAAACTTCCCGGTGGCTTGCGACGCCAATGACACAATCGCGCGCGCCGGAAACTGCTACGATGGCGGGCTCGTTTTCCACTCGACGTAGAGGTTCTCCTGTGCGAATCGTTCTGGGCTGCTCTCTCGTCGCCGCGTTCGCCGCCGTCCCCCTGAGGGCGCAGTTCCACGACGACTTCACCGGCAAGGCACCGCTTGCCAACTGGAAGTGGGACGATCCCGGCAATGATTGCAAGTATCAGATCGGCCCGCTGGCGGGCCACCTGCGGATGATCGTCCCGCCCGGCAATGACCTGACGACCGGCCACGGTCCGCCGACCTACGTCGGCCCGAAGCTGACCGTCAATGCGACGGGCGACTTCGTGATCACGACCCACATCACCGTCAACTACCCGGCGACGCCGGCTGCGAAGGAGAGTGGTCTGATCATCTGGAAGGACTCCAGCAACAACCTGCAGTTCAAGCGCACGAACGCGTACAACTCGCAGAACGTGCTCCTGTACGGAAACATCGGCAACTCGCAGACGAGCTTCCACGGCAACACGACGACGAGCGCCAACGACCTCTACCTGCGCATCGAGCGCAAGGGGTCGAGCTTCCAGGCGTGGTTCGGCACCGACGGCAAGACCTGGAAGTCGGGCGGCTCGGTGACCTGGAACGTCACCGGTACCCTCGAGGTCGGTCTGTCGACGACCTACTGGTTGTGGTGGGGCAGCGGCAACACGCCGTGCAACGGCGACTACGCGTTCTTCGACCTCGAGTACCCGGCCAAGTTGACGATGACGGCCGACCGCGCCGGCATCTCGGCCGGGTCCGGCGGCACGATCGGCCTGACGCTCGACAAGGGCAGCGCACACGCCGGCGACGTCTACCTCGTCCTCGGCTCGGTCTCGGGCTCGGTGCCCGGCATCCCGCTTCCGGGGAACAAGGTGCTGCCGCTCAACCCGGACCCGCTGTTCGACGCGATGCTGGCATTGCCGGGAGCGCCCGGCGTGTTCCCCGGCTCGGTCGGCAAGCTCGACAGCTCGGGCAAGGCGAGCGCGAAGGTGATCCTGCCGGCGGGGCTGTTGACTCCGCTGTTCGGCGGTGCGTTGCGGTTTGCAGCCGTGGTGTTTCCGCCCTCGGTCGTCCCGATGGACGTGACAAACGCGGCCGAGCTCGGGATCGTCAAGTAGTGTCGTGAGGCGGCTCGCAGTCCTGCTCGTTCTCGCGCCGCTCGCGTGTCACGAGTCCGCGGCGCCGCCGCCGACCGGGATTCGCGTCGGGCTCGACGACGCGGCGATTCGGGTCGAGCCCGGCGCTCGCTCCGCCGTCGTCCTCGGTGTCGAGCTCCGTGGCGTCGCGTCGCTGGCCAAGCTCGTCTCGCTGCGCGTCGGCATCGACTTCGGCGACAACGTCCCGGTGCCGTTGACCCGCTTGCGCGTCTTCGCTGACGAGGATCGTGACGGAAACTTCGATCCTCAGCGCGACGTGCTCGTCGCGCCGCTCGTGCTCGCGGCCGACGGAAAAAGCGCGAGCGCCGCGCTCGACCGCAGGCTCGCCGGCAACGCGAGCGAGCGGTGGTTCGTCGTGGCTGACGTGCGTCCGGTCGCCACCGGACAAGCGCTCGTGCTGTCGATCGCACCGGCCGGCGTCACGGTCGAAGACACCAACGGACACGCGCTCGCGGCCGCCGCGACCGGCACGCTTCGCGGGCCGGTGGTGACGGTCGAGGACCGGCAGTTCGCGACCAGCATGTGTCTGACGGGCGGGTGCGCGCGCGCCGCGCTGCGGTTGCCGGCGGGCGTCGAGCCTGCGCGGATCCTCGTCGCCGCGAACCCGGCCACGGACTTGAAGCAGGAGGCAGACGGCCTGTTCTCGTTCCTGCTCCCGGCGATCCCGGCGGGCAGGTTCGCGGTGCGCGCGCTCGACGGCGCCGGCAAGCTTCTGGTCGAGCTGAAAGACGTCGCGGCGTGCAACGCCGGACGCGGTCCGGCCAAGTTCTGCGACGTCTCGCTCCAGCGGCTGCCGTTCGACCACGCGTTCAGCCAGGACGCCGAGGTCGCGGACTTCGACGGCGACGGGGCCCCCGACCTGTTCGTGCCGTCGTACTCCGGGCAGCCTGACCGGCTCTATCTCAACGACGGAGCCGGCCACTTCACCGACGTCAGCGCGACGCACGTTCCCGACGTCGGTGCGGATACCGTGCACGCCGAGCCGGTCGACGCGGACGGCGACGGGGACGTCGATGTCGTGCTCGCCGTCGAAGGCGGTCAGAACCGGCTCTACCTCAACGACGGCACCGGCCGGCTGCACGACGTGACCAGCGAGCCAGGCCGCATGCCGGCCGATGCCGACTACTCGGAAGACTGTCAGGCCGCCGATATCGATCGCGACGGCGATCACGATCTCGTGTTCGCCAACCTCGTCGACAGCCGAGACCAACGCAAGGGCGGCCAGATCACGGTCTACGTCAACGACGGGCGCGGGTTCTTCACCAACGAGACGGTCGGACGCATCACGTCGCAGGCGACGCGCACCTACGACGTCGAGCTCGGCGACCTCGATGGCGACGGCGACCTCGACTTGGTCGCGGCCTGCTACGGCGAGCGCAACCGGCTCTACGCGAACGACGGCAGCGGGCGGTTCACCGATGTCTCGGCCGGATTGCCGGCGGACGACGCGTTCCACACGTGCGCCGCGCTCGGCGACGTCGACGGTGACGGCGACCTCGACGTGCTCGTGGGCTCGTTCGTCGGACAGAGCCTGCTCTACAAGAACCAAGGTGCGATGCAGTTCGCCGACGCGAGCGCCGGGCTCGTGCAGGAAGAGATGTCGACCTACGACATCGTGATCGCCGATCTCGACGGCGACGGCGACCTCGACATCGTCTATGCCAACACGGCCAACCCGTCGATCCTGGCGCTGGGCGACGGAAAGGGCGGCTTCGTCAAGGCGCCCGACGGCGACTTCTTCACACCCGACGACAACGCCTACGACGTGCAGGTGCTCGACGCCAACGGCGACGGCGCGCTCGACGTGCTCGTCACCGCGTGGGGCGATCGCCACGACACGCTGTATCTTTCGTGCCCGGACCTGCCGCCCCAGAATGAGCCGCGCGTCACGCGCGTCGAGCCCGACTACGGGCCGCCGAAGGGGCGCACGTGGGTCACGCTGCGCGGTAGGGGGTTTGTCGACGGGCTGACGTTCTCGCTCGCGGGCCGTCCGCTCACCGACGTCACGGTCCAGGACGAGCGTACGGTCGTCGGCCGCGTTCCGGCCGGAACGGCTGGACCCGCGTCACTGACGATGACGGTGCCCGGCAAGGGAGAGGTGGTCTACACCGACGCCTATGCCTACGAGCCGCCGCCTCCGGGTGCGTTCGAGGACGTCACCGAAGAGACGCTCGGCTCCGAGCCCAAGTCGACGACGGCGGTCGCCGCCGGTGATCTCAACGGCGATGGTCTGCCCGATCTCGTGTTCGCCGATTCGGGCGAAGGCGCGCGCGTGCGCCTCAACACCGGCGGAGGGCGGATGCGCGCGGTGAAGTTCCAGTCGATCTCGGCGAGCGCCAACGACGTGGTCCTGGCCGACCTCGACGGCGACAAGCGGCTCGACCTGATCCTCGTCGATGCCGGCAGCCGTCCATGGCTGTTCCCGGGCAAGGGCGACGGCAGCTTCGCGCCGCCGATCCGCCTCAGCGTTCCGGCAAGCGGCGCGGAGGAAGTCGCGACCGGCGACCTCGACGGCGACGGCGACCTCGACCTCGTGTTCGCGGTCAACGGTCCCGAGGTCGTGCTGCGCAACGACGGAAGTTGGAAGTTCTCGGAGATCGCACAGCCGAAGATCGCCTCCGATCCGAGCCGTGGTGTCGCGCTCGGCGACGCCGATGGAGACGGCGATCTCGATCTGTTCGTCGCCAACTTCATGCAGCGCTCCCGGCTCTACCTGAACGACGGCAAAGGAAGCATGACCGAGGCGGTCGGTGCGATGCCGGCCAACGACTCCGACCAGTCCTACAGCATCGCGCTCGCCGACGTCGACGGCGACAAGGACCTCGACGTCGCGATCGCCAACGGCGGTGCCCAGGTCAACCGGCTCTATCTCAACGACGGCAAGGGCGGCTTTCGCGAGGCTCCATCGGGCGTGTTCCGCGCGGCCCTCGGCGGCGGCGCGCATGTGACTTTCGGCGACGTCGATCTCGACGGCGACCCCGATCTGTTCTCGTCCCACTTCTGGGGCAACAACCACCTCTACTTCACCGAGGTCGGCCGGCTCGCCGAGCGTGCCGGCATGCTGCCCAACAGCCCCGGCGGATTCGCCGGCGCAGTGTTCACCGATATCGACAACGACGGCGACCTCGACCTCGTGCTGGCGGCGTTCTGGGGTGGCAGCCGCGTGCTCCGCAATCCCCGGCGCTGAGACCGCGCGGAGGGCGTAAAATGCCCCGGCGATGACCGGCAAGCCGCTTCCACGAATCGTGCGCACCGAACGGCTCCTGCTCCGTCCGTTCGAGATGAGCGACGTCGACGCGATCATGGAGTACGCGACCGATCTGGAATGGTCGCGGTACCTTCCTGTGCCGCAGCCCTATCGGCGGACGCATGCCAAGGAGTTCGTGCGCAGCCACCGAGCTGCGGATCTCTCGCGGAGCGTCGGCTGGGCGATCACGTACGACGGCGTCGTCGCGGGCGGGATCGACGTGCGCCTGTGTCCCGAGCACCGCCTCGCGGAGATCGGCTATTCGATCGCTCCCAGGCTGTGGGGTCGCGGGTTGTGCACGGAAGCAGCGCGTGCCGTGGTCGACCTGTGCTTCGCGAACGATCCCGAGCTCGGGCGTGTGCGGGCCAGCACCGACGCGCGAAACCTGGCTTCGCAACGCGTTCTCGAGAAGCTCGGTTTCACGCGCGAAGGCGTGTTGCGGCAAAACCGTGTCGTGCACGGCGAGGCGGTCGACGAGGTGTGGTTCGGCGTCCTGCGCTCGGAGTGGTAGCGACTACTGGATCACGTCGGCGTGCGTGTTCGTGAACCTCCAGCCGGGCGGGAGTTGGAGCAACAGCGCCTGGGAGTGCAGGGTCAAGCCGCGCAGCCGGGTGTCGTTCGGGAGCATGACGGGTACGGTGACCTGTCCGCCCGGTGCCGGAACGCTCACGACCGGCAAGAGCACGATCCCCAGCGGATGAACTCCGAGCCGGCCGAACGGCGGCACGTCGACCTTGGGGACCAGCGCTTGGAGGTTGAGAAACGGCAGGGCCGACTGTGCAGGGCCCGCGTAGCCCGGCCGTGAGTCGAGCTCGAGGTTGTAGACCTGTCCGATGCTCGGCGTGCCGGTCGCGTAGATCTGGCGGTGGTGGTTGAACAGAACCTGGTTGGTCGCGCCGAAGTTGGCGAGGAACAGGTCGTCGTCTCCGTCCTGGTCGAGGTCCCCGAGAGCGAGACCCGTCGTGGCATCGCTGCCTACCGGCATGCGTGCTGCCGTGACGTCGGTGAAGCCGCCGCTACCGTTGTTGAGCCAGACCTGGTTCTGGCCGAAGTAGTTGACGACGATGAGATCGAGGTCTCCGTCCTCGTCGACGTCGAGCGGTTCGAGCCGGTAGGACTTGTCGATGTTGTGAGGGAGCCGGCTGCTCGCATCCGTGAACTTGCCGGTTCCATCGTTGAGGTAGAGATTGTTCGCGGCCTGGTAGTTCGCGAAGAGCACGTCCTGATCGCCATCACCGTCGACGTCTGCCATGTGAACTCCGAACGAGCGCCATGTGTCCGCGGGGAACCGCGTCGCGGTCTCGTCGACGAACTTCCTGGCTCCGAAGTTGTGAATCAGCACGCGATTCTGCGTGCCGTCGTTCGCGAACAGGATGTCGACGAACGGGTCGGGCCCGACCCTGCCGACCGCGACATAGTAGGTCTTCGCGGTGGCGACGGGCAGGCGGCTGGTCGCGTCCGTGAACGTTCCCTGCCCGTTGTTGAGGTAGAGGCGGTTCTGGCCTCGGTAGTTGGCGAGCACGAGGTCCAGGTCACGGTCCAGGTCCATGTCGGCCAACACGATGTCGTACGTGTTGTCCTGGTGCGTTGGCATGCGGCCGAACGTCCCGTCGCTGAACCGGCCCTTGCCGTCGTTCAGCCACAGCCGCGTTGTCTGCTTCATCGTGCCGACCACCATGTCGAGATCGCCGTCCTTGTCGACGTCGCCGAGCTCGATGTCGGTCGCGCTGAGCGAGCCCTGCGGCAGGCTGCTCGTTGCGTCCGTCAGGTTCCCGTTGCCGTCGTTGAGGTAGAGCCGTGACTGCGTGGCGACAGTCGCGAGCACGACGTCGAGGTCGCCGTCGCCGTCGACGTCGCCGAGCCTGACGTTGTATGTTTGCTCCTTCGAGTTGTTCGGATGCGAGCGTTTCGCGAGAGTGCGAAACTGCTGGCCCTGGGCGACTGCGACGAGCGGGAGAAACGCACACGTTGCGAACGCGAGACCGAGCGAGCGCGTGGCTGCCATGGGTCACCTCCGTGGAGAAGCGGGCTCACGAAAAGGTGCCATGGAGGGCGGAGTTCGACAACCGGCAGAGTCGGTAAGAACGCCGCTGGTCCGACCCGCCCAGGAGCATTTCACCAAGCTCCGACCAAGATACGGTTACTTCAGCACGTGCCAGAGACTGCTGAACGCATCGGTCCACAGCACGCTCGGTTTCGGTGTCGCATCGTCATCGGGTGCGGGTGCCATCTCGTCGCGCGCAAGGAACGCGGCGTTGTCTGTGATGATGACCCAGTCGGCGGCCAGGATGCCGCCGAGGCCCTGGGTCCGCGCGAGCACGATGCGGATCTCCTTGCCGGCGTCGGCTGCAAGGCCTCGGGTGACGGGCCGCAGATCGACGTGGCGATTCGTGATGTGGACGACGAGCAGTCCGCCGCGAGCGAGATGCCGCGAATAGAGCCGGTTGCACTCGCGTGTGAGCAGGTGGACCGGAATCGCGTCGCTGCTGAACGCGTCGACGACCAGAACGTCGAACTCCTGGCTTCCGACGGACTCGAGCTCACGCTCGAGCTGGATTCTCGCGTCACCGACAGTGCATTCGATCGTCGCTCCGCGGCTCCTGGCGTCGGAGAGGTAGCTGAAGCGAGCATCCGCGATGCGACACACCGCGGGGTTGATCTCGTAGAAGTGGTAGTCGTCTCCCGCTCGGGCATAGTGCGCGAGCGTCCCCGTGCCGAGGCCGATCACGCCGACTCGCAGCGGTCGCGTCGCTGCCGCAGGGTGATGCTGAATCGCGTAGCCGACCCCGCTACCCGGCCAGTAGTAGCTCAGCCCCTGGTTGGGTGGGACCGTGGGGCCGGTGATCTGGCGACCGTGGACGATGTGCCCATGCGTCAGGGATGTCGTTTGCGCGGGTTCGATCCGATTGCCGCCGGCGACCAGCGTCGTCCTCGTGCGAACCGTCAGATGCCCGAAGAAGTTGCGACACTGCTCGAGGTAGTCGCCGCCGTCGTGGATGCGCATGCCGACCCCGGTGACCACACCGAGGCCGAGAGCGAGTGGAAACGCGTACCGCAGCAAGCGTGTGCGGACCCTGCTCACGACCCGGCAGCGGCGGACCGCGTATGCCGCGACCATCAGACACGCAACGAGACCGATGTCGGTCTCGGCATACGTGTCGAACACGAGCGGTGCCACGACCGCGACGAGCGTGCCGCCGACGGCGCCACCGAGGGCGACGAACAAGTAGAAGCTCGTCAGCTCGGCGGCCGCGGGCTTCCTGCGTGCGAGCTCGCCGTGACAGACCATGCCGCACGAGAACAAGACAGCCGAGCTCGAAACGATCTGGATCATGATCGAGCGCTCGAACCAACCCGCCGACGAGCACAGGAACACGAACAATACCGTGCCCGCCAGCAGAGGAGCGAACCACTCGCGTCGGTACCAGTGATCGCCATCGAACGCGACGATGAACGTCAGCAGATAGAGCGCGAGCGGAAGCACCCAGAGGAACGGCACGACCGCGATGTCCTGGCAGATCGTGTTCGTGATCGCGAGCAGCATCGCTGATGGAAGCGCCGCCAGCGCCAGCCAGCTCAGCCGTTCGCGTGTCGACGCGGTCCGAACGGCTGGCGAAATGGCGGTGTGAGTGTGGCTCGCAGCCACACGTACGGCGCACCAGCTCGACAGGGCCGCGAAGCCGACATAGGCGGCCGACCAGGAGTCGACCTGCATCGCGACGCTGAGGTTGGGCTCGAACAAGAACGGGAAGCTCAGCAGGGCGGCCAGCGCCCCCGCGTTCGACAGCGAATAGAGCCGGTACGGCGACCGGCCTTGGTGATCTCGTGCGCACCACGACTGCAGCAAGGGGCCGGTCGCGGCAAGCAGGAGATACGGGAACCCGACCGTTGCGGACAGCAACAGGAGGATGTGCAAGATCGGATTCTCGTCGCCCGCGGGCTTCCAGGCTTCACCCGGAGTGATCGGCAGAAACAGCAGCGAGCCGACGAGCAATGCGACGTGCAGCGCGGCCTGCGTTCGGGGCCTGACGCGCCTTCTTAGCAGATGTGCATAGCCGTAGCCGGCGAGCAGCATGACCTGGAAGAACAGCATGCACGCCGTCCACACCCCGGCACCGCCACCGAACCACGGGAGGATGAGCTTGGCGATCAGGGGCTGGACCTGAAACAACAGGAACGCCCCGAGCAGGATCGTGATGCCGTATCTGGCCATGAGTGCGTGGCTTCGTTCCCAACATCGACCCGCGTTGGTCCGAACCTGAAGGGCCGTCGGCACGGTCGCAATCGACGAACAGCGCGGCGTTTTGCTTCAGCCCGGGCTCCGGGATGTCGACCAACGGAGTGGCCCCAGACCTCCCAGTAGCCAAAGAACCCGATGCAGCACTCCGAGAGGTTCCGAGACCGTCGAGCAGGTATGACACTCATCGAGCTGATGATCGTCACTGCGGTCATCGCGATCATCGCAGCGATCGCAGTTCCGAGCTTCTATGCGAGCCGGATTCGCGCCAACGAATCGGCAGCGATCGCGACGCTGAAGTTGCTCGCGACCGCCCAGGCACAGGTCATATCGAGCCTCGCGATCGATAGTAACAACGACGGAGTGTCCGAGTTCGGGTTTTTCCAAGAGCTGTCGGGGCAGCGGGCCACGCGAATCGATGCCCAGAAGGGGGATGGGCTCGCCGACTCGGAGAGCGGCACGAAGCTCGACCCGACGGCGTTGTCGGCCGCCTTCGGCCAAGTCGACGAGAACGGCGTGGTCCGGCGCAACGGCTACTACTTCCGGATGTATCTCCCGGGCCAGGACGTGCGGTGGGAGAGAGAAGACGCGCCGGACAAGAACTACAGGAAGGTCTCGGGTGACCACGCGTCATCGTACTGGGCGTGCTACGCCTGGCCGGTGTCGTACGGGCTCACCGGCAACCGCGCGTTCTTCATCAATCAGTCCGGGGACATCCTGGTTTGCACCAACGAAGTCACCCGCTACAGCGGCGTCGGCAAGGGACAGAGCGAGCCGAAGAAGGAGTCCATCATCATCGGCACGTTCGGCGGCGACAAGAAGAAGGCGTCGATGTCGGACACGATCTCCGTCAACACGGTTGGCCAGGACGGCAACTTCTGGAGAGTCGTGCGTTGAGCCTCGAGGAGCAAGGATGAACCGCAAGACGACTTGGCGCCGCAGGGTCAATCGCACCATCGCGCCGATCTCCGCGATCCTCGGCGTCGTGACGATCTTTTTCGCCACGATCGTGCTCGAGAAAGGCCTCGGCATGGTCTGCGTCGTCGCGGCAGGTGTGTTCTGCCTCGAAGCCGGCGTCTGGTACATGGTCAACCCCGTCTTGACCGACGAGCGTCGCTACACGGGCTTGCGGAAAGCGCTCGACCACTTCATCGACCTGGTCCGCCGGCTCAATCAGGCGGTCGCCGGCCACGAGGCCAGCCAAGAGGTCGAGGCGCTGCACACAGAGATCACCCAAGCGGCTGAGGATATCTGCAGGCTCGCCGGGACACCCGACGCACCGGCCGAGCCGCAGACCCCTGCCCCGGAGCCGGCGCTGGCCAAAGGCGACGGCCAAGGGTAGCGCAGGGCGGCGCCTGACGGACCCGGTGGCGCAATGCCAGCCGACCGCTACACTGCGCCGCATGGAACCCGAGCCCACGACTGTCAAAGAGTATCTCGACGCCCTCCCCGCCGACCGCAAGAAGGCGGTCCAAGCGATCCGCAAGGTGATCCGCGCGAACATCGACAAGGACTTCAAGGAAGGAATCCAGTACGGCACGATTGCGTGGTTCCTGCCGCACTCGAAGTATCCCGCCGGCTACCACTGTGACCCGAGCCAGCCGCTGCCGTTCGCCGGGCTGGCCGCGCGCAAGAACCACATCGCGATCAGCATGTTCTGCCTCTACGGCAACGAGCCCGAAGAAGCGAAGTTTCGCAAGGAGTGGGCCGCGACCGGCAAGCGCCTCGACATGGGCAAGGCGTGCGTGCGCGTCAAGAAGCTCGAGGACGCGCCGCTCGACGTGATCGGGCGTGTGTTCAAGCGGATGACCGCGAAGAAGTTCGTCGCGTTCTACGAGTCCGCGATCGCCCCGAACTCGAAGAAGACTCGCGCGCCGGCCAAGAAGAAGTCCAGCGGTTCACGCGGCAAGCGATAGCGTAGACCCATCAGTGAAGAGGTTCCCGCATGGAACTGTTCGGGTTGGGCAAGCCGTCCAAGACCAGATTCGCTTCGATGATGACTCGGGTGCTCGCGGAAGCCGGAGTGCCCGAGCCGATCACCTATGACGAGGGGCGCTTCTGCCTGAGCTTCCGTGGCGACTCGCGGATGGACTTGCACCACGCCTACGGTGACTACTGCTCCGCGACGCGACAACAACGCAAGCAGGTGCTCACCGGCTATGTGCAGGGCGCGGTCGAGTCTCTGACCGCCATTCCCGACGATTTGTCCGAGGCTCGGCCCAACATCGTCTCGCGCGTACGCGAGTCCGTCTACTACCCGTTGATCGCTCTGTTGGCGAGGTGGAGGGCCGTTCGATGCCGTGTCCGCCTACGCAGCGGGTTTCGCCGCACTTGATCGTCGAGGCCTGCCACGATGGACCGATGACCGTTGCCACCCTCGGTGACCGCGAGCTCGGCAAGTGGAACCTCGACTTCGACCGAGCGCTCGAGATCGGCCGAGAGAACCTCCGGGAGCGGAGTCGGAAGGCGTTCACGACGGTTCGACCCGGCCTTCATGTTTCGGCGTGGCAGGACGCGTACGACGCAAGCCGGCTGCTGCTCGTGGACCTGATTCGAGAGCTGGACGTCGAAGGTGAGCCTGTAGCGTTCGTGCCGGATCGGGACTACCTGCTCGTAACCGGCAGCGACGACGACGAAGGGCTCGCGAAAGCCTCAGCGCTCGCGGCCCAGCTGCTCGAGGAGACCAGCCGCCCGATGACGGGAGTCGCCCACACGCTCGTCGGGGGCGACTGGGAGGTCTTCGTCCCGAACGAGACCCTGCCAGCGTTCCAGGCGGTCCGCGGTGCGGCCATCAAGTCGGCGATGATCGACTACCAGGAGCAGAAGGAACGCCTCGAGCAGCTGCTCGAGAAGCGCAGAGAGGATGTCTTCGTCGCGTCGTGCATGGCGGCCGAGCGTCCGGACGGAACCATCGAGACCCTTTGTTCGTGGACCGAAGGCTGCGAGTCGCTGCTGCCGCGAACCGATCTGGTCATGTTCGTGCGGAAGCAAGGAGGAGACCTCGAGCCACTCGGGGTCGCGGCGTGGGAACGTGTCGCGGGGGCTGCGGCCGATCTCATGACCAAGACAGAGGATTGGCCCGAGCGACACCGTGTCACAGGGTTCCCGACGCCGTCCCAGTTTCAACAGATGGACCTTCGCGCGAGGCCATGAGCCAGACCGGTAGGTCTAGATCGATATGAAAGGTGTCTTCCATGAGAGGGTCGACCGGGTCAACCCCTTGTTGGGGGAACGATTGGTT
>Ga0055451_10000124_pt1 | contig 26905 bp, 27 predicted proteins | sample China_Galinas_PW_3_FD_57745 | JGI IMG/M metagenome (GOLD analysis project Ga0055451, IMG submission 57745) | Wetland microbial communities from San Francisco Bay, California, USA, that impact long-term carbon sequestration - China_Galinas_PWB_D2 | ecosystem: Environmental > Aquatic > Marine >... | reverse complement strand
GAGTAGTGCGCATTCGCGCAAAACCGTAAGCCTTCCATTTTACAGCGTACGCAACATTACGTGTCCAGAGGACGTGGCAAACAATCGCAAAACGTATGTTGGTTATGCTCCGGCTAAAGCTATTCTGGGCATACCCACAGACAAGGATGTGCGAGATTACCTGCTGGAACTGGAAGGGAAGGAGCGTAGAAGGCCTACGCAAGTCCACAAGGCTATCTTAGAGACACTGAAGAACACACCAGATGTTTTTTCCGTTCTTAACAGTGGTATCGTGATCGTGACGCATGAATGCACGGTCGATGAGAAGGAAAAAGCACTAGTCCTTACAAACCCAAGCATCATTAACGGTGCACAGACGCAGGGGGTAATCAAAGATTTCTATAGCTCCACTATAGAAGAAGGCTATGAAGCAAATCCTCATGTTAAGTTCGAAGTCATAGTTACCAAGGATGACGATTTGATAGCCGAAATCTCGATTGCCCGTAACTACCAGAATGATGTCATGTCTATTTCCATCACAGGACGACGGGGGCAACTTGATGAATTGGAAAAAGCATTTCAAGCCGTGAGTCCAAACTCTCGTCTCCAGAAATCCGAAACACAAAAGTTCTCGGATGATTACGTCAAAACCGAACGGCTCCTTCAAGTTATCACTGCTCTGATTCCTGAGGAACTATGGCCGACAGGCAAGGAGTTCAGCAAGGTCTACTCATACAGCGCAAAGGCGAAATGCCTGAGGGAATTTCAGGAGTTATACAAGAAGGTCAAGGACAAAACGGCAAAGGACCATGACTGGGCGAAGAAGCTTTACCAGTTTTATCTTGACATCTCTGCGCAAGCATGGGAGTTGCACGAGAAGTGGAAAACGCATAGTGGCTTCGAAGGTACTGGGTTAAGATCGATCAAACGCGAGGGACGTACGATCATAGAAGTCCCTGATGGTATAGTTTTCCCGATACTGGCATCCCTTTCTGCTTTCGCTAAAAAAACTAAATCAGGTTGGCGTATCCATGTGCCGAGCATATTCACCGATGAGGAATTGATAAAAAACGCTAAGACCGTATACATGGACATTGCTGCCCATAACCCTAACGTTATGGGTAAGAGCAAAGCTTGTTACGCATCTCTCTACCAAATCACGTCCATATATAGGAAACTTTCTGTAGCGTAGAGCCAGGATACAACGTGGGGTGAGCCATCCGCTCACCCCACGTTCACTCTTATCTGAGGACACACGTTGCGAAACTGACCTTTCGCTTGAAGCTTTTTTCCGCAAATCCACACTCGCCAGAATTGGTGTGCCTGTTACTTTGTAGGTGAACTCCGCAAATCTTCTCTGTGGCTTTCAGAACATTCCACTCAACTTCGGTCAATTTGAGTTGACTTGGGCATCTGAGCGCCGCCTAATACACTGTCCTCTTCTACCACCCCCACCTCAAACCTGATAGAATCTAATCATGCGGAGGAGGCGCGCGGAAATGGTTTTAGGAACCGCTTCATGTTGACGGCTTCATCCCCTTCTTATTTACAATACCCCATAGGGCGCAGTGCGCCCGGCAAAGAAAGGAGAGAAAAGCTTGAGGCATTTATCAAGCAAATGTAAAGCAAATGTCAACCAAATGAAGGAGGATCCGCATTAAATCAAACAGTTGTCCGGCGGCACCCCCCTCCCCCACTTTCGTCAACCAAATGGTACGGGCACACCAAACCTGATAGAATCTAATCATGCGGAGGAGGCGCGAGAGCAGGCGGTTCCTGAAAAAACTCCCGGCGGAGGTCTGCGTGGACGACACCTGCTTCAACGGCACCACGGTCCGCATCTCCGAGGAAGGGGTCTTCGTAAGATCGCAGAAGTGCTTCACCGAGGGGACCCCGGTGGGCATCAGGCTGGAGTTGCCGGGCGGCGAGGTGGCGGCCCTCAAGGGGACCGTTAAGTACGCGAGAATTATAGATTTTTTGCCCCGGCAGAACGGCATGGGAATCGAGTTTACGGAGAAGGACGACGCCTACCTGCGGTTCATCCGCGGGCTTGAGACCGGGTAGAACCCTTCCCTTTTTCGGGGCTCCGCCGGAACTCTCCCGATCCGTCGTACCCGCCTGGGGCAGGCAGATGGACAATTGTTCAATGTGTCATTCCGGCTTGTCCGGAATCGTCTGTTGCTCAACTACGATTCCCGACGCGCTTCGCTTGCGGGAATGACAGAAGAGGCGAGATTGCCGCGCTGCGCTCGCAATGACAGAAGAGGCGGAATGAAAAAACGGCAGGGCTTATTAGCTCTTGAGAACGCGGGAGACCTGCTCGGGCGTGACCTCGACGAGCAGCCTGGTACTCCCTATCTTTTCGGGAAGAGTGAAACGGAGTTTCCCGGCAAGGGCCTTCTTATCGAGCGCCATGGCCTCGACCATCGCGCCCCTGTCTATCTCGTCGGGAATCTCGGTGGGCAGGCCGTATGCGCCGATGAGATTTTTCACGTGCGCCGCGTCCGCCGCGGACATGATGCCTATTTCGGCCGCAAGTTCGGCCTCAAGCGCCATGCCTATGGCGATGGCCTCGCCGTGCAGGTAGCGCTTGTATTCGGTCACCGCCTCGACGGCGTGCCCTATGGTATGCCCGTAGTTGAGTATGGAGCGAAGGCCGCTCTCGCGCTCGTCGCGCGCCACCACCTCGGCCTTTATCTCGCAGGAGCGTCGCACCATGCGCTCCAGAGACACGTCGTCGAGCGCAAGTATGAGGTCGAGGTTGTCCGAGAGGTAATCGAACATCCCCGCGTCCCAGATGACGCCGTACTTTATTACCTCGGCGAGCCCGGCCAGAAGCTCGCGCCGGGGCAGGGTGCGCAGGGTCTCCACGTCCACCCAGACGAGCGAGGGCTGCCAGAACGCGCCTATCATGTTCTTGCCAAGCGGATGGTTCACGCCGGTCTTGCCGCCGACGGAGCTGTCGACCTGCGCAAGCAGAGTCGTGGGCACCTGCACGAACCTTATGCCGCGCATGTAAAGCGACGCCGCGAATCCCGTGATGTCGCCCACCACGCCGCCGCCCAGGGCCACGAGCAGAGAGCCCCTGTCGAGCCGGGCGGTAAGAAGCTCGGTGAGAATATTCTCCGCCCAGAGCAGGCTCTTGTACTCCTCGCCGTCGGGTATGGTGACCGTCACCACATCGAGGCCAGCCGCGCGCAGCGAGCCCTCCACCGCCGCGCCGTAAAGCGCGTGCACCGTGGGGTTCGTGACCAGCGCCACCCGGGGCCCCGACCCAAGCGCCGCGACCTCGGCGCCCACCTGCCCGAGCGTGCCCGAGCCTATGGCGATGTCGTAACTGCGGTCTCCAAGCTCTACTCTTGTCTTTTCCATTTCTCTCTTACGCGGTCAGGGCTGGCGCTTCCATCCCACCCTGTCCAGAATTTCCTCCGCCACCTGGCGGGGGGATTTGTCGTCGGTGTCCACGATGACCTCGGCGCGCTCGTAGTACGGGCCGCGAAGCTCGAGGAGCTCGCGAATCTTCGCCATGGGGTCATCGACCTGAAGGAGCGGCCTGTCGGCGTTGCCGCTCGTGCGCTTAAGCACGGTCTCGGGCCTCGCCCTCAGATACACGACCACGCCGGTTGCGCGCAGGGGCTCCATGTTCTCTTCCCTCATCACCGCGCCGCCGCCGGTGGAGATGATGGCGCCCGTCTTCTGCGCGGCGCGCGCAACCTCCGCGGTCTCCATCTCCCTGAAGCGGGGCTCGCCGTGGCGGTCGAATATCTCGCTTATCTTCATGCCCGCAGAGCGCTCTATCTCCTCGTCAACCTCCACGCGGGTGAAACCAGTAAGGTGCGCGAGCTCCTCGGCAACGGCGGTCTTGCCCGCCCCCATGAAGCCCGTGAGCACTATGTTTCCGGTAAACGCCATCGGACGCGCGCGCGGGGCCCTTTAGAACTCCGAGAGCGATTTAAGGTACGCTTTGAGGTTCCTTTGCATCTCCGCGACGGAGTCGCCCCCGAGCTTCTCCGTAAGCGCGTCGGCCACCACGAGGCACGCCATGGCCTCGCCTATCACCGATGCGGCTGGCACGGCGCAGACGTCGGAGCGCTCGTACGCGGCCTCCACCTGCTTGCCCGTGGCAATATCCACCGACTTCAGGGGCTTGCGCTGCGTGGGGATGGGCTTCATCGCCACGCGAAGAACCAGCGGCATACCGTTCGTCATGCCGCCCTCTATGCCGCCGGCGTTGTTGCCGCCGCGGGTGTATCCGCCCTTCTTGGCCGGGATGATCTCGTCCATGACCTCGGAGCCCATGCTGCGCGCGGCCTCGAAACCCATGCCCACCTCAACACCCTTTATGGCCTGAATGGACATCATGGCCTGCGCGAGCCTGCCGTCGAGCCTGCGGTCCCACTGCACGTGCGAGCCGAGTCCCGGCGGAAGCCCCGTAAGAAACACCGTGAAGACGCCGCCCAGGGAATCGCCTTTCTTGGTGGCGTCGTCCACGAGGCGCATCATCTCGTCGCTGACCTTGGAGTCGGGGCATCGCATCTCCGAGCCCCCGGCCCGCTTGTCGAGGTCCTCGAGTTCCTTGGCAGTGGAGGCGCTTGTGGTGAAGCTCACGCTTCCCACCTCCTGCACGAAGCTCCCGGCCTTGATGCCGAACTCAAGGAGGAGTTTTCGGGCCACCGCCCCGAGGGCCACTCGCATGGCCGTCTCGCGCGCGCTCGAGCGCTCGAGTATGTTTCGGACGTCGTGGTGCCCGTACTTCTGGGCGCCCGCGAGGTCCGCGTGCCCGGGCCTGGGCCTCGTGACCGCGTCTATCGAGCCCTCGTCGGAGGCCTCGGAGCTCATGCCCTTCTCCCAGTTCTGCCAGTCGAGGTTCTCTATCATGAGCGCAATGGGGCTTCCAAGGGTCTTGCCCCAGCGCACGCCGGAAAGTATCTGCGCGCGGTCGGCCTCTATCTTCATGCGCCCGCCGCGGCCATAGCCGCCCTGCCTGCGCACGAGCTGAGAATCTATGTCCTCCGCGGCCAGAGCGAGCCCCGCCGGCACGCCCTCGATGATGCCTGCGAGGGCACGTCCGTGCGATTCTCCTGCCGTCAGATATCTTAGTGCCATAACGTTAACCTTTGAAAGTTATTATAACAATTTTCAGAGTCGGGGCAAAAAAAAGCTGCAGGCCTTGCGGGCCTGCAGCTTCGTCGTCATGTTTGTATATGGGCTAATCCTTTATTATCCTCGGGGTGATGAGGATGAGGAGCTCGTCGGTCCTGTCGCTCATCAGGTCGGAGCCGAAGAGCCAGCCCAGTATCGGTATCTTCCTGAGGCCCGGGACTCCGGACTTCTCCTTCTTCAATGTGTTTTCATATATCCCGCCGAGCACGAGCGTCTCACCGTCCTTCACCCTCGCGATGGTCTCCACGCTCTTTGTGTTTATGCCGGTCTGGCCTCCCACTGCGGTCGGCTCATCCTTGTTCACCTTCACCTTAAGCTCTATGACGTTGTTCGGCTTGATGTCCGGCGTCACGTCAAGCGACAGGTTCGCGTTGATGAACTGCGTGGTGGAACCCTCGGCAGTGGTAGTGGATACGGGTATCTGAGTTCCGGACTGAATCTTGGCTTGCTCGCCATTCAGCGTTAAGACCCTGGGGTTGGAGATGGTCTTTGACTTGTTCACCGTCTCAAGCGCGCTCAGCGTCAAATTGAGAGACGCATATGGGGCCGTCCCGGTAAACGCTCCCGGGATCTGCGCTCTCGCAGTGTAACTGCCCGAAGAGCCAATGCTCAAAGGGTTGTTTATAGCGAAGTCGCCCGTAACAGGCGTCCCAAGCAATTTCACGCCTAACTGCGTTGCGCCCCACTGTATGCCTATCTCTTTGCTGTATGGCGCTTCGACTATAACTATACGTGCCTCGACCATTATCTGCTGCTTGCCGTAAATAGCCTTGTCGAAGTGCTTTACGAGAGGATAGATGGTGTCTATTACTTCACTTGTGTCCTTCACCCAGAGGTCGTTACCCTTCGGATCCGGAGTAATGGTCCCTCTCGGGCTGAGGATCTTCCGGTCTTTTATCTCCTTCTCCATATCCGCCACGTCTATGTAGTCGAGATGTATTCTCCTCTGCTCGAGCTCCGCAGTGACCTCGTCGGTCTTCTTCCTCTGTGCCCTCTCCTTGGCTATCTTGTCGAAGACGGAACTCGGCGCGATAGTCATGATATTCCCCTCTATCTGTTTCTCGAGGCTATAGATGTTGAGGATTATATCGAGCGCCTGGTCCCACGGCACGTTCTTGAGCTTAAGCGTAACCGTCCCGGCGACGCTCGGGTGAACCACTACGTTATAGCCGCTGATGTCGCCGATAAAACGGAATATCGGGACTATATCGGCATTCTGGAAATCCAGGGATATTATCTTGCCCGTGTACTTGGGCCCCTCAGCGCCTTCCTCGCCCGCCGCGGCCGCTTCTGCGGTGGTTGCCTTAGCGGCCTCCTCGGCAGGGGTCTCCTCGGGCGTCAGTATCTCGAGCACTTCGTCCGCGGGCATAGATATAACCACCTTATTCTCCACGGTAGCGGCCTTGAACTCGACTTCCTTCTGCAGGTCTATCACAAGCCTTACGGCGCCATCATGGGAACCGGACCTGATAGCCTTAACCGGGGCCACAACCGCCGCCGGCATCTCGGCGTTCAAGGTCACGTTAGGCACATCCACTATTATCTTTCTGTTGATGGAATACACGTTGGCGGCCATGGCGCCGTCGCCCTGTATCACGAGTTTGAGGTTTCCGTCGGAGTAATCGAACGCCACGTTATTTATGTTCTTGGCCGCTGGCAGGTTCCCCTTCATGGGTATCTTCGTAGTCGACATCTCCTGCTCCCCGGACGTATCGGCCTGGGCCATCATCATCGTGTCTTCTTTGTCTTCGACCTGAATGAGCAGGGAGCCGTCCTTCTTGACGGTCTTGATCTGCGAAGGGGAAACCAGCAGTATATCGAGCTTCGTGTCGGTCGAAGGGGCACTCGAACCGGACACGTTCACCTCGGAGATTCCTTCCTTGTCGGAAGTCAGCTTCCCGTTATAATCGCCTTTATCCACGTTCGGCAGATCAACAGACACCGAAAAAGGGTCGGACGGCTTATACGCCTTGTACGTGAAATCGCCGTCAATGTTGATTTCGACCGCATTGTCCATGATATTAATGTCCGTGATACGGGCATCCGCGACTGCAGCGGCTTCTGCCAACTGCGCGTTCCACGCTGTCGCGTAGCCCAGAAGACTCAGAAATAACAGAAATAGTAGGATATTTATTGCTTTGTTTCTCATTGCCCCTCCTCTTTACGTAGCCTGAGGTAAGTGTCCACAGGCGTCGGCTCACCTTTGAAATTAGGTTTTATTTCCCTGATCAAGACACTGTCTGCCTGGATATCCTCAACAACCCCGTCATGAAGACCTATTTCCATGCCTGGGGTTATCGTGTAGTACTTGCCGTCGGGAAGGCCGAAAAGAGCATAGCTCTGCTCGGCGTCCGAGACTATTGCGATGACCCTCATCTGCGATATGTCGTTGTCAAGAAGCGGATTGCCGGTAAGCTCCTTTTGAGATTTCGGCGGGGTGATAAGCGAGACGAACGGGTCGCGCCGGCCCCTCACTTCGTATATGTACACGCGTTTTTGGATAGTGGCCATTTCATCGGCCGCGGCCGTATTTGCCGTTTCCTCCTGCGCCAGCGCGGGGAAAGCCCATACCGCGATGGCCAGAGCAATGACTGCCAATATGTATAAACGTTTCGCCATATCTTTACTTATCCTAGTGTTTGCCAGGCGCCTGCCCTTGCTCTCCCTCAGGTATGGCGGTAAACGTTACCGCCGCGAAACTGACACTCAGGTTGGCTTTTTTGTCGGACGTGCCTCCGCCTGACATATTTATGTCGTTTACATTTACTATCCTGTCTATCTTCGTCAGTTCGCTGAAAAAATGCCCCAGGTTGTGATAGCTGCCACTGAGGTTTATAGAGACAGGCACCTCATATACTATGCCGCTCGAGTGCCTCCTCTTTGCTGCGGGGTTCCACGACAGCAACTCAAGGTCTGACCCCCTGACGAGCTCTTCTATCTGCTTCAGGAGGTTCGATATCTCCTTCTCTTCCGGGAGATATTGCTCGAGGGTCTTCAGTTCTGCCTTGAGGCGTGCGTTCTCCGCCTTTAACTCATCGAGCCTGGCAACCATGTTCTGGCTCTTAGATATGTCCTTGTTCTGCTGCTCTATCTCTTTATTGAGCTTCTCAACGGTATCGTACTTGGGTGTTATCAGCATGAAATACGAAGCCGCAACAATAATAATGGCCGGGAGCACGGCAATGACTATCTTTACCGGCTTCGGAAGATTATTGATATCTATCTTGGCCATCTATTGCTTAACCCCGACAATTAAAGTAAACGTGTAGGTCTCGACACCTTGGACTATTGCCCTGGACGTTCCGCGAAGGTCCACGTCCGTGAACATGTCCGAGGCCTTGAGGTTCTGGACGAAGCTGACAATATCCGTATTCTTGAACCCCGAACCGCTGATGTTCAGCTGCGTGCCGGTTATCTTAAGGGACTTTAGCCAAACGCCGTCCGTGAGGCGGTTGCTCAGCTCGTCAAGGATCCTCACCGGGAGGCTCTGGTTCTTCGTAAGCTGCTCGATTATCTCCTTGCGCTTCTGGACTTCGGCGTTCAGGCTCTCGTAGTTCTTCACCTCCGCCACTTTCTTATCGAGCTCCTTGATCCTCTCCGCGTTGACCTGTTTCTGCTTTTCCAGTGCGGCTATTTGCGAGTTTACCGAGTTTACAAACAACACCACGGCAATCACTGAAACCGCGATAAGCGCCAACATGGCAACCAGGAAAAGCGGTACTGGTTTCGGCTTCTTCCTGCGTTTGACCGGTATTAGGTTTATCTTTATCATCTGTCGGCCGGCCTCCTTAGCGCAAGGCCCACGGCCACGGCCGCCGTGCACTGTATGTCCTCTATAAGGCCGACGTACTTGCCGGGGATGCCGATGTTCTTAAACGGCTCGGCCAGTTTGACTGCCACGCCGCTGGCCTCGGCGAGTATGCCGGTAAAGCCGTTTATGAGTGCACCGCCGCCGCTGATTATAAGTTCGTGTATGTCCTCGCTGTATGCCGCGCTCTTGAAGTAATCGAGGGAGCGCACTATCTCGTTAGCAATCTCGCTGGAGGCGGATTTCATCGCGGAGTCGGCCTTCTCGGGCGTGACGTTTTCGAGGGCCTCGCCCCTCTTGAGCCTCTCGGCGTCCTCGAAGCTTATGTCGAACTGCTTCTGGAGCGCCTCGGTATGAAGGGCGCTGCCCACGGCGCTGTCTCGCGTAAAGACCGAGACGCCGCCCTTGAGCACGTTTAGGTTTATAGTGCTTGCTCCTATGTTGGCCAACGCCACGGTACGGTCGGGATCGAGCTCGTAATTCACCTCGTACATATTGCTTATGGCGAACGCGTTCACGTCCACGACCACTGGAGTTAGTCCGGCTTCGGTGACGACTGCGGTGTATTCATTTATGATGTCTTTCTTGACAGCGACGAGCATGACGTCCATCTGCCCCGGCTCCTCGGAAGGTCCGAGTATCTGGAAATCAATAGCCACGTCTTCGATATCGAAGGGAACGTACTGCTCCGCCTCGAACTTGATGGACTCCGAAAGCTCCTCCTGGCTCATCTCGGATACGAGTATCCTTCTGATGATCACCGAGGCGTGTCCGGCGATCCCGATGGCCGCCTGCTTCGCTTTTATCCTGCCCTTCTTGGTGAGTTCCTTTATAGCCTCGACGAGCCTGAGGGAGTCGATTATCGAACCCTCGACGATAAGCTCGGGGGGCAGTTGCAGGTTCGCGAAGCTATCGAGCTCGTAGCCGCCCCTTTTCTCCTTGAGCTGCACGGCTTTCAGATAGCTCGAACCGATATCGAGCCCCACTATCCCTTTTGCACCAAAAAGCATGTCTTACTATAAATAACAGAAATCACGAAAGTTGTCAAGTTATTTTATAAATAAATCGAATGCTTGGATTTACTATCCTAAAAGGTTAGTTTAAGATTTCAGGTGGAGCAGTCTCCTGACCCTGATTTTTTTCCCGTCAACGGTCCCCAGGGCGAATATGTTCCCAGCGGGGTCTTTGAGCCTGAATATCTCATTTTTACGAGGAGTTATGCCAGATTCTCTTGATATAGGGGCCCCGTTTGCGGCCCTCTGATATTCCTCGGGCGTCAGCACGAGCTCCCTGAGGTGACCGAGCGCGGCGTCTATGGAATACACGGCTGAGTTGCCCGGGAGAAGCTCCTCAGGGGCGGCCGCTTCTTCAGCCCTGAAATTTCCCACCCTCATCCGGCGAAGAGCGGTAATGTGGGCCAGCGTGCCGAGCTCGGTGCCGATGTCGTCGGCGAGAGTCCTTATATACGTGCCTTTCGAGCAGATTACCCTTATGTCGAGTTCCGGAGGCGCGAAACGCGTAAGCTCGAGCTCCGAGATGCGCACCTCTCTTGCGGCCCTTTCCACCTCCACGCCCTTACGCGCGAGTTCATAAAGCGGCCTGCCCCCCTGTTTTATGGCCGAGTACATGGGCGGCATCTGCACAATGTCGCCCGTAAACTTTTTAAGCGTCTCTCGCACCTGCTCCTCGGTAACCGAAAACGTCTCCACGCGTTCTATAACCTCTCCCTCGGCGTCGAGCGTATCCGTGCGCTCGCCGAGCTTGAGAGTTGCAGTGTATTCTTTTTCGAGGTCCAGCAGGTAGGCGCTTATCTTCGTGGCCTCGCCGAGGCAGACGAGCAGCACTCCGGTGGCCATGGGGTCGAGTGTGCCCGCGTGACCGGCCTTCTTCGTATTGAGGGCCCTGGCCGCCTGCTCCATAGCCCTGCGCGAGGTGAGTCCCGCGGGTTTGTCAACGTTTACGACTGCGTGCATCAGGTTATTCTAACAGCGGGTTCCAGGCCCTTTCCACTTACCTCAGATAATATCCGTCAAGCGTATAGATGAAATGGCCCGTAACGGTGATGGAGTCGGAGTCCCAGTCGTCGGGCAGGGGCCAGTATGGAGCGCCGTCTTTGAGAGCCCGCATCGCCGCCTTGTCGAGGTCCTGCCAGCCCGATGTCCTCACAAGGTCTATAGCGCCGAGCTCTCCGTCCTTCTTTATGACGAACCTGAGCACGAGGTCGCCGTATATCCCCTTGAGCGCGGCCGAGCGCGGATACTCCCAGACGTACTCTATCCTCTCCTTGAGCCGCTGCATGTATCCCCAGTGGCGGATTTCCTTGGTATCAAACGTGATGGAGCTGTTCTTGTTCTCTTCCTCCCTGCCCTTCTCGATTACCTTGGCCAGCACGTCCTTGTCGAGAAACTTGCTTCCGAGCCCCTCGCCCTCCGTCGTGCCGCCCGATTCGGTCTCGCTCTCAGCTTCTTTCTTCTTCAGGGTCTCGGACATGAAACCCGGTTTCTCCGATGCGGTCTCCCCGCCGGGCTTTGTGGCGCTGACCGTACCCTTGCCGGGCTTCTCGCCGCCTTCTTTTTCCTTGGACGCGATTTCCGCGAGCTTCCGCTTGACGGGCTCCCGCTTTTCGGTCTCTTCGGGCTTTCCGCCTTCGGCGTTGAACTCTTTAGGCTTGGGCTCACTCTCTACGACGTGCGGTATCTTCTTAAGCGGCACAAGCGGCCGTTTGGCGAAGGGCACCCTCTTCTTCAGCGCGGGAGGCGGAGGAACGGGCGTAGGCGGCGGCTGAGATTCGTCCGGCACGAGGCTGACCACGTAAGGCGTGTTCAGGGGCGGGCCCGCCTTTTTCGGAGCGAGAAAATATAGTGCCGCGGCAGCCGCAATATGCAAGAGCAGCGACAGCGCAACGAATATTGTAAGCCTTGATGTATCTCGGTCCGAATTCATGAACGCTTCTTCGGAGGGAGGGGCACCCGGCCCCGAGTTAATGGTGTGACCGGTATGTCGGGTTCGCTCCCCGCATAAGTTATTTTCCTGACTTCATCCGCACGGTAAGCACCGGGCACGTGGGCTGTCTTACGACTCTCGAGACGGTGCTTCCGAATATCACCCTGTTTATGCCGCCCCTGCCGTGAGTGCCCATTACCACCAGATCGATTTCCTTGTCCTTGACGAGCTCGAGTATGCCGTCGGCGGGAACGCCCGTGGTGACCTCTGTCTCGACGTCCTTTACGCCGCCCAGGTTTTCCTCGGCGAACTTCTTTATCTCCGCGCGGGTGCTCTCGCGCAGCTCGTCGTAGAACTTCTCCATGTCGATGCTCGGCACGTACCAGCCCGAGGCCTTGGCCACGTCGTATATCACGTGCACCAGGTGCACCCTTGAGTCGTACTTCACGGCAAGGTCTTTAACGTACGCCGCAGCCGCGGCAGAGCCCTCGGAGAAATCAGTCGGAAAAAGTATGTTCTTAAACATCAGGCATCGCTCCTTCTGTAGAATTCCGCCGCGTCCTCCGGCCTCGTGGGCACAACGTAGAAGCCCGAGCCCCACTCGAACCCCGATGCCTTCTGAAGCCTCGGCACCACCTCTATGTGCCAGTGGAAGTCGTCGCCCAGCGTGTGGCGGCGGTCGCGCCTCGGTACGTTGTTGGGCGCGGTGTGCACTACGTAGTTATACGAGGGCTCGCCGAGCATGGCCCTCATGCGTTTTATTGTAGAGGCGAGCAATCCGCTTAGGTCCGCGAGATCGCCGCCGCTGATGTCTTCGTACGAGCAGCTGTGCTCCTTGGGCGCCACCCAGAACTCAAATGGATACTTCGGCGCATAGGGGCAGAAGGCGACGAAGCGCTCCGACTCCATTATCAGGCGATTGCCCACCCTCAGCTCCTCGTCGATGATATCGCAGTATATGCACCGTTCCTTGTACGAGTAATACGCCTTCGCCCCGTCGAGCTCGGTCTTCATGCGAAGCGGTATAACAGGCGTTGCGATTATCTCGGAGTGCTGGTGCGTGAGGCCCGAGCCGGCCTCGCTCCCGGAGTTCTTGCATACGAGCACGTGCCTTATGCGCTCGTCGCTCTGGATGTCTATCAGCCTCTTGCGGTAGAGCTCGAGCACCGCCATTACCTGTTCTGGCCCCATGTCCTCGGGGCGCGCGTTGTGATCCGGCGTCTCCACTATTATCTCGTTTGCGCCGACGGAGTTCATGGCGTCGTACATTCCGTATCCCCGCCTGCCAAGGTCTCCCTCTGGCACGAGTATCGGCTTGAAGCTCGGTAACACCCTCGCCCGCCAGCGTCCGTCGTCGCCCGTAACCGATGTTATCTCGGGCGGGGTCTCGCTCTCGCGCCCCGCGCAAAGCGGGCAGGAATCCTCGGCGGGCTGCTGCGGTGGCTGCGGGTAGTCGGCGGGGGATAGCGACTCGCTAAGCACCGCAACCCACCTTGAGAGTATGGGGTCTTTTCTAAGCTGGTGCACTCTCTACCGAGACCTCTCGTAAATTATCCCAAGCCCCTTAAGCGTAAGCGACGGCTCGACGTGGTCGGCCCTCTTGAGGTGAGGGAGCACGTACTCGTGAGCGCCGCCCGTGACTACGACCTTAAAACGTTTGCCCGCGAGGGCCTCGACCTCGGCCACTATCCTCTCGGCCGCGCCTGCCGCTCCATATATGATACCAGATAGAATGGCGCCCACGGTGTCGCGCCCGAGAGCGCTTTCGACCTCCCGCGGCCTTATCTCGGGCAGCTTCGCCGTCGCGCCCGAAAGCGCCCTTCCCATGAGCTCGGGACCGGGCATTATCGCGCCTCCGAGAAATACGTTCCCCTCGTCTATGAAATTGATGTTCGTCGCCGTGCCGAAGTCCAGAACCACGACTGGCGCGCCATAGAGCACGACGGCGGCAGCGCTCTCCACTATCCTGTCAGTGCCCACCTCCGCGGGTGACTCCACGTCGAGCTTAAGCCCGTGGTCCGATGAGTGCGTCACGATGAGCGGCTCAACTCCCGTGGCGAGCTTCACCCCTTCGGCCACAGGGCCCGTCTGCCCCGGCACAACCGAACAGATGACCGCGCCGCGGGGAATTTTCCTTCTGAGGATGCCGTCGATGAATTTCGCGTGCGACTCGGCGCTCTTAAGCGGATAGGTGCCCACCTTGAAGGCAGTAAGCCCCTCGCCGCTCTCGTCGAAAACCCCCATCCCTATCGATGTGTTGCCTATGTCTATGGCAAGGAGCATACCTTTATTATACAGGCGTCAAGTCGGGTTTTATACGGGTTTCGGCTATGGAGCGGAGAGTTGAGGCGGGACGGCGGGGTTCCGCCTGCGAGAGGTGCCTTGCGGAACTTATTTCAGAACTTTCAATTCGAAATGGATCTCCGATGCGGGCAGGAGCCATGCGAAAAAATGGCAATAGACCCTGTGGCTCAAATTGATGACGGGGTTCATTATGAAATTCAAACGCCTGGTCCTGCCGAGACCATAGTTTATAAAGACCTTTGCTATATCGAACATATTGCCCTTCGAGCCGACCTCGTGAGAGTAAGGCCCTTCCCGGAAGTAATCGAACGAAAAGGGAGTAAAAACCCTGACATGAGTTGGGTCGTTATATTGCGTGATGGACGCATAAAAAGGGACCTTCAGTTTAATGACGGCTCCCGCGCGGCAAACCCGCCAGAACTCGTGTATTAGGGGGACGAAATTGTTTACGTGCTCCAGTACGTGATTGGCGACTATTTCTTCTACCGAATCGCTCTCGAACGGGAGCTCCCGTTCCAGGTCAACGACCTTATCGGGCCTCACATGCTCGGAGATATCGCAGTTGAGGTAACCCTCTTTCTTATCGTGCCCGCAGCCAAGGTGCAGTCTCATCTTAGCTTTATTATACAGGTGTAGGTTGTGTTTTAAAACGTCACGTCCTACTGGCCTTCGTAGGCGAAGTCGTTATAGGCCATGAGGGTGAGGATCGTAGATATGCGGGCATGCCCGCCGAATATGGCCGGCAGTATTCGGAGTATGAACTTCGAGCGCTCCAGGTTCCGCGAGAAAAGCATCGGCACGAGCCTGAGGGCGAAGGCGATGCGGTACTTGAGCTTTATCGGGTCCTCGCGGTTCATGGAACCCCAGAAGTCGGTGTCCCAGTAGTACTTGAGCTTTCTGTAGATGGATTCGAAAGAGTAGACCTGCCTTATAACCTTGCGGAATCCCCGCAAGAGCTCGTCGGCGCTCATGGTTGGATGTTTGAAGACAACGGTCTTGGTGTCGTACTTGCTCCAGTCCTTGTGGAGGATGCGCCCCTCCTCCTCGAAACGTTTAAATAGTTTCGTGCCCGGAAACGGCGTGAGTATGTTTATGAGCGGCGTGAGCATCTTCGTCTCCTCTATGAACGCGATGAGCTCGTCGAAGGACTCCGGGGTATCGAAGTCGTAGCCCACGATAAACGAGCCGTCCACCCTTATTCCGTAGGACTGTATCTTCTTTATCGCGGAGGCATAGTCGTGGCGGAGGTTCACGCCTTTATCCATGCGCGAGAGGTTTTCCCTCGATACCGACTCAAGCCCGATGAGCATCGAGCCGCAGCCGCTATCTTTCATGAGCTGAAGCGTCTCGTCGTCCTTGGAGACGTTTATCGATGCCTGGCAGCCCCACTTAACCTTGTATGGGATGAGGGCCTTGAAGAGCTCGCGCGAGAATTTCTTGTTGGCTATGATATTGTCGTCGGCAAAGAATATGGGTTTGCGCTTGTATCCCAGGCTGCTGCCCTGCATGTACTCGATCTCGCCGATGACCTGCTCCACGGTCTTGTTCCTTATGCCCGTGCCGTCGAAGGCGTGGACCGAGCAGAACTCGCAGTGGAAGGGGCAGCCCTTCGTGGTCTGAAGCACGTCCGTGAAATACATGTCCCTCTTGAGCACCGACCTGTCGGGAGGGCCGTAGGCCGTCACGTCGCAGTGCCCCTGGGCAACGTAAGTCCTCTTGAGCTCCCCTTTGTTCGCGTCATCGAGGAGCGCCTGCCATACCTCCTCGGCCTCGCCGACCACCACCGCGTCGGCGTGCTCCAGCGACTCCTCGGTGCACATGGAGGGGTGAATTCCACCGAGCACGGTCTTCACGCCGCGCCGTCTGTACTCGTCGGCGATGCCGTAGGCCCGCATGGCGAATGAGGTCCTCACGCTTATGCCCGCGAGGTCGGCGCCCCAGCCGTAGTCGATGTCCTCGATGTTCTCGTCGAAGACCCGTACCTCGTGCTCCTTCGGGGTCAGCGCGGCAAGGGTTGGGATGGCCAGCAGATACGAGAAATATCTCTTTGATAACAGGAACTTATTAAAGAAATCGTATTCGTAGAAGCTCTTCTTGGTCTGAGTGCTGTTTTTGGGGATTATCAGGGCGATTTTCACTATCATTTAAGATAACACATAGCGGCGAAACTGGGCGGGTATTGCTCGAATATTTACGGGCCTCTCTCCTCATATTCATGCACGACGCTGAAAACGATCTCCCCATCAGTCCTGGGAATTTTCCAGAGATCAAACCCGTCGGAGCCGAAATCCGAGTGGTATGCGGTCACGGTAACGCTTAGCCTGCCGCCATCGCCTGCCCTTACTGCGCCTATTGACCGCACGAAGCTCGCGTTTGCCCCTCGATGGGCGAACCATATTACCGTGTACCTGTTGAAGTCAACCTCGGGCCGCTCGGGCGGCGCACCAAACAACCTCTTTAGAAAACCGCTTCGGATGTCGATGACGTTCGCCCAGAACCTCTCGAACTCTGCCTCGGAACGAATAACGCCGTAGTACTCGGAGTAGTCGAAACCTTCCTTAATCCTGAGGTCGGTATCGCCCGCGATCTCTTCCACGGGGACTTTTTCGAGCGACGCACCGGTTGCCGTTCCTGCCTCCCCCGCACAAACGCCGGGAGCCGAAACTATCAGGATGATCGCTATAAGCAGGAATCGCATTCGCATGATATCCACCTTAACATCACCGTGCGGCCCGCGGAGGAGAGAGATGCCCTGCCGGGGCCGGCCTACTCGAACTCTTCCTGGGCGGACTCTTCCCCCTCGTCGAACATGGAGTCCCTTATGCACTCGTGGACGGCGTCCTCCATGGTGTACTCCTGTTTCGCAAGCGCCTTCTGCTCGCCCATGAGCTTCTGAAGAAACTCGACCTCGTGGTCAGAAAGCTGAATCGTTATTTCCATGCCGCCTCCTTGATATCGGGATGTTCCGTGGGCGACCCGCCCATATTGTTATTTCCTACCTCACCATCACGACGTCGCCGGAACAGTCAGTTTCTGCTTCATTTAAACAATTCCCTTAACTCTTTCATGCTGTATTCTACGTGATAATCGACATCCTCGGCATACACACCCTCGCCCTCTTCCATACGCCCTTCCTTATATGTGCGATATATCCCGAGAGCATCCATGAAGAACTCTGCCATAGCCCCGTCGAGTTTCAGCTCTTCCATCATTGCGAGAAACTTGTTAGTCGCTTCCTCATTGCCGCTAATTGCCGCTGCAAGCATGATATAAGGAAACGCTTCATCATACTTAGGATTATCCTTTTGTTGTTCGTATATATTCAATGCATCTTCTATTTGAGACTCGCTCAACATGGGCGGGCTGAAGACAAAGGTCCTGTCAACGATAATCCTGTCAGGTTCCACGAAAGTTATTCTGTAATGAAAATAATCGACATCTATCCATTCCCAGTCTTTGCCGAAAGGGAGGCGCTCGAACTCGATTACATCCACTCCGGCATCTTCTTTCTTTATCCGGCATTGATCGAGAGCACCGACTTGCATCAGCGGCTTGCCGATACCGCACGGGACAACCTCGAACTCCGTGGCAATGATAGTCTGAGAGTCTATGTTCTTCATGACATATCCACAAAGGATGACCTTTATGGAGTTTTCGGCAGACTCGACAGAAAGAAAAGGCTTATCCCCAGTATATGCGCCGACTCCTGCGGGGCAGAGACATTCGGAGGGCCGTCCGTCTTCCGCGGCGACCTCTTGATTGCCGTTAATTATGACCGCGTGGGGGGCGAGCAGCACTTTGGCCTCAGCAGTAATCGTTAATGTCATCAGCAGTGCAAACACAAAAATAACAAAACGACCAGACATTTCCTACCTCACCATCACCACGTCGCCGGAGGAAATCTTTTTCAGGCGGCGGTTGGGAAGGCGAAGCAAAAGCCTGCCCTCATCGTCGATGCCCATCGCAGTGCCCGTGAGCACACCGTCCGCTCCAGTGACCTTCACTTTTTTGCCAAGCGTCGATGAAAGCCCCATCCACTTCTTAAGCAGCGGGCCGCGCCCCTTCTTCTCAAGCGCCTTCAGTTCCGCATCCATGCGGTTGAGGATAGCGGCGGCTATCGGGGCCCTGCGAGCCGTCTTTCCGGTCTCGCGCAATACGGACGTCGCTATCTTCTTTATTGACGCCGGGAAGTCCGAGGCGCGCATGTTCACGTTAACGCCTATGCCCACGACGGCGTGCGAGATGACGTCTGGCTCGGTGCGGGTCTCAAGCAAAATCCCGCCCAGTTTCCTGCCTCCGACCTGAACGTCGTTGGGCCACTTGATGTTCACCTCGAGGCCCGTCGTTTCCATTATCGCGGTCGCGCAGGCAACGGAGCTTAGAAGCGTAAGCAGTGTGGCGTCCCTCGGGCCAAGCGCGGGCCTTAGAATGACGCTCATGTAGATGTTCTCCCCCGCGGGCGATACCCAGTGCCTGCCGAGCCTGCCCCTCCCTTTTTTTTGCATCTCCGCGATGACCACCGTGCCGTGCGGCAGGCCCTCGGCCGCAAGGCCCATGGCCACTTCGTTCGTGGACGTGGTCTCATCTAGGAAGACTATCTCCTTGCCGAGCTTCCCCCTGGCGGCGCCCTTTATCTCCTCCACGGAAAACTCCGGCGCAGAGGCGAGCCTGTAGCCCAGCCCACGCCTGGACTCTATGGTGAAGCCTTTATTGCGAAGGGAGTTGACGCGCTTCCAGAGCGCGGCGCGCGTGATGTGCAGAGTGCGGGCCGCGTCCTCGCCGGAGACAAATGCGCCCCCTGCTCCTTCGAGAATTTTTAAGAGCTTCTCGCCGGTGGGGCTATTGCGCCTCAAGCACTACTACCTTTATCTTGCCCTCGAGGGCCTTGGCGAACTCACGCGCGTCATCGTCGGTGCCGACGATAGAGGCATAGTGCATGGGGATGGCCACCTTGGGCTTGATGTCGAGGGCGGCCTGCACTGCCTCCTCTGCCGTCATCACGTAAGTGCCAGATACGGGCAATAGCGCTATGTCGCACTTGAAGTTCTTCATCTCGGGGATGCGGTCGGTGTCGCCGGCGAGGTAGATGCGCACGCCGTCCACTGTGAAGATATAGCCCACCCACTTGTTTCCCTTGGGATGGAACTTCTTGTTGATGTTATAGGAGGGAACGACCTCTATGTCCACGCCCTGCACGGTGAGCTTGTCGCCGGGCTTGACCGTCTTTATGTTCCCCTTGAGCTTGGCCGCGCAGTCGGCGGTGGCGACTATAACCGTATCGGGCCCCTGGAGCTTCGCCACATCCTCGGGCGAGCAGTGGTCGTAGTGTTCGTGCGTAATAAGAATAATGTCCGCCCTGTCCTTCTTCGTTATCTTGAAGGGGTCGGTGTAAATTGTCTTCTCACCTTCCACCTTGAAGGTGTCGTGCCCTATTCTGTGCATGTGTTTTACGATATCCATAACGTCCCCCTCCTTCTGCCCCGCCCAGGCACAAAGCGGCAGGGCCAGCATGATGACTATGATAGCAATTTTCTTCATGGTTAATGTCCTCTCATATACCTGCGCGGGTTGATGCGGACGGCGCGGTCCACCTCACGTTCCCCAATGCCCATTGACCTCAATATCTTGACGCCCCGCGCAAGGGTTATTATGCTCCCCTGAAGCACTCCTTTTTTGTACTGCGCTCCCTTGATGGAATCCGAGACGAGGATTATCCTGCCTGCGGGTTTGGTGGCGAAGATGAACCTTATGGTATCGGGGCTCAGGTGCACGCCGTCGGGTATCACCTCTATATAGAGGTCTGGGTCCATTAGGCCGGCACCGGCGAGGCCCGGCTCGCGGTGATGGAAGGGGCGCATGGCGTTAAATATGTGAGTCACCCCCGTTGCGCCCGCGCGCTTACCCTCAAGCGACTGCGCGAGCGTCGCGTCGGAGTGGCCCATGTTGACCCTGACGCCCATGGCGGCGCACGTCTCTATCGCCTTGAGCGCGCCCGGCAGCTCGGGCGCGATGGTTATCACCTTCACGAGGTCCTCGTAGCCATCGACGAGCTTTTCGAGGTTCGCCATTGTGGGCTTAAGGAGGGACTTCGCGTCCTGCGCCCCTGCACGCACCGGGTTAAGGAACGGCCCCTCGAGATGGACTCCGAGAATTTTTGCCTGCGACTTGGGTCTCTGCGAGCGCTGCACCTCGCGTGCCCTGCGCACGGCGTCCATATGAGAGCGCATCGCCTCTATGGTGCCCGAGTATATAGTGGGAAGAATGGCCGTGACGCCCGCGCGTCCCTGCTGGGCGGCAAGCCCTATGATGCTTGCGGTCCTGCCCGAGCGGGTGTCGTGGTAACCCCAGCCGTGCAGGTGAAGGTCGATTATCTCGTTAGAAGCCACACCTTATCCGCCCATGACGAGCGGGTCTTTGTTCAACGCGTTCATGCCGGCCGAGCGCACGGTGTTCTCCAGAAGCATGGCGATAGTGACGGGCCCCACGCCCCCGGGCACCGGCGTGATGTACGACGCCTTCTTGGCGACATTGTCGTAATCCACGTCGCCCACTATCTTGCCGCCGGGCAGAACGTTAATTCCGATGTCCACGACCACGGCGCCCTTTTTGATCATGCCGGCCTTTATGAGTCCCGGCACGCCGACTGCCGTGCATACGAGGTCGGCCTGCCTCGTCATCGCGGCGAGGTCCTTGGTCTCGCGGTGGCAGACGGTCACCGTGGCCTCTTTTGCAAGGAGCATCTGCGATAGCGGCTTGCCCACGGCAAGGCTCTTACCGACCACGACGGCGTGCATACCCTTGACCTTGACCTTATGGTGCTCAAGGAGCCTTATCACACCGAAAGGCGTGCATGGCAGAAACCCGCTTACGCGGGGAGGGGCGCCGTTTGCGAAGATGTTCTTGCTGCCGGCCTGGTCGAATATCTGGAAGGTGGATTCGTCCGCGGCAAGCCTGCCTATGGAGAGATAGCCCAGTCCGTCCACGTCTTTTTCTGGGGTTATCTCGTTTACCACCCTGCGCGGGTTTATCCGCTTGGGCAGGGGAAAGAGCACGAGAAGTCCGTGCACGCGTTCGTCTACGTTGACCGCGCTTACGACGTTAAGGATCTCGCCGATTGACGCCTCGGCGGGCAGTTCCATGCGGTAGGGGATGACTCCCATCCGCTCACAGTTGCGGAGGATGGCCATGTAGTATTGCTTGGAGGCAGGCACGTCGCCGACTCTGAGCACACCAAGCCCCACGTCAATGCCTGTGGAACGAAGCCTCTTTACCTCGGCCTTGACTTCTTTTTTTATCTTTGTGGCCAGCGCCTTGCCGTCCAGTATCTCGGCCATGGAGAAATTATAGCAGAAAACATTAGATTTGCTATCTGATATAATCCCTCAATGGAGAAGTTTTCTGATTTTTCCCCCTGTGGCCGGGCGGTCTGATATGTCGCTGGACATCGTCACCCGAAAGGGCAGCCCGCTAAAACCCCTCTGCCTGTTCGCCCCGGGCCTTGGCATGGACAGCGCCGTATGGTCCGCGCCCTCGGAGGCGCGAATGATGGGGGGCCTCTCTTCGCTGGGCAAGCTTTACGGCGAGCCGGATATGAGGACCCTGTTCCACGATGCCGCCGATCGGGATTACACGGTCATTACATGGAGCCAGCGCCGCCCGGTGGGCCCGATAGAGGAGGCCGTAAGCGAGCTCCACTCGGTGGTGGAGTACGCCCGGGGCATCGAGAGCAGCGGCATAGTGCTTATCGGGCATTCGCGCGGGGGACTGGTATCTCGCATCGCCCTTCCCCGGATAATTGAAAGCGGCGCGCCCGTCAGGGCGCTCATCACCATCGCGAGCCCGCACCACGGCTCATCCATGGCGCGGTGGGCCACGATGCTTGCTCCCCTTGCCGAGTTTTTGGACAGGCAGATACCCAAGCGTGAGCACCGGACGTTCACAAACGCCATCAAGAGGGCGCTCGGCTTTCTATCGAGCAAGGGCGTGCGGGAGCTCCTGCCAGACTCCGATATGATACGCTCGCTCCCCGCCGAAAAGCCCGGCGACATCTATTGCCTTACGGCAGGCGGCACGAACCCCGAGCTCATAGAGGTGAACGATTACCTGCGCATCCCCGGCACGCTGCGCAAGGTATTACCGAAGAAGATGATACCGCCCGAGATGGTGGAGGGACTTGGCGATTGCCTCGTCACCGACGAGAGCGCGAGGTTTTCGTGGTCGGACGAGCACCTGACGTTTCACAAGAACCACATCCGCATCCTCACCGACCCCGCGCCGCGAGAGGAGATTTTGAGAAGGGTTGAAGGGATAGCTCAGGTGGGATAATTTCTCCCGACCCATACGGAAACCAGCCTGACGATCAGAAGCACGAGCGGCACGGCGGCCGACCATACTATTATGCGCTGAGCCCTGCTCTCGATGCGCTGGAACCTCGTGGAATCGACTCTGCCGATAATGCCTACACCCCAGACCGTGCCTCCCAGGAGCATGCCGACAAACATCCCGCCCAGACACATGAACGACATCATGCCATACACAAAAGTGCCGCCCTCGGAATCGATGCTCGCGTGATATCGGCTCGCGGCATTCAGAGGCACAAAGCCCAGCATGCCGATAACTATGCTCAGCGTTGCCACGGCCATACCGAGAGTTCGCAATATGCCACGCAATACTTTCACACCGAATCTCCTACAGCCCGTACTTCTCCTTAACGAACTTCCCGTACCCGCTCTCGGGGTTAAGGGCGAAGGCCCTGGAAAGCTCCCTGGCCGCCTGTTGTTTATCTCCGCGCTCGGCAAGGAGGAGCGCTTCGAAGGCGTGCTCTATGTCGGTGTCGGGCTTAAGCGAGAGGACCTTCTTCATGTCGCTCTCTATGGCGGGCATGTTCCGGGCACGGTCGCCGTAGAAGTAATTCAGCATCACTCGGGCCATGAGGACTTCCTGGTTGTCCGGGGCCATGGCCGCGTCGTGCGCCATGCGCCTCATTACCTCTTCTTTTCCGTACTGCTTTATCAGGCTCTGGATGTAGCTGAAGTTATAGAACGTGGGGCGCGCCAGCTGGTAGCCGTACTTATCGATTAGATGTTCGTACTTCGGTATCTTTTTTACGAAGACGGCGGACCTGTCGTCCCAGTAAACGAGCGCCCAGTTCCAGTGGTTCGCGATATGGCTGGGGAAGTGCCTGCCGCTTCCGTTCGACTCATATGAGGCCAGCACCACGTCGAAGCCCCACTTCTGCTCGGACTTGCCCCAGTCGTGGGCGGAATCTATATCGGCGTAATACTCTTTCGCGAAATCCGCCGAATAAAGCTGGTCCCACCTGCCGTCTATGAAGACCTTTAGCTCCGGCGCATTCCATATGAGATACCCCCCGAAGGGATAGCTGTTAAATATCCGTCCGTCTACATGCTCGTCCTTCATGAACCGCACCGCGCCGTATGGGAAGGTATCTGGCTTAACGCCAAGCCCGAACGGATAGACCTTGCTCGTGGGGACCGCCACCACGGCGACGAATGCGACCGCCGCGGCCACTATAACGCCTATCGGAGCGCGACCGACCATGGCGATGCGCTTGATCTTGCCCAGCGCCCATACAAGCGTCATGCCCGTAAAGAGGCATGTGGAGATGGCGAAGAAGTCCACGTTTCGGCGCTGAAGGAGCGAGTTGGCGAAGAAGAACGCAAATAGGAGCAGGTTTCTTGGCTTTCGCCATCCGCCGAGTAGCGCGAGGTACAGGGCCGCGAGCACAAGGCCCACCTGATACATATACATATAGCGGAACCCGGCGCCCCAGAGCAGCTGCGTGGTCATGGGCCGGTTCTCGGCGGTGATTATCACGCCCACCTCGGTCATGCGCTCATACAGATAGACGTAATAGTTCAGGCCCTCGGTGTTTATAAGCAGCGCTGCGGTAGTAAGCACGAGCACTACGAGCTCGTCCTTAAAACTCTTGCGAAGCACCACGCGCTCGACCATATACATTCCGATAATCGCGGGGCCGAGCACCGCGCCCTTGCTCAGGTTCACCCATAGGATTCCTAACAGCGGCAGGAGGTAGAGGCCGCGCTTTTTGCCCGATAGCTCCGCGCCGTCAAGCACATAGATGAACAGCGCCACCATGAGGTACGAAAACAGAAACGGCCTGATGAATAGCCTCCACCTTAGCACAAACAGCACCACCACTAGCGCGAGCACCGCGCCCGCGGTCCTCACCGTTCGGTCAACGTCGCGTGTGTGACGGTTGATGTTAAGAAGCAGAAACAGGAACATTAGCAGGAGCACGGCGGACTTAAGAAGAAACACACCGGTGAAGCCGCCCGCCGCATAAGACAGATAAATAAGCAGGTCCGCAAGCCACTCCTCGCTGAACTGCTTTTTGCCGGCGAAGGTATAGGAGAAACTGTCGGGCGAGTCTATGGAGTGCGTGACGACGACCTGTTTGCCAAGCGCAAGGTGCCACCAGAAATCCTGGTCGCCTATTTTCGTGGCCGATACCGTGAACACCAGCACGGCAAACGCCGCGAGAAGCGCGATCGCCGTAATCTTCGATGCCTGAAGTGTCCTATCGCTCATAACGTGCGGGCCTGCCGACTCTCTGACGGGATGAATTCAAGGGTTATTATAGAGTGCCGCACGGCATAATTACAACGGCAACGACGTGGCAAGGACGAACTACCGCCCCGTGACGAGCTTAAAGCTCACGGGCACCTCCACGCGCTCATCTATATGCGGATATGGCGAGGCGCGCCGTATTATCGCAATAACCTCTTTGTCGAGGATGGAATACCCGGAGCTCTCGACTATTTTGATATCATGCGGCTCGCCGCCGCCGTCTATCAGGAAACCCGCGACCACCGTGCCCTCAAGCCGCCGCCTTCGCGCAAGCGGCGGATAGGTGAGCTCTCGCTGTATGGCCTCGCGAATTTGTAAAAGCAGCGCGTCGCGCGAGACCACACCGCCCGATACCTCGCTATCTCCCACGCCGCCCTGACCCGCCGTGCTATCGCCCCGGGAGGAATCGTCTCCCGTCGTGTCGGACTCGATTGATGATCCCTCTGCGGAAGACTCCACAACATAGCTTGCTTGCGACGCCGTGGGCTCGGCGGTTTGCTCGGCGGCTGGCGCGACGCTTGGTTCAGATACCCGGGGCTCTTTCACTTCAGGCTCGGGTGTTAAGACCTCACGCGCGGGCTTCTCCGTCTCTATTTTCTTGGGTACCGGTTTAGACGCGGTCTTCTTTACCGTCGTAACTTTCGATTTGCTAACGGATGCGGACGTCGCGCCGCCTCTGGACGGAGGCGCGACGGTCACGGACTTGAGCTCGACGTAGAAGACGTCGCGGTCCCGTATGACCGCGGTGCCAAGGGCCAGGACCGCGGCCACGAGGGCCACGTGAATTGCTACCGATATGGCAAGTGATGACTTCATGCCGCTATATCACGATATCGGGAAGGGGACGGAGCCCGAAGCGAGGGGCCCCGTCCCTCTCCGCACGCTTTAAAATACCGCCTTCAGTCCGCCGTAGAAGTTCCTCGCCGGCGCGGGGTAGTAGAGCCTGTTGCCGCTTGTGCCCACGGCGCCGTAGTCGTTGAACTTCTGGTCGAGTATGTTCTTTACGCCCACGAACGCCTCGATGCCCTTGTACTTGTACGAAAAGCGCGCGTCGGCCGTCGCGTAGAAGTCGAGTTTCTCGAGCGAGTTGGTCAGGTCGTTCTCGATGAACCGCGAGCCCACCATCACGACGTCCGCCGAGAGGCGCGCCGCCTCCGTGAAGCTCAGCACCGCACCGACGTTACCCTTGTGCAGCGGTATGAGGGGTATGGTCTTTCCGTCATAGGGGCCGCCGTCGAACTGCGCCCTCGTGTAGGTCCATCCTCCAGTAAGCGTGACCATGTCGTTTATCTCCGCCTCGAGACCCACCTCGACGCCCTGGTGAATGGTGCCGTCGGCGTTTTCGTTCGTGCCGAAGTATCCCACCGCGGGGTCGAGGAAGAGCTCGTCGTTCACTATCATGTGATATGCCGAGACGCGCGCGGTAAGGCCCTTCAGTATGGGATGCACCACGCCCACCTCGAAGGTGTCTGACTTCTCGGGCCTTAGCAGCGTGACGTTGCCGATGGTATCGAAGAGCTCGTCCGTGGTGGGCAGCCTGAAGTCCCTCGAGTACGAGGCATAGACCTTCGCCCCCTCGGCGTAGTTATAGGTGATGCCCGCGTGATAGGCGCTCAGGTCGAAGTCCTCGGCGCCGCTTCCCATGCCAATGACCATGGCCTCGTATTCCGCATGCGTGTACCGGTATCCCGCGCTCAGCGTTAGGGCGTCGGTGGCGTAGAAATCGTCCTGCACGTAGATGCCAAGCTCGCGCTTTTCGAGATCAGTAAGCGTGAGCCAGGTGCCGAAGTAGTCGAAGACGTTGTCGTTGTCCACCTGTACTCTGCTTCTGTCCACGCCGGTGACGAGCACGTTCTTGTGTCCGAAGACCTCGTGTCTCGAAGTGAGCTTCACCTTATACTCGTCGGTGTCGATGTCCCTCGCGGTGACGCTGCTGTAGGTGTCGCCGAAGAAATCGCCCGTCAGGAGCTCGTCGGAGTCGCGGCGGTTGTGGCTGTACTCGGCCTCTATCTCCAACCAGTCCACCGGGGTGACGCCCGCGAAGACGCCCAGGTTGCTCTGGTTATAGTCCACGCCGTTTCCCGGGTCGTTGGTCTG
>Ga0055451_10000122_pt1 | contig 26942 bp, 21 predicted proteins | sample China_Galinas_PW_3_FD_57745 | JGI IMG/M metagenome (GOLD analysis project Ga0055451, IMG submission 57745) | Wetland microbial communities from San Francisco Bay, California, USA, that impact long-term carbon sequestration - China_Galinas_PWB_D2 | ecosystem: Environmental > Aquatic > Marine >... | reverse complement strand
GACCGGTCGGTGTGGATCCGCATCATCCCCGCGCCCTGCAGGAACCAGTAGATCTCGCCCTTGCCGTCGCGGTAGTCGTACGCGAAACCGCCGTGCGCGCAGTCGAGGATCTTGCGCTTGCGTTTGTCGAACGGGTTGACCTCGAACGCCTGCTTCGGCAGCTGCTTCGACGTCACGAGCACTTCGAACGTCAACGAACCGTCGCCGCTGACACCGGGTTTCGCGGGCCGGGTCGCGGCCTCCGCGACCGCCTTGTTCTGATCCATCGCGAGCACGTCGGCGATCGTCAGAAGCTCGGCCGACTCGTGGTCGTGCGAATGATGATGGGAATGCTCGTGGCTCTGCGCAGGGGCGAAAGCGACGGCGAGGAGTGGAACGAAGGTCGTCAGCGTCTTGCGCATGGAAGCTCTCGGTAGTTGGACGGGCTAGCAGAGTGTAGCCGCTACCCCGGAGCCGGCAAGGCGATGCGAAACACGCTTCCGGCGCCCTGAACGGTTCCTGAATCTCGGTTCAGACGGCCAGCCGGCGTGCGAGGCTGTCGATCACCAGCTCGACGAGCGCGGCGAAGCGGTCGCTGCCGATCATCTCGCGCTGCTGCAGGAGCGCGAGCGCTGCGCGCGGAAGCCCGGCGAGAACGTGAGTATCGACTTCGGCGAGGATGCCGTCGGCCTGCCAGCGGGCAAACAGCTCGGCGAAGTAACGGTCGTCGTCGGCTTCGCGCTCGCCGAGCTCGTCGGGAGTGATCGAGCGCAGCAGCACGGCGGCCTCTTCGGGATCGGTCAGAACGGCGAGGACCGGCTCGCGGTCGAGGACCTCGAACTGATAGCGGAGGAACCGTGCGATCAGCTCGCGCGAGCTCTCGGCCGGCTGCTGCAAGCGGCGTTCGAGCTCGGCCCGAGCTTCCGCTTCGACGGTCGCGAGCACGGCGAGGACCAGCGCTTCCTTCGACTCGAAGAACAGATAGAACGCTCCCTTCGAGATCCCGGCCGCCTTGACGAGGTCGTCGACGCGCAGCCGCCGCAGCCCGACGCGCGCGATCGCCTTGCGACCTTCGTGCTCGAGCCGTGCTCGGATCGCGCGTCGTTCGGTCTCGCTGAACCCGCGCGGCATCTCAGCTCGCCCGCTCGAGGGGCAGGGCACGCAGCCCGCGGAGCACGAGGCCCGGACGCCAGCGCAGCGCGGACGGCGCGACCGCGAGCCGGAACGGGGCCATGCGCTGCAAGAGCGTGTGGATCGCGATCTGTCCTTCGAGCCGCGCGAGCGAAGCTCCGATGCAGAAGTGGCTGCCGTAGCCGAACGACAGGTGGCGGTTCGGGTCGCGCGTGATGTCGAGCCGGTCGGGGTCAGCGAACTGGCGCTCGTCGCGATTGGCCGACGAGATCACGATGTGCACGAGCGAACCCTGGGGAATCGTCACACCGCCGATCGTCACGTCCTCGCGCGTGTAGCGCTCGGTCGCGAGGTCGAGCGGGCTGCCATAGCGCAGGAGCTCTTCGACCGCCGACTCGACTAACGTCGGCTCGGCGCGCAGCATCTGCAGCTGGTCGGGGTGTTCGAGCAGCGCGAGCACGCCGTTGCCGATCAGGTTGACCGTCGTCTCGTGGCCGGCAACGAGCAACAGGAACACCATCGCGAGCAGCTCGTCGCTGCTGAGCCGGTCGCCGTCTTGTTCGACGCGAGTCAGCGCGCTGACGAGATCGCTGCCCGGCGCGGCCCGTCGGGCTTCGATCAGCCGGCGGATGTAGCGCAGGAACGCCCACACGCTCGGCAGCGCGCGCATCACGCTGAGCGGCGTCGTGCTGGCCGACACGATGCGACTCGACCACCGGTGGAAGCGATGGCGGTCGCCGCGCGGGATGCCGAGCATCTCGGCGATGATCGTGGTCGGCAACGGCAGCGCGAAGTCACGGATCAGGTCGATGCGCCGCCGGCCGTTGGCACGCCCTGTGAGCTCAGTGGTCAGATCTTCGATGCGCGACCGCATGCCCTCGACTCGGCTCGGCGTGAACGCCTTGTTCACGAGCGCGCGCAGGCGCGCGTGATCGGGGTCGTCGAGATCGAGCATGTTGCGCGTCAACGGCGCGAAAGCCTTCGGCATCCAGGGCTGTCGTGCGACCTGGCCGGGTGTCAGCGCGTTGGTCTTGTCCTTGACGAACCGCGGGTCGGAGAAGACCTGGACGGCCTCGGCATAGCGCGTGATCAGCCACGCGGGCTGCTTGTCGGGCAGCGTGACCGCGTGGACCGGGCCCTGGGCACGAAGCTCGGACCAGAACGGATGCGGGTCGGCTTTGAATCGGGGGCTCGAGAGCTTGATGACCATATGACCGATTTGAATATTCTAGTCACAGGCCTGCCCGGCGCCAGCCCGAACCACGCCCCAAGGCCCCGTCCCAGTCACGGGTTCGGGCCGCGCGTGCTTGTTCGACCGGTCTCACGCGGGGTAGGCTGACTCCTTGCCCTGTCCACCGCCGATCGGAGCCGGAACATGCCACTCTCAGGAACCCCGCGACTTGCTCTGAAGCTCTCCACGCTGCTCCTCGCCGGCCTCGTGCTGGCGTGTTCGGAGAGCGCCGACGCTGCGCCGGCGACCGCGGGGAATGACCCGAGCCAGCCGAAGACGGCGCGCGAGCGGGCCGCGAAAGCGGCATACGACCACGCGGTGTCGCAGGGCGGCTGGGACAACGGCGGCCAATACCCGCTGATCGGCGACCCGAACGCCAAGCAGGCGATGAAGGACCGGCCGCTCAAGGTCCCGATCGTGTCGTTCCCGCCGACGCTGCGCCGCGAGGGGCCGAACTCGCGGCTCGTGACGATCCGGACTCTGAACAACCTGCAGTTCGAGACGCTCGTCGACATCCACCCCGAGACGCTCGAGTTCATCCCGCTGCTCGCGAAGGAGTGGAAGATCGAGCGCGACCAGGAAGCCGGGAAGCAGACGTTCTGGTTCCGGCTCGACCCCGACGCGCGGTTCTCCGACGGCTCCAAGGTCACTGCGAACGACGTCTACTACTCGTTCTGGCACCTCGTGCAGAAGGACCGCAACGACCCCAGCAACTACATGACCTTCCACGAGGGCTACGAAGACCCGGTGGTCGTCGACGAGTCAACGATCCGGGTGACGACCAAGTCGCTCAATTGGCGGCTGTTCCTCTACTTCGGAGCGGACATCCGAGTCTACCCGGCCAAGTACGTCCACATCCCGGGCAAGAAGTTCCTCGAGGAGTACGACTGGAAGTACTGGCCGGGCTCGGGCCCGTACATCATGCGTCCCGAGGACCTCAAGAAGGGCGACTCGGTCACGCTGACCAGGCGCGCCGACTGGTGGGCGAAGGACAAGCGCTGGGCGACAGGGCTCTACAACTTCCACAAGATCAGATTCGTCGTGATCCGCGACCGCGAGCTGCAATACGAGAAGTTCAAGGCCGGCGAGCTCGATTGGTTCCTCATCGCACGCGCGCAGCGTTGGGTCGAGGACGTTCCGAAGGAGAGGATCGTCAAGAAGGGCTGGGTCCAGCAGCGTCGCGTGTTCAACGAGGCGCCCGAGGGGATCATGGGCCTGGCGTTCAACACCCGCAAGCCACCGTTCAAGGACATCAGGGTCCGGGAAGCGTTCTGCTACCTGTTCAACCGCGAGAAGCTGTTCAAGAAGCTGTTCTTCAACCAGTACAAGTTCATCGACTCGATCTACCCGGGTCGCGATTGGGGCAACGGCGACAAGAACCCGAAGATCCGCTTCGATCCCGACAAGGCGGAAGAGCTGCTGTGGGAGGCCGGCTACAAGAAGCGCGACGACGACGGCTATCTGATCGGCCCCGACGGGAAGCGGCTCGAGGTCACGCTCGAGTTCGCGTATCAGTCATGGGAACGCATCTGGCTCGTCGTCAAGGAGGACTACGAGGAAGCGGGGATCAAGTTCAACCTCAAGCTGATCGATCAGTCGACGCGGATCAAGAAGGTCGGCGATCGCCAGTTCGACATCACGTTCCAGGCGTGGACCGGGCTGTTGTTCCCCAACCCCGAGACGACGTGGAGCTCGAAGCTGGCGAACCAGCTGCAGAACAACAACATCACGGGCTTCGCGGACCCGACAGTCGACAAGCTGATGGCACAGTACAACGTGACGTTCGAGCGGGCCAAGCAGAAGGAGCTGACCAGGCAGATCGACGCGATCGTGTTCAGCAAGTATCAATTCGCGTACGGGTGGTACGCCAACTTCATGCGCATGCTGTACTGGAACCGCTTCGGCCACCCGAAGAACTACGTCCGCCGAATCGGGGACCAGCTCTACGAGGAGGTCATCCTGCTGTGGTGGTGGGACCCCCAGAAGGACGCCGTGCTGCGGAAGGCGATGAAGGACAAGACCGACCTCCCGCGCGGACCGATCGACGTCCACCCGTGGGACAAGAAGAGCAACGGCAAGTAACCGGCGGAACGAGCAGGACCACGGCCACGAATCGGTCCCACGGAGGATGATGCCTTGCACGGGATGATGATCTACTTCATCCGGCGGCTGCTGATCGTGCCGGTCACGTTCGTGTTCATCACGTTGCTGATCTACACGGTGATCCGGTTGGCGCCGGGCGGCCCGATCTTCCAGGCCAGGGCCCAGATCATGTCGGGACAGGAGGCGGGCGCAGGCAGTGGGGGGATGTCGGGCAACCTCGCGCTCAACCAAGAAGCGATCGACAGCCTCAAGGTCTACTACAAGCTCGACAAGCCGATCCCCATCGGCTACCTCATCTGGCTCGGGGCCTGGCCCGACGACGCCAAGGACGGACGCTTCAGCGGGATTCTCCAGGGCGACTTCGGGAAATCGTATCGTTACTCGGACTCGGTGCTCGCTACGATCGCGAGCAAGTTCCCGATCTCGATCTACTTCGGGCTGATCGGCTATCTCGCAACCTGGCTGGTTTGCATCCCGCTCGGCGTGCAGAAGGCGCTCAAGCACCGGTCGATGTTCGACACGATCTCGTCGCTCATCGTGTTCCTCGGCTACTCGATCCCCGGATTCGTCGCGGCGCTCGCGTTGATGCTGCTGTTCGCGACCGACTTCGGCTGGCAGATCTTCCCGCTCGGCGACTTCCGGTCCGAGAACTGGGACGCGATGTGGGCCAAAGGCGAGGTCTGGTGGTGCATCAAGGACCAGGTCGCGCACACGATCATCCCGCTCATCGCGTACGTCATGACGGGCTTCGCGACGATGACGATTCTGATGAAGAACAGCTTGCTCGACAACCTCGGGGCCGACTACGTGCGGACAGCGTTCGCGAAGGGACTGTCGGAGCGCCGCGTGATCTTCCTGCACGCGTTACGCAACTCGCTGATCCCGATCTGCGTCGGCATCGGCTACGCGATCGGCTTGCTGTTCGCGGGCTCGCTCCTGATCGAAACGACCTGCAACATCCCGGGCATGGGCCTGCTTGCCTTCAACTCGCTCGTCGAGCGTGACTACCCGGTCCTGATGGGCATCCTGACCTTCGGCGTGCTCGTCCGGCTCTTCGGCAACATCCTCTCCGACCTCGTCCTCGCCTTGGTCGATCCACGCGTGCGCTTCAGCTAGCTGCCTGATCATGATCGTCAAGCTGCTGTTCATCCTGCTGATCCTCGCCGCCGGCCATCTGCTCACGCACAAGGCCGTCCCGTGGCTGTTCGTCCGTGTCGGACGCCGTCTCGGGCTCGGCATGAGGATGACCCCGATCACGCGGAAGCGGATCGCGAGGTTCAAGCGGATCAGACGCGGCTACTGGTCCTACATCGCCATCTCGACGCTGTTCGTCACGTCGCTGTTCCTCGAGCTGTTCGTCAACGAGAAGCCCCTGATCATTCACTACGACGGCAAGACCGCGTTCCCGGCGATCGCCGACTGGGTCGACAAGGCGCTGTTCTTCGTCAACATCCCGTCGTTCCAGAAGAAGAGCGACTTCGGACAAGCCGGGGCGAGCGGCGTCGACTACAGGCTGTTTGCCAAGACGTGCAAGAACCCGTCGCTGCTCGACGGTGAAATCGAGAAGGCTGCGAAGAAAGCCGAGTCGACCAAGAAGCGGTTCGAGCGCGTCGAGCCGCGGAAGACGGGCTTCCAGAAGGCCAACTACGAGCGCTACAAGCGACGCTACGAGAATGCCGCGGCCGAGCTCGCGGAGCTGGAACGCGGTCGAAAGGTGTTCTCCGAAGGCGGGGCGTGGCTCGTCCCGACACTCTACCCGTTCTCGCCCGACTCACTGCGCGACGACCTGCACGGCAGCTGGCCCCTGGGACCGTCGCTCGCGCACGGGCTGCCGCTCGGCACGACGGTCGGCGGTCGTGACGTGCTCGTGATGCTGCTCTATGGATTCCGGCTCTCGATGGCGTTCGCCCTGCTCGTCGCGGTCGTCGGCTTCGCGTTCGGAGTGCTCGTCGGCGGGCTCCAAGGCTACTACGGCGGCTGGGTCGACATCCTGACACAGCGGTTCGTCGAGATCTGGGGCAGCATCCCGTACCTGCTGACGATCATGATCATCGCGTCGCTCGTCAGCCCGACGTTCCTGGTCCTCGCGACATTCATGATCGTGCTGCGTTCGTGGCTCGGCATCACCTACTACGTGCGCGGCGAGTTCTACCGCGAGAAGGCCAAGGACTACGTGCAAGCCGCGATCGGGGCCGGAGTGTCCGACTGGCGCATCATCACACGCCATATCCTGCCCAACTCGCTGGTTCCGGTCGTGACGTTCGCACCGTTCGGTATCGTCGCCTACATCGGCGCGCTGGTGAGCCTCGACTATCTCGGGTTCGGGCTGCCGCCGGGAACGCCGAGCTGGGGTGCGCTGCTGCGCCAGGGAATGCAGAACGTCAAGTTCCACCCGTACCTGGTCATCGTGCCCGTCATCGCCCTCGCCGCGACGCTGTACGCCGTCGTCATGATCGGCGAGGCGGTCCGCGAAGCCTTCGATCCCAAAGTGTTCTCGAGGCTCCAGTGACCGAGGCGCCAAACAAGCTCCTCGAGGTCCGTGGCCTCAAGACCTGGTTCGACGTCGAGGGCGAGAGCGCCAAGGCCGTCGACGGGGTCAGCTTCGACATCTACGAGAACGAGGTGTTCGGCATCGTCGGCGAGTCGGGCAGCGGCAAGTCGGTCACGGCGCTGTCGATCATGCGCCTGATCCCGGACCCGCCCGGCAAGATCGTGTCGGGCGAGATCCTGTTCCGCGGGAGGAACCTACTCGACCTCTCCTACGACGAGATGCGCAAGATCCGCGGCAACGACATCTCGATGATCTTCCAGGAGCCGATGACGGCGCTCAATCCCGTGTTCACGGTCGGGTTCCAGCTCCGCGAGGCCGTCAGGCACCACGAGAAGATCACAAAGGACGAGGCCAACGAGCGCGCGATCCACATGCTCGAGCTGGTCGGCATTCCCGACAGCGCGCGAAGACTCAAGAACTACCCGAAGGAGTTCTCGGGCGGTATGCGCCAGCGCGTCATGATCGCGATGGCGCTCGCGATGCACCCGGCGCTGTTGATCGCCGACGAGCCGACGACCGCGCTCGATGTCACGATCCAGGCGCAGATCCTCGAGCTGATGCTGCGCGTGCGCGAGCAGACGGGGCACAGCTCGATCCTGCTGATCACCCACGACCTCGCGGTCGTCGCCGAGACCTGCCAGCGCGTCGCGGTGATGTACGGCGGCAAGATCCAGGAAGTCGCCGACGTCAAGTCGCTGTTCCGGAAGCCGCTTCACCCGTACACGCGCGGGCTGTTGAGCTCGCTGCCTAGGCCCGACCGCGAGACCCAGCATCGACTCCAGACGATCCCCGGCATCGTTCCGAGCATCTTGCACATGCCGAAGGGCTGCAAGTTCGCCTCGCGCTGCCCGGAGAAGCTGGCTCGCTGCGACGACGAGGAGCCCGAACTCATCGAGGTCGAGCCGGGCCGGCTGTGCCGGTGCTGGCTGCACGAGGAGGCAATCGGTGACTGAGCCGCTCCTCGAGCTCGACGACCTCAAGGTCTACTATCCGATCTACGGCGGCTTGCTGATGCGCCGCACCGGCGAGGTCAAGGCGGTCGACGGCGTCTCGCTGGCGATCCCCGAAGGCCAGACCCTCGGGCTCGTCGGCGAATCCGGCTGTGGCAAGACGACGATCGGGAAGGCCGTGATGCGGCTCGTCAACGTGGAGTCGGGCGAGATCCTGTTCCGCCGAGCCGACGGCGCGGTGTCCGACCTCGCGCACCTGAACCGGCGCGAGATGCGACCGGTTCGGTCCGAGATCTCGATGATCTACCAGGATCCGTACTCGTCGCTCAATCCGCGCTGGGCGGTCGGCGACATCGTCGCGGAGCCCTTGACCGTACACGAGAAGAGCCTCTCGCGCGCCGAGCGCGACGAACGGGTCGCATGGCTGCTCGAAAAGGTCGGGCTGACCGGCGAACAGGCGTTCCGCTATCCCCACGAGTTCAGCGGCGGCCAAAGGCAGCGCGTCGGCATCGCGCGTGCGCTCGCGACGAGGCCACGCCTCGTCGTCGCCGACGAGCCGGTCTCGGCCCTGGACGTGTCGATCCAGGCGCAGGTCGTCAACCTGATGCAGGACCTGCAGGAGGAGTTCGGGCTGGCCTACTTGTTCATCGCCCACGACCTGAGCATCGTCGAGCACATCAGCCACCGGATCGCTGTCATGTATCTCGGCAACCTCTGCGAGGTCGGCGCCGCGAAGGAGCTCTACAAGGATCCGATCCACCCCTACAGCAAGGCGTTGCTGTCAGCGGTGCCTCTGCCCGATCCCGACCTCGAGCGCCCCGATCGCATCATGCTCCAAGGCGAGGTCCCGAGCCCGCTGGCCAAGCCGAGCGGGTGCCCGTTCCGAACCCGTTGCCCGCTGGCCGAAGAGTCGTGTGCGGAGGAGGTTCCGCAGCTCGAAGAGGTGTCGAGCGGACACTTCGTCGCGTGCCCGATCGTCACGGGCAGTTGAACGAATCGTCTCGGGGACAAATGGTGCCACGAACGCCGAAGTGGAACGTTTTGTCTCGGGGACTTTTTGTTCACTTGCGCTTCTTGTGCGGGCCTTTGGGGAACCGGTGTCTTGGCTTCGGGTTGATTCGGATGATCCCCGGACCGAGCCACCCGACGGGATACCGGAAAAGCTCGGGGATCACGAGGTCGAGCCGGTCGCGGTCGGCGACCTCGACCCAGACACGGTAGTGCCGCGCGGGCTCGACGCCGGCGCCGCCCGGAGTCACCTGGTAACGCCCGGGCCGCAGGATCAACGCGTTCTGCAGCACGCCGAGACCATCGAGGCCGACGCGCGGGGCCTGGAACCCCGATGTCATGAACTTGCCGTCCGGCGTCAACCAGTTGCCGAGCTTGTCCTGGCGGATGAACTGGATCTCGCGCAACGTGCCGGGCTTGACGAGCCGGCCGGTGACGAACACACCGAGCTCGAGCCTGACCTCGACTGGCTTGGTTTCTCCGTGACGGAGCCCGACACGTAGCCGGCTGCGGCTCGGCCCGGCGGCTCGCGTGACGAGCAGGTAGTCGCCGGCCGGGACATCGGCGATGCGGAACTTGCCGTTCTTGTCGCTCTCGGCCGTGCGGTGAACCTCCTCGCCGTCGTGACTGCCGGAGAGCTCGAGCACGGCCCCTCCCGCGACTCTCCCGCCCGGAAGCAGCACCGTGCCAACGAGCGTCGCCGGGACCAGAGCCACGTCCTCGACTTCGTCGGACGGGGACGGTTCGGGCTCGGCGGCGGTCTCAGGGAACCGGGTCGGCAGCGCGATCCAACCCGAAGCGAGCGCATCGACGGTCTGGACGGGCGCCACCGGACCGTCGACCAGGAGCCTGCGCACGAGATCCTCCCGCGTGTAGACCCCCTCGAGGCTCGTCATCGCCTGCACCCGATACAGGGCACCATCGAGGCGCGAGCGCGTGAACTGTCCGACGTCGTCCGGCGTCGCGAACGCCACCGCCGGCTCGAACGCACGCTCGCCGGGGATCGGCGACATCTGCACGGTGAAGCGCTGCGGCTCGTCGGCGTCGGTCAATCTCCCGGCGATGCGTCCGGGGGCCGTCAGCTGCAGCCGCCACTCACTGTTGTCGATGGCCGCCGCCGCGCGATGCGCCATACCGAGGTCGGGATGCACGGCCGAGATCGCGACACGGGTTCCGGCGACCCGATCGATCACGACCGAGCCGTCGGACCCCGTCGTTCCGGCGTCGAGCAGGATGCCGGCGAGCGGTCCGGCCGGCAGGATGCTGCGCGCGAACACTCGCGCTCCGCGCACCGGCTCGCGTTCGCGGTTGACGACGGTGACATGCAGCTTCGCGCTCGGCTCGAGGAAGTACAGCTCCTCGACGTCGCGGGTCAACGCAAGCTCGACCGCGCGCGCTGCATGATGGGGCGCCTTTACGATCAACGTGTAGCGCCCGGGCAACACTTCCTCGAGCGTGTAGAGCGCGTCCTGTGACACCGAGAGCCGGTCTCGCGGGAACAGCGCCTCGACGAGCCCCCGCTGCGCGTTGGCGAGATTGCCGTGGCCGGGCACGAGCGAGACCTCGGGAGTGCGCAGTGGCAGGTGCAGCCTGCTGACCAGCCGAAAGCTCAACCGGTGGCGCGCGGGCAGCGCCAGGCGAATCGTCAGCCGCGCGTCCACGTCGCGAATCGTCCATGGGTCCTCGGGTCGGGCTCGGACCGCAAGGTAGACCTCGTCGCCCTTCACGCCGCCGACCTCGAACCGTCCGTCGTCGCCGGTTCGCACGGTCGGCAGCGCGAAGTGATAGGGCGAGCCCTTGCGCGCGGGACAGGCGACGCTGACCTCGGCACCGACGAGCGGAGTCCCGTCGACATCGAAGATGCGCCCGGTGACGGTGTGCGCGGGAGTCATCTCGATGAGCTTGGTCGGTCGGATGATTCCCGGATCGACCTGCACGTTTCCCCGCACGAACGCCTCGTGTTCGCCACTGGTCACGATCACCGTCGTCGAGCCGATTTCGAGCCCCTCGAGCGTGAACCGCCCGTCGCGGTCGGTCTCGGTTTCGACGAACGGAATCAACTCGGTCAACTCGTCGAGCCAGGCCGGCCGCACGAGCATGGTCGGCTCCTCGGGCGTGTCCGGCAGCGTCAACACGCGTTGCCAGAACCTGGCCAGAGCCTCGTCGGTCTTTCCACGCTCGTGGTAGATCACGCGCTTCGAGTCGATCAGCTTCCACACCGGATACGTCTGGATCAAACCGGCCGGCAAGTCGATCGCACGCACAAGCGCACCGGCGACCGGCAGCCCGCGCGTGTCGACGACGCGACCCGAAACCCCTGACGTCTCGGTCACCTCGAGGTCACCGACGTCGACCTCGAGCTCGCTCGTCGGCGTCTCGGTGACATAGCGAATCGAACGCCCCCACGCGATCACGAACAACGACGGCGGCCACTCGCCCTCGATCACGAAACGACCGTCGCTGCCGGTCTCGGTCCGCGCAACGACGAACTGCGGCGTGCCCGCGGCTTGCGGCAGATAGCCCGGGGTCGCCGGCATCAGCGTGTCGGGTGCCAGACGGAACATCGCGATCGGCTCGCCTTCGACCGGATCCCCGACACGGTCTACGACGCGCCCACGAAACCGAGCCGGCTGCACGGCCTCGGGCTGGTCGGGCGCGGATTGCGTCACCTCGGTGCGCAGCACGACGGGCTGTCGCTCGGGCAACGGCTGCGGCTGCTCGTAACGCACGCCTTGCGTCATCCCCTGGCGCGACTCGGAGAACGCCAGCCACGTGCCGATCGAGACCGCGAGCACGGCGCCCGCGACGAGCGCCGGCTGAACAGCTCTCGACTGCAGTGCAGCGAGAGCGAGCGCGGCGATCGCCGGCGGCCCTGCAACGATCCCGGCCTTGCCGAGGTCGCCGCGGCGGAGCATCGGAAGCATCGCCAGCCCCCACTTCTTGCGCTCGCCGGAGTCCTCGTCGAGCTGCACGCGCAGCGTCGACAACGCGCGGGCCAGTCGTGATCGCACGGTGTTGACCGGGATCTCGAGGCGCGCCGCGATCTTCCTCGGCGGCAGGTCTTCGAAGAACCGCAGCAGAACGACATCGCGGAAGCCCTCGGGCAATCGCCCGACCAGGTGCGCCAGCTTCGCTTGCAGCTCGGCGCGCTCGGCCAGCTCGGCCGTCGACGGCTGTCCCTCCGGACGGCCGCACTGCGACTCGCGGCAAGCCCGCCGCGACGCGGAGCGATGCGCCATCGCCGCGACGTTGCGTACGACTCCGGTCAACCAGGCCCTGAGCGACACGGCCGGCGCCTTGCGTTGTCGCAGGGCTGCGTGCCACACGTCTTGCACGACGTCGTCGACGTGGTCGGGATCCAGGACGAGTCGAGCGGCTAGCGCTCGCACCCAACCGGCATGGGCGAGGAGCTCGCTCGGGTCCAGGGACTTCGGGTTCGTGTCGAGTGCCATCGAGAAGGACGTTTCCGCCGCGGCCGGAATCGATTCCGGAATTGTTCCGTACCCCGCGTGGGTGGCAAGGCCCCCGCGCCGGGGGCACGGGCACGGGGCGGGCACGGGCACCGGCACCGGCACGGGCACGCACGGGGACGGACGCCTCGGCGGGTTGGTTACTTGGCGGCTACTCCTTGACCAAGTGCGGCACGACCAGGACCGGGCACTTGGCCAGGCGCAGGATCCTCTCGGCAACCGATCCCAGCACCAGACGGTCGAAGCCGTGATAGCGGTGCGTGCCGGTGATCAGCAGGTCGATGGCGTGCTTCTCGCAGTACTTCGTGACCCCGTCCCAGGGTTCGTCGTCGATCAGCTCGGCCTGGATCTTGTGGCCGTCACCACGCAACATCTCGGCCTCTTTGGCCAGCTGGGCGCGACGATGACGTTCCGTTGCATCGATGATCTGCTCGGCGCCCTGCGGCGGCTCGACTTCCTCGCCCGAACCGTAGGCCCGCGCCCAGTGGTCCATCCAGTTGCTGCGGTCGTAGGCGTGCACGAGATGGCCTTCGGCCGCGGTCGCGGTCAACAGCCGGTTGAACTCGTGCATCGACGGCGCATCCGGGCTTTCGAGATCGGTCGCCAACGCGATCTTGTCGAGCGCGAACTTCTTCTTCACGCCGGTCTTCACGATGACCGTCAGCACAGGAGACTCACGCACGACTCGCTCGGCGACACTTCCGAGCAGGAAGCGCATCACGCCTTTGCGTCCGTGGCTGCCCATGACGACGATGTCGGGCTTCCACGCGTCGATCTTCGTCAGCACCTTGCGGTAGGCGCTGCCGCGGGTCACCTCGCTCGTGACCGTCAGCTTGTCGCTGCCGTAGCTGCGCGCCAGCTCGTCGAGCTGTTGTCCGAGCTCGTTCTCTCGATCATCGAGATAGCGGACAGGCTGGTCGAACGGGACGAAGTACTGGTCGTCGAGCACGTGCATCAGGCACAGCTCGGCATCGGGGGCCGCGAGCTTCCGGGCGACGTCGAGAATCTCATGCGTCAGCTCGCAGAGATCGGTCGGGACTAAGATTTTCTGGTACATCGGTTGCTCCTCGGCTACGGACATCCAGGTCCACCGGAACACCCTCGCAACTCTCGGGCCGAGCGCTTTCGCGAGTGCATCGCGCTGTCCCTGCCCCGCGACGGCGTTCTGCTACGATTCTAGCAGCACCGGGCTCGGCGAGTTCCGAGCACGCCGACTTCTCGGCCCGAGTGCCGAGAGTTCGTCCGATTGGGTCGGGTTGACGGCTTGTTTGTTGCTCATCGCCGGCCGACGATCAGCTCGATGGACTTCTCGGAACTGACGGAACGGTTGCTCGCCACCGACGCGTATGCGAATGCGCCGGAGTCGGTGACGACGCTCGAAACCCATATCTCCGTTTTGTTCTTTGCCGGCGATCGTGTCTACAAGCTCAAGAAGCCGGTCGACCTCGGCTTTCTGGATTTCACGACTCTCGCGGCACGAAAGCACTTCTGCGAAGAGGAAGTGCGGTTGAACCGGCGGCTGGCTCCCTCGACCTATCTCGGCGTCGTCGAGATCCGACTCGGCCCCGCCGGCCGCCCCGTGATCGGCGGTGACGGGGCTCTCCTCGACTACGCGGTCGAGATGGTGCGGCTGCCGGCGCACCGCATGTTCGACCGGTTGCTCGACTCGGGCGACATCGACAACGCGACGATGCGCAATCTCGCCGGCATCCTGACGCGGTTTCACGAGCAGGCTGCCACCGGCCCTGGCGTCGACGAACACGGCAGCCTGGCCACGGTCTCTGCCAACTCGATCGAGAACTTCGAGCAAACGCGCGACTTTCGCGGCTCGCTGATCAGCCACGCGTTGCACGCGTTCCTCGAATCTTGGACGCGCGCGTTCCTCGACCAGAACGCCGAACTCTTGGACAGCCGCGTTGCCGATCACAGGATCCGCGACGGGCACGGCGACCTGCATGCCGGCAACATCTGCGTGCTGTCTCCGTCACCGTCCGACATCGTCATCTATGACTGCATCGAGTTCTCGCCACGGTTTCGCTGCGGTGATGTTGCCTGTGATCTCGCGTTCCTGTTGATGGACCTCGACCTGCGCTGCTACCGGGCGTTCTCCGACTACCTCCTGCGACAGTACCGCGAGCTCAGCAAAGACAGTGAGCTCGACGCGTTGATCCGTTTCTACAAAGGTTATCGCGCGATGGTCCGCGGCAAGGTCGCAGCGATGCGCTCCGCGCAAGCGCCGGATGATCCCGGCGTCGCGCGCGAAGCCATGCGGTACTTCCAGCTCGCCGCGTCGTACGCACTGCCCGCGACGCTGATCCTGACGTGTGGCCTTCCTGGCAGCGGGAAGAGCTTCGCGGCCCGCGAGCTGGCCCGGCCGTTCGAAGCGCTGATCGTCAACAGCGACACGGTTCGCAAGCGGATCTCGGGCATCCCGCCAAGCGAGCGGCATGTCGAGAAGTTCGAAGGCGGGATCTACACGCGCGAACGTTCGCAAGCGACCTACGCCCGGTTGTGTGAGCTCGCTCGCGAGCAGCTCGAAGCCGGGAAGCCCGTCATCGTCGACGCGGGATTCCGCTCGCCCGAACAGCGCCAGCCATTCCTCGAGCTCGCGCGCGAGCTGACCGCGCCGCTCGTGGTGCTCTGGGTCGACCCACCCGACGCCGTGATCCGCGAGCGCCTCGCACGACGCGCGGACGACGAGTCCGAGGTGTCCGATGCCGGGTTGTCGGTCTATCTCGAGACCCGCAAGAGCTTCGTTCCGCCGGCGGAACTCCCTTCCGCGCAAGTCGTTCACATCGCGGACGAAGTCCCGGGCGAAACGATCGCCGCTCTCGTCATCGACGCCGTCCTTGGCGGGGACTCGACGGAAAGCACCGCGCCTACTTCTCGAGCTTGATGACGGTGTCCTTGTCGATGTTGCGCAGGAACACTTCCTTGTAGCCGGGCGTCTTGACGCGAACGACGCCGCCTGCTTTCGGAACCAGCAAGCGCACCGTGCCGCGCTCGTCGGTCCGCCGGCCGCGACCGCTCCAACCGTTGCCGCGCTCGACGACATCGGTCACGGTGATGCCGGTCGCGGGCTTGCCATCGGGCAGGAGCAGCTTGATCTCGACGAGCTTGGCCTTGTCGAGCTTGGCGAGATCGAGACCCTGCAGGACGTCGGGCTCGACGATCTTGCCGCCGTTCAGGTAGAGCTTCGGAATCGTGAGCACCGGATCGTCCTTGCGTCGCCAGAGGTCGACCTCGAGGGTGTACTCACCCGGCATCAGGTCGGGTAGCGAGAACTTGGGACCGTGTGTGGTCACGTAGACGCGCTTCGGCTTCTCCGGCTTGCCGTCCTTGTAACGGATGAAGTGGAACTCGAGGCTCGAGAGCAGGCGGGTCTGGCCCGGGGCAACGGTTCCGGTCACCGTCGCGGCCCGGTAAGCCATGATCCGCATGTTCTTCTGCCCGAGCTCGATCTCGATCGGCTTTTCGAGCACGTAGCCATGCTTCTTGACGTCGAGCGTCAGCTTGCCTTCACCGACGTCGTCGAACGCGCGAATCTCGAACTTGCCACGCTTGCCCGAGCCGTTCTGGATCGTCTCGATGAAGTCGGTTTTCTCACCCCACTGGGTCGGGTGGGTCAGCCTGACGTAGAACGTCGCACCGGCGATCGCGAGCCCGCCGTCGTGGATCAGTCGGCCGGAAGCGACCAGCGTGTAGCCGTCCTTGCGCAGCTGGAGATCGGGCATCTGGTTGGCTCCAGCCTCGAGCTTCGCCAGCTCGATCGTGCGCTTCCCACCGCGCCACGGCTTCGCGAACAGCCCGAGGAATCCACCGCCACCGACACTCGACCCCTTGCCCGTCGCGATCTTGACGCGGACCTTCTCGTAGTCGTCGAAGGCGTACCCCAACGAGAGCTTGATCACACCCTTGTCGTCAGAGGTCTTCTGGGAGGAGGACGACGAGCTCGCGTTCTTCGACCTCGCCGAGATATTGACGCTGACCTTCGTGCCGGCCAGCGGCTTGTTGTCCTCGTCGACGAGGCGGAAGACGGCGACCTTGGGTTTCTTCTTGGCGGTCGCATCGACCTGGGCGGTCTGTGTGACGTCCTGGATCTCGACGACCTTCTGGCCGGGCAACACTGCCGTGAGCGTGATCAAGGCAAACGAGGAACTGAGAACGCTGAGGCGTCGGGGGTGAGTCATGGCGCGGTTCCGGGGTTTGGGCGAAGTATTCTACTTCCGCGAACCGCGGGCTTCGACCCAAACTCCAGGACGTGCGCGACGCGCGATTCCCGACGGGAAATTCACGACCCACGCCGCCAACAGGGGACGCAGGTCCTCGGGAACGTCGAGCTTGGCTTTGACCTTGAACGGCTCGCAGTAGAACCAGAACGCCCGGTTGCGGTACGTGACGAATCCCTGATGCCGGCGGCGTTTGGCCGCGAAGCTCTTCTTGATCTGGAGCGGCTTCGGCCGCTGGCCGAGCTTGCGCTGCTTGGGCCACGTCTTCCAGTCGACGATGCTCGTGGTCTCGGCCGCCCGAATCCCGCGCACCGGATCGCCGACCAAGACGAAGAAGCTCGACTCCGGCTCGACGACCTTGGGTGGGGAGTCCGTCCGCTCGCGCAGCTCGGTCCGCCACTTGTCCTGATGGTACGTCCGGTGCACGGGATCCGTTCGCCACTTGCCACGCTGCGGCCCACGGTGCCACTCGAACACCGGCTTACCCGAGACGATCTTCATGTCGACCGAGAAGTTGATCGTGCGCTGCTTGAACTCGAGCTTCTTGCCGCTCGTGTCGGTGCCGGAACCGATGTAGACATCGATGTCACCGATGTACTCCTCTCCGGCGCCGTCGACGCGCAGGTGCGACACGCGATAGCACTTCGAGATCGTGCGGATCTCGCGCTGGACCTGCAGCTCGGCGTAGAGCCCCTCGTAGAACACGAAGATCGGCCACTCGTCTCCCATCGCGTCGTTGCCGCCGGCCCACTCCATGTGCTTCCACGAGTGAACCAGTCCCCAGCGCGCGGTCCGGTGGTGCGAGCGTTCCCACAGCACGCCATAGCTCTGGTCATCGGCGATGGCTGCGATGAAGCTCCAGTAGTTGGTCCCGTGCTCGTCCTTCGGCGGCTTGAGCCGCAGGAACACGTGCAGGCCGTTCGAATACAGCGGGAAGTCGGACTCTCGCGGCTCCGACGTCCAATACGGGTGGTCGCGAATCGACGCCGTCGATACCACGTTCTGGCGGATCCCGTATTCACTGCCCTGCGCGCGCTCGATCACGACGTCGCCGCTCGGGTAGGCGTAGTGGAATCGATGCTCGGGATAGAGGATCTCGCCTTCCTTGCTCTGCCACGCCGAACACGGCGCGGCGAGGCAGGCGCACGCGAGGAGACAGCCGGTGACGCGTGGGAGTCTCATTGGCAGCTGCCACCGAGTTTACCGCAGCGGCGGCTACCGGTCGCGGAATCCGGCCCGAGCAAACGCCGCGAGCGCATCTTCGTGGAGCAGCCCGTTGCTGACGATGAATCCGTGGCCCGAGAGCTTCGATTCTCCACCGAGGTTCGTGAACCTGCCCCCGGCCTCCTCGACGAGGATCTTGATCGGCGCAACGTCCCAGATCTTGACCTCGCATTCGATCGCGACTTCCGCGCGTCCGTTGAACACGAGCGTGAAGTTGGCGAGGTCGCCGTAGCCACGCGTCGACGCGCAGCGCTGCATGAGCGCCATCACGCCATCGCGAAACGGCGGCCGGAACAGACGGTTGAGCTCACCGAGCCCCAGGGTCGCCTGTCCCCAGTCGCTGATCTTGGACACCGACAGGCGCTGACCGTCGCGGAACGCACCGAGTCCCTTGGCGGCCCAGTAGCTCTCACCGAGCGCCGGCAGCGCCATCGCACCGACGACGATCTCGCCATCGTGCTCGAGAGCGAGCAGCGGCCCCCAGAAGCTGGCTCCGCGCGTGAACCCGCGCGTTCCGTCGATCGGGTCGATGATCCAGCGGTAGCGCGACCCCTGCTCGAAGGCACCGTGCTCCTCGCCGAGCGTGTCGTGGTCGGGGTACTCGCCGCGGATCACCTCGACGATCGCGGTTTCGGCCTCCTTGTCCGCGACCGTGACCGGAGTCAGGTCGGCCTTGGTCTCGACGACGAAGTCGCTGCGGAAGTAGCGCAGCGCGGCCTCGCTCGCGGCCTGAACGGCGCGGCGCGCGACGTCGACGGCATGCTCGAGATCGATCGCCATGGATCACAGGTTAGCGTCGCTGCCCAGCTTCTCAAACCGAGAGCCTTGCGCGGGTCCGAGCGTCGGGCATCCTGAGCCGCTTTGCCGAACGACCCGAGCGTGGAGCCACGACAGACCATCCGACTACGTCCCGAGGAGAAGCCGATCCTCGTCGTCTCGATCGCGACCGAGGAGGAGTTCGAGTGGGCCCGAGGCTTCGATCCGAGCGCGCGCGGAGTGCGAGCAGTCGCCGACCTGGCGATCGGGCACGAGCTGTTCGAGGACTTCGCGATCAAGCCGGTCTATCTATTGACCCACCCCGTCGCGACCGACAACAGCGCCCAGGCGGTGCTGCACGAAATCGCGGGCGGCGGCAACGCCGAGATCGGCGCCCACGTCCATCCTTGGGTCACGCCTCCGATCGAAGAACCGATCACGTCGGCCAACTCCTATCCCGGCAACCTGCCGCGCACGCTCGAGGAACGCAAGATCCGCGGCTTGACCGAAGCTATCGAGAAAGCGTTCGGGGACCGGCCGACGTGCTATCTGGCCGGCCGCTACGGGTTCGGACCGAACACCGCGGAGACCCTCGCGACGCTCGGCTTCGAGACGGACATGAGCTCGAGTCCTGGCTTCGACTTCTCGGCCGACGGTGGTCCCGACCACTCGCGAGCGTCCGCGAGCCCGGCATGGTTCGGTCCAGAGCAACGGTTGCTCGAAGTGCCGACGACCGGCGGCTTCATCGGATGGCTGCGAGCTCCGGCGCTGTACGCGTTTGCGACGAGGTCGCTCACGCGCCGGCTGCGAGTCCCGGGCATCCTCGCGCGAGCACGCGCGGTCGAGCGGCTGCGCCTGTCGCCCGAAGGTTTCGAGTTCGGTGACCTCGTCCGCCTGACTCGCACACTGCATTCGGATGGCGAGCGGATCTTCAACTTCAGCGTGCATTCCCCGTCGTTCGGGATCGGATACACGCCGTACGTGCAAAGTCAGGCTGATCTGCACAAGCTGCTGGATACCTGTCGCCGATACTTCGAATTCTTCCGAACCGAGCTCGGGGGCGTGAGCATGACAGCGCGAGAGCTCTATCGACATCTCGAGGCGCAGCGCCTCGAGCCAAACCGGAGCGAGCCTGCGCGTTGAAAGCCCTCGGTATTTCCCCTCTGGACAAGGACGCTACCGTCTCGCTCGTCGAGGACGGCAGAGTACTGTTCGCGGCCGGTGAAGAACGTTTCAGCCGCCGCAAGCATCACGCGGGGTTCCCGTCGCGCTCACTCCAAGCCGCGCTCGAAGCGACCGGCGTCGCGCCCGGGGAGATCGACGTCGTCGCGTATCCGTTCCTCGCGTGGGAGAGCGAAGCAAAGCTCATCAACAACGCGGTCGCCGAAGAGAAGCGGTTCTCGACGACGTTCTCACGCAAGAAACTGTCGAAGCTGCTCGAGCAGGCGGACCGGCGGATCCCGAACCGCGACCTGTCGATCCCGGGGCTTCTTAGCGCCAACCAACGCATGGCCAAGGGCCCGCTCAAGCGGCTGTTCTATCGCCTCGCAGGGGCGACCCAGCCGCTGTCGACGTGGTTCGGAATGCGCGCGATGCGCCAGTGGGCCAAGGACGCAATCGCGTTTCACAAGAAGTGGCACGAAGAGCTCGAGACCGAGCTCGGAAAGCTCGGCTTGCTGGATCGCCTGCGCCGCTCCGAGCACCACTTGTCACACGCGGCCAACTCGTACTTCGCGAGCGGACTCGAGCGAGCGCTGATCGTCACGATCGACGGCTACGGCAGCGGGCTGTGCGGGTCGATCAGCGTTGGTGAACACGGGAAGCTCAAGCGGCTGCACAACTTCGAGTTCCCGCATTCACTCGGAACGCTGTACGAGACCGTCACGTCGTCTCTCGGCTTCCATCCCGACCGCCACGCCGGCAAGGTCGTCGGCCTCGCGGCGTACGGCGATCCCGACGTGTTGAGCGAAGTCCTGCTGTCCCGGTTCGAGCAGCGGCCCGGCGACTACTCGATCGTCGAGAACCAGAACATCTACTTCTCGCGTCACCTGTCGACGCGGTTTCCGATGATCGACCTCGCGGCCGCGTATCAGCACGTGCTCGAAGTCGTCGCCCGGAACGTGGTCGAGTACTGGGTCTCGAATACCGGCATCGGTGACGTCGTGCTGTCGGGAGGCGTCACGGCCAACGTCAAGATGAACCAGCGCATCCACGAGCTCGACTGCGTCGATTCGGTGTTCGTCTACCCGAACATGGGCGACGGCGGGTGCGGGACCGGCATGGGCTACTACGTGACGTGGCCGGGCGGAGTCGGCGAACCGATGCAGACCGCGTATCTCGGTCCGCAGTTCAGCGAAGCCGAGATCCAATCCGAGCTGTCGAAAGCGAACCTCGAGTACCAACGGCCGAAGGACCTTCCCGGCATGATCGCGGCCCAGCTGATGAGCGGGAAGGTCGTCGCCCGCTTCGCCGGACGCATGGAGTACGGCCCCCGCGCGCTCGGCAACCGTTCGATCCTGTATCACGCGCGCGATCCCGAGGTCAACCAGTGGCTCAACCAGCGGCTCGGCCGCACGGAGTTCATGCCGTTCGCGCCCGTGACGTTGTGGGAGGAACGACATCGTTGCTACCACGGGCTGGACGGCGCGGAGCACTCGGCGGAGTTCATGACGATCACGTTCGACTGCACGGACTGGATGAAGCAGCACTGTCCTGCGGCGGTTCACGTCGACGGAACCGCGAGGCCACAGCTGATTCGCCGCGAGAAGAACCCCGAGTACTACGCGATCGTCGAGGAGTTCTACAAGCTCTCCGAAGTCCCGTGCCTGATCAACACGAGCTTCAACATGCACGAGGAGCCGATCGTGTGCAGTCCGAGCGACGCGATCCGTGCGTTCCTCGACGGCCGCATCGACGGACTCGCGATCGGACCGTTCTATGTCGCGCACCCCGAGCCCGTGCGGGCGCGGGTCAGCTGACGCAGCGTCGGATCGCAGCGGCCACGGCCTCGAGATTGCTCGGAGCGGACGCCTCGGGAAACAACTCGCCGGCGAAACTCAGACTCAGACAGCTCTCATCGTAGGTGTCGGGATCGATGTGGCTGCATTCTGCCGGCCCGAGGCAATCCAGGATCTCTGCGGGGTCGACGGCCAGCAGGTCGCCGAGGCGGCGCTCCCCGTGCCAGATCTCGACCGTGTGGGCCGAGGTGGTCGGCACGAGCCGGAACTCGGGTCCCAACAGCGCAACGAGACCGGCGAAGCCCCCCTCGCGATAGTCCCGCCACGTAAACGGCTCGGAGTGCGTCATGCGGCCCGTATCGGCCGTCGAACCACGCGACCTCGAGCACAGAACCGGGGAATTGACACGCAGCTTTTGACAATGCAGAGTCAGCCGCTTGAATGTCCCGGCGGCTCGGAGAGGTGGCAGAGTGGCCGATTGCGCGGGCTTGCTAAGCCCGTGAGGGGCCTTGCTCCTCCGGGGGTTCGAATCCCCCCCTCTCCGCCAGCATTCTCCGCCAGCATTCTCCGCCAGCATTCTCCGCCAGCATTCCGCCAAGGCGAGTCGGCCGTCCGGAGGCCGAGTTGGCTTGGCGCGCGCTACGCCTCGACGGGCGCGGTCTCGACCTCGGAGAGCTGCCATCTCTGCGCGTCTTCGAGGCTGACCATGCCGTTCGAGAACGCGCTGCTGCGCTCGAGGATGCGCTCGCCGAACATGATGCTGAACGGCGGGACGACCGTACTGACGAACGTCTCGAAGTAGTCGGCGTGGACGACATCGATCCCGAACTCCGGATCATCGCAGCCGATCACGCGATCACGGCGCACGCGCACCCACGGCGTCATCATCGGATCGTCTTCGTTCCCGGGCTCGGTGACGAGGACCATCGGAGCGTCGACGACCGCGATCAGCAGGATCACCGCCGGGTGCAGGTGTTCGCACTCCCGGGCGTGGAGCGCCTGATTCAGGTGAGTCGCAGCGCTCGTCAACGGGTCGACGAGCGTGCGATGCGAACTCGTCCCCGACAGCTGCGTCGTCTGCTCGACGACCGAGGCGAACACGGAGCTCAACCTCGGGACGCACACGAACGGCAACGTGTCGAGCCCGAGCATGTGCTGTGCCGAAAGCACCTCTCCTTGCCGGCCTTCGAGCCTGAACGTCTCGCGAACCGAGGCGACCATGGGAAACTCGCGCGGCTTTTCGTTGGCCGGGTCCTGGAAGAACACGTGCGGTAGCTTCGACTTCGTGCACTCGATCAGCATGTAGGTCGAGACATCCACACCTTGCGCGAGGTTGCTCGTGCTCCAGGCGAGTGCATCGAGGTTGCGTCGGCGTCCGGTGGCCGGATCGATGAACGGCCATTCCTCGTGCACTTCCAGCTTCTGGGCCCAGAGCGCACGCGCGACTCTCCCCTGCAGCGAATACCGGGACGACTTGATGCCGTTGATGAGTTGCGTGGCAGCGGCACCTTGACCGAGGCGGTTTCCTCTGGGATTCCCTGGGGCTTCTCGCATGTCTTGTCGCGCTTATCGGAGTTTCATGGGCACTCATGCTCGTTTTCGGTTGCACGAGGAGGTGCACGCGAGGCGATTCCTCTCGGGCCTCGACACTCCAGTGACACGGGCAAAACACGAGCGGCGGACCGGGCGGCCGACTACAATGGCGGCGTGACGTCCGAGCGTCCAAGGCGGAACGGCCCATGGGTCGAACGAGGGCTTGCGGCCGGAGTGCTCATCGCACTCTGTGCCTGCGCGGCTCCACAGGTCGTCATCGACAGCGAGCCTCCCGGAGCGAACGTGACGCGCGACGGCGTCGATATCGGAACGACGCCGGCCGAGTTCCCGGCCCCGTACTTCGGGGAAGTCCGGATCGCGCTCGAGAAGCCGATCTCCGACACCGCCGATACCCCGCTCTACGAGCCAGCCGGCGGCCTGGTCGAGGTCCCGGCCCCTGAACTCGGATTGATCTTTCCGTTCGAGATCTTCCCACTCGACTTCGTGACCGAGGCCATCGCCCGCGTGGGCGGTCTGGCGCCGACCACGGCCAAGTTCGAGCTGCCCGAGCGCCCGCGCCCCTCGGACGACGAGCTCACCGACGACGAGCTCGAGCGGATCATCGAACGGTATCAGGCCGCGGCCGTACAACGGTGAGTCGCTCGGCCCTGATCTGGGGACTCGGCCGACTCGGCGGAGGCATCGGCGCGGCGCTCCACCTGCACCGGCGCGGTTACCGCCTGACGGTCATGGATCGTGCTCCGGCTGATTCGCTAAGCGAGACGATCGCGCGGCTGTCGGCCGATCTCCCCGAGCTCGAGGTCCGTCCCGAGTCCGCCGACTCGATCCCGGACGTCGATCTGGTGTGTGTCAACCAGGCCATTCCGCCGCTTCACCCGCTGCTCGCCGAACTTCGGAGCCGTGGCCTGGAGATCACGCAGGAGCTCGATCTGTTCCTCCGACACTACCCGGGTGACGTCATCGCCGTGACCGGGACCAACGGCAAGAGCACGACCGCGACCCTGACCGCGAGAGTCCTCGCCACCGGAGACCGCTCGGTGCTGCTCGGAGGCAACATCGGACACTCGTTGCTGCTCGACGAGGACGAGTGGCGTCGCGACCAGTGGGCGGTCGTCGAGGTGTCTTCGTTTCAGGCGGCGCGCCTCGACCTGTCCGCCACCAGGTTCCGCCATGCCGTCCTGACGCCGATCGGGATCGACCACGTGGGCTGGCACGGCAGCATCGAACGCTACCAGCACGACAAGCTGCGGCGCCTCGACGCAGTCGACGCGGACGGAAGGATCGTCGGAACCGCGCGCTGCGGTGCCTTGGCCGAGGCCGCGGCCAGGCGCGGGCGCGAGCTCGAGGTGATCGACACCGAGCCGAAGGAAGGCGGACGCGGGCACGTGCCCTATCTCGACCGCGGCGGCCGGGTCCGCTCCGACGAGCGTGAGTTGTTTGCACGTAACCGCTTGCAGCTTCCCGGCAACTTCAACTTGGAGAACGCCCTCCTCGCCCTCGGACTGGGCCTCGGGCCGGGCTTCGAAATCGAACCGGACGCAGCGGTGCGGTCGATTCTCGACTTCGGCGGCCTTCCCCACCGCCTGCAGGCACTCCCGCCGCAAGACGGGATCTCGTTCGTCGACAATGGCGTGTCGACCGTCGCCGAGACCACGCTGAGCGCGATCACGGCTCTCGCGCCGCGAGGACCGATCCGCTGGATCGGTGGTGGTCGGGCCAAGTCCGACGATCTCGGCGAGTATCTGACAGCTGTGGCGCCGCGGGTCGAGAGCGTTCATCTGTTCGGAGAGATCGCAGGACGACTCGGCGCCTTGCTCGGCGACCAGGGCATCCGAGCCACCGTGGACGAGCCCATGACGGGCGCGCTGGAGCGAGCACGGGCCGCCGCCCGCCCGGGTGACGTCCTGCTCTTCAGCCCCGGCTTCTCGTCCTTCGACCAGTTCCCGAACTTCGCAGTGCGGGCGCAACACGCGCTGCGCTGGTGGCACGACTGCCGGACCCGAGCGCGCGACTGCTAGCGAATTCGCGCCTTGTGCCCCGAGCCAGTAGAATCCAATCTGGAGTTCCGGGACCGATGAACCGACTACCGTGAATGGGAGAACCGCGACTTGCTTTGTGAGAGCTGCCAGGAGAACGAGGGGGTCATCCACCACCTCGAGCTGACCAATGGCGAGTGGCTCGAGCGCCTCTTGTGCGAGGAGTGCCACCGCAAGAACCTCCGGGGAGAGGCAGCGGAGCAGGGCAAGGGTGCATTCACGGTGATCGAATACATGGGCCAGATCCTCGCCCAGGCCGGCGGCAGCCAGGAGCAGGGTCAGCCCACCGCCGAGGGCGGCCTCGTCTGTCCCGGCTGCCAACTGTCGTTCGAGAGGTTCCAGCAGACCAAGCGGCTCGGTTGCCCCCGCTGCTACGAAACGTTCGTCGCCGACCTCGAGCAGATCTTCCTGCGGGTGCAGGAACGGGTCGTGCACCGCGGCAAGGTCCCCGGACGCCCCAAGACGGCCGCGCCGTCACCGCTCGAGATCCGTCGCCTCCAGGACAACCTGTCGCGCGCGGTCCGCGAGGAGCGGTTCGAGGATGCAGCGCTGTTTCGCGATCAGATCCGCAAGCTCAGCGCGTCGTGGGGCGAAACCGAACACGAAGGGGCGTCGGCGGACAGTGAGAGCTCCGAGACCGAGGGACGCGACTAGAGACGAAGGAAGACTGTGACTCCCGAACACGAGATCGATGAGTGGCTGCGCGGGGCGGGCCCCGAAGAAGACACGGTCGTATGCACGCGCGTGCGGCTTGCACGCAACCTCGACGGGTTCAGCTTCTCGGCGACTCAGAGTGAGGATGAAGCCGTCACGCTGCTCGCCACGGTGCGCCGGACTCTGAGCAGCCTCGCCGAAGAGCTGTCGTGGACATGGGTCGACATCGGCGACGTGTCGGAGCTGGACCGCCAGGTCCTCATCGAGCGCCATCTGATCAGCCGCGAGCTCAGCGAAGGCCACCGTTCCCGTGGCGTGCTCTACGACGACTCGGACGGACGCGCGAGCGTCATGGTCAACGAGGAGGACCACCTGCGCCTGCAGGTCTTCCGTTCGGGGCTGCGCATGGAGGAGGCCTGGGAGGTCGCTGACGAGCTCGACGACCGGATCGCGAGCCTGCTGCCGTACGCGTTCTCGAACAAGTTCGGGTATCTGACCTCGTGCCCGACCAACACCGGCACGGGCCTGCGCATCTCGGTGCTCGTTCACCTGCCGGCGCTCGTGACCTCGAAGGAAATCTCGAAGGCCACGAACGCGATCCAGGAGATGAACATGGTCGTCCGGGGCCTCTACGGGGAGGGCAGCCATGCGATCGGTGATCTGTTCCAGATCTCCAATCAGAGGACGCTCGGAGAGAGCGAGGAGGAAATCCTGCGATCGCTCCACTCGGCAGTGCTCCGGTTGTTGGATTGGGAGCGGAAGCAACGAAGGGAGTTTCTGCAAAACCGCTTGTTCGTCGAGGACCGGGCGTATCGCGCGCTCGGCACCCTCGAGCGGGCCAGGACCCTGTCGTCGGAAGAGACGATCTCGCTGCTATCGGCCCTGCGGCTCGGGCGCATTCTCGGCGTCATGCACGAGCCCAGTCTCGAGTCGCTGAACCAAATCTTCCTGCTGACCCAGCCTGCACACCTGCAACAGAGCGTCGGAAGGGAACTGCCCCCGAGCGACCGCGACCTGCTCCGCGCCGAGATGGTGCGTCGAATCCTGAGCTAGCTAGAGCACTTGAACGACCAACATGTTGACAGATGAGTCAAGTTTCGCGACGAGTC